>OLPN01002218.1_pt1 | contig 15605 bp, 8 predicted proteins | sample 1672601 | NCBI WGS metagenome assembly OLPN01 (sample SAMEA3136704, study PRJEB25190) | human gut metagenome | reverse complement strand
CCCCCCCCCGAATTTTCTGACGATTCATCATATTGTTTCCTTTCCCGGCATAATGCCGTTTTATTTGCTGTCTTCCGTCAGCCATGCACGGATCTGGCAGTAATAGCCGTCTGCCCATGCCTGATAGCCTCTTCCGGACGGGTGGATGCTGTTGGTCAGCGTCCGGCTGGTTTCCGTGAATCGGTTCGTCACCGGCTTATCCGAATACGGAAATGCCAGACGGCGGTCCGTGCGAAGACCGTGGGCAAAACAGGTCACGTTTTTGCGATACTTGCCAGCATCAAATGCCTTGATCAGTGCAAGGTTCAGCGTGTTGATGCTCATATGGAAGATACCCATGCTGGAACCGCACTGATAAGAATAATCCGAGCCGGGACCACAAAGACCGATACCGATCTTGCAGTTCGGGAAGCCCGTTTCCTTATCCAGCAGCGCATCGATGAACTGCTTCGCCTGATCCACGAACTTCTGCACCTCTGCTTCCGTGCGGTACAGTGTAGTGCCCTGTGACACATCATTGGTGCCAAGTGCGATCAGAAAGTAATCGATGCCCTCATAGCCGTTGGTCTCGCAGTATTTCTGGAAATCCAGACGGCCTTTGATCTTGTCCCAGAACGCATTCGTTTTGCCGGCGTAATCCGTATCTGCCAGATACCGGGCAAAGGTCCAGCTGCCGCGTCCTTCGTGCTTGCCGCCAGACGGTCCTCTCGTTCCCAGCTGGTGGATCACGCAGTCATTATCCTCTGCCAGCAGACGGTACACTTCCGTTGCCACAGAACCATTGTCCACGAGAGAGTCTCCACAGATGCAGATATTCTTCGTGAGCTTGTCCTTCAGCTTATGGTGAACCCTGACCTGGACAGGTTTGGACGATACCGTATGGCAGTCATCTTCATCCAGACGGCAGACGGTCAGTGCAAAATCCGTACTGTCCTTCGTCGGCGTGTAGTTCATGCAGTACTCGTTCCGGGTCAGGCTCGGTGCATTCGTGCCTCTGGCGAGCACATACAGATTTTCCTTGCCATCGTGGCGGGAAAGACAGTCAAAGAAGATGGAAAGCTGGCGTCCCTCCATGCAGTCCCAGTGGGACGGGGTCACGATGTCATCCTCTACAGCCGGAGTAATGGCTTTCTGCACATAATCCGTGATACGCTTCGGGATGAAAGATGCCGCGTTATCTGCGAAGAGATCACCCGCTTTGTATTCCTTACCGCCCACAATGAACTTCACATCCGGGTGAATGTGCGGATTATACAGCTTGCTCTGATACCAGGATGCAATATAGAAACCATTCGTGCCCAGCTTGCGGAACAGGCTGGTATCGTACAGGTTGATGGTTCTCGTGCCAGCATCATAAGCAAGGATGCGCATCGGCATACCAAATGTCGAGCTGGGTGTGTTAAATGCCATCTCTACCGGATCGCCTGCCATGATCCACTCATAGTGGAACGTATCCGGAACACCCAGACACTTGGTACTGACCTGGATCGTACCGGCATCCTGGTCAATGGTAATACCGCCGCTTGCCAGATACATATGGCGGGAATCCTTACCGGCAAGATCCGTGCGGAGCTGCTGAAAGCGGTCCTCATACTTCTTTTCGATATAGGAATCACGCCGTTCTTCATCGAAAAGCTCACCAGCCTTATAAGTCGTGCCATCCAGCACAATGCTGAAAGAGGAACCCATGTGCGGATACCAGAAATGGTTTTCATACCATGCAGCGATATAGTAGCCGTTTACTCCCAATGCCCGGAACTGTGCAGTGTTGTAAAGATTGATCTGATCTATGGACGAGTCATAGGCAAGGATCAGCATGTGATGCTTTTCTGCTTCCGTACTATCCAACATCGGTACCGGCTCCTCACTAGCACTGATCCAGTAGTAAGCACCGTTATCGACAACCGCCAGGATACGTTTCGTGACCTGAATGGTGCGGTTGACCGTATCGATCGCAAACTGGCCTGTAGCGAGGAACATCTTTGCTGAACGGTACTTGTGCCAGGTCATCGCAGTATTCGCAATCTTGGCTGGATTGCCATAATCAATCCCGTTGATGACTGTACCGCTGCTCGAAGGAGCTGCGTACACCACATTCCAGTCAAAAAAGACCGCAAACACAAAGCGGCCCTTTGTGAATAGATCGCCCCAGCTATCGCCGCTTGTATTTTCCACCTTAATGACAGGGACTTCTGTCTTTTCTCCCGTCTCGTTTGCGGATGCTTCCGCACCATCATAGTAGATCGCCCACCATTTTCCCACTACTGCAAAGTCAAACGAGGTACTGTTTTCCGCCACCAGTTTCGTCTGCTCGTACTGTATACCATTTGTACGGCGGCAGACATACACACTCTTTCCCTCCGGGAATGTGACTGTCACCTTGCTGCCCGTGAACCTGATATCCACGCTGCCGTTCATCCACTGCCAGCCTGTTGCGTAATTTGACAGCAATCTCATCGGGAGCATATTGTCATAGAGGTACACCGAGAGCTTCGAGAACAGCTTTTCATTGGTGGTGACAGAGATGAAACGGGTATTCGGAAGCAGTGTGATCACATAGTTGTCATAGACCTTGCCGCTCTCTGCCCGGAAACAGCCACCGAGGAACTTACGGTCCATGTCATAGCAGACCACGTTGTTATAGTCATCCCGGCCGCTCATATAGCCGAACTGACCGTCCACCAGAATCGCATCACCGCTGACCGGGACCATGTGCGCCACGCGCCAGCTTTCCGAAGCTACAAGGTTGCCGTTCTGGTTTGCGTAACCATTTTTGATCACCCAGTTCTTCATGATATTCTGCATGGAACGCACCCTGCCGACCGCACGGATATTGTCACCGGCTGTGGGATAAGTCTTTCCCTCATCATCCACACGGGCATCTACAAGCTCCTGTGCATAGTTGGCATTTTTATCTGTAGATGCCTTGACGTTGGCATTGATCTGGGCTTTCAGCGTTTCTGCAGTCTTATCCATCTCGGACTTACTGGCCGCAACCGCACTGTTTGCGGCATCGACCTTCTGGGTGATATCCGCTACATCCTGTGCGGTCATCTTGCGCAAGGCTGCCACATCTGATGCAGTATCTGTACGAAGCTGCTCTACATCTGCCGCAGTATCCTTGCGGAACTGCTCCACTTCTTCTGCCGTATTCTGACGGTACAGAGCCATCTGTTCCGAGAACCGGGAACACATCGCCCAGTATTCCTCCTGTGACAGAAGCGTTCCGGCCGGTACAGGTTTCCGGCTCATATAGCTGTCGCCTGTGGATTCCTCATACACAATGGTAAGAGGCTCATATTCTTTTGCTTTGTCCCAGACACCATCATGGCGAGGGACGATTCGGTTTCCGATATATTCCGACATATTTTCCCCTTTCCCGGCTCTATCAGCCGTTTGTAAACTCTACGATCAGCCGTCCGTCACCGCCCATTGAGAAGATGAGCTTCAGACCGTCTTCAGTGGTGAAAGCAAGATAGCCGTCATCCGTAACCGTACAGTTCAAAAGATTTTCAATGAATTTCTGGATGGTGCTGGATTCCGACTTGTCACTGAAACCGAGTCCATCCTCCGACACAACAGCAAAATAGCCAGCATCCGTGATATACACTTCCAGCAGTCCCTGACGGATGGCTTCCACAACACCGGCGTAGGTATAAGTGGCGATCTTGCCGTTGTTGATGGCTGCCCGCTCCACCTTCAATGTGAGGGAAAACGAACCAAGAACATCCCCCGCTGTGCTGAGCATAACAACATCCAGCGGAAACCGCCCGGCCTGCGCCGTCATGAAGGTCGTGATTGTAAAGACGACCGCCCCATTTTCAACAAACACAAGGTCGGATGCCGTCTCGCTGGTGTAATGAAAGATCGTGCCGTCCGGTCTGGTACCGGAACAGGCAACGATACAGTCCTGCGGTACAGAATACTGTACCGAGTTGTTATACAGGACACATCTGACTTTCCGTGCCCTGTTATCATACTGTTTGACCGGGACTGTCACCGGGATCAGATTCTCCGTCAGTGACAGCTCCACTTCCTGATAAATGCTTGTGATCATTACGCACTCCCTCCTTCCTGATCCGTCTTCTTGTCATCTGTTTCTTCTTTGTTTTCCGTATCCTTATCTTCACCACCCGGCTTTTCGATATCTGGTGTTTCTGGCTCGGTCGGTGTGGTCGGCTCGGTCGGTTCCGTCGGCTCATAGCCAATGGTCTGCCACCGTTCTCCATCCCAGAGCTTTAACCGAAGGTTCTTCTTATCGACCCAGAGCGTATCTGCTGCCGGGGCCTCCGGTGCGGTTTCCGATACCGGGATACTCGGCTGGTACTTTTCATCCAGTTCTTTTTCAACCTCTTCCGACAGCTTCTTCGCCACACTGTATCTCTCGTCCAACTCCTTTTGCAGATCTTCTGAGATTTCCGTAAGGGTGCCATACCGCTGATCCAGTTCCTCATACAGCTCTTTGGACAGCTTTTTGGCAGTTTCGTACCGCTGATCGAGTGTTTTCTGAAGCTCGGCAGAGATAGAGGTCGCTGTTTTGTACCGCTCATCCAGTTCCTTCAGCAGCTCCTCGGAAAGCTCCGTGGCTTTCTTGTAGCGGTCATCCAGTTCCTTGAGGGTTTGTTCCAGCAGGATCGCCGTCCTGACTGCCGTGTCATCCGACTCCCAGCCATAGCCCCACGTTTTACCGCCATCCGTGGATACAAACAGCCCGGCAGAGCTGTTCTTCCATGCGACCGTGGACTGTTTCAAAGTCGCCGCATTGAATGCATAACGGGTCGTGTTTCCCTTGCTGTCCGTCTCATTTTTATAATGTAGTCCAAACAGCGCAGCAAAAAGCGTACCGTCATAAATGATGGATGCCGTGATTCCACCGACCTGCTCTCCCACTGCTGTCTCCGCACGGACTGCCGTATCGTAGGCAATCGTTGCTGTATTCCGGATGCTGTTGAGCGAACCAGTCAGAGAAGAATTCCGGCTGCTGACCGTGGAGTTCGACAGCGTAATGCTGTTATAGCGTTCCAGCAGCGCATCATACTCGGTTTCGGTGACTTTGGAACTGACCTCAATGCCCAGCTTTGAGATATACACATGGACCGTATCACAAAGGGAGACACGCTCTGCTTCCACGATGTCCTCATACCCCGGCGTATTCCAGAGCTGTAAAAAGTCGATCTTGATGTCGATCTCCGGCTCCGTTAAGTCCGTGGTGTCGATATAGTTCTGTGCGTATTCCCGGAGTGCCGCTTCACTCGGCTTTTCCTGAAAATTGCTGGTACAGTCCAGCACGGTAACCTTCTGGTAAGGAATTGACCGTTTGCTTTGCAGCACCACCTTCTCCGGCAGTTCCATAACCGCCTGGGTTTCATTGTCCACCCAGTACGGATGCACACCAGTGATCGTGTTCTCGATGGATTTCTCCATCTTGAAGTCTGTCAGGTTCTTCCCGTAGATGATGTGGACATTGTGATCCGCACCTCTGGTTTTATGAAACTTGACCGTGTAGCGATCCCACTCAAATTCACCGCCGAAGGTATCCAGCACGGAAGCATCCATGCCACCCAGACAGTTACGGAAGGACGATGGAACGCCCAGCGTAAAAGTTGCACTGGAGTCCACATCCGTCCAGACATCGAAAGGGCAGTCAGAAGCAGCGTGGCTTTTCAGCCCCTGCATTGCTCCCGCACACCCAGTCACTGAGAACGGGGAAACTGTGATGAAGTTCAGCTGGTAGGAAATGTGCCGAGCCTGAACTTCCAGCTTTCCATCTATCGGGGTCGTGATCTTGTAGATGCGGAACGGCTGAGACTGCATGGTATCGGATGGCTTGGCAAGGATGATATTCCCCTCCTCCAGCATCTCTGCATGGATGCCATCTGCCGGACAGACCAGCTTCAGTTCATAGCTTCCGTTTCTCTTTTCCGTTACGGTACAAGACTGTGCATCTGCCAGCTTTCCAATACCGTTATGATTGAACTTCATCTCTGTTGATGCATATAAACATGGGATCACTGGCTGCACCTCCCTCTTACAGCGTCCACCAGCGTGGAGTCACCTCCACCGCCGTGATGCCGCCTGTCCATGCGATTTGTGTCTTTCCCTCCGGCAGTTCCGGGAAATCATCCGAAAGGATGGTCTCATTGCAGAAGCCGGAAGCGTTGTAAGCGTTGTGCGTTTCACAGTTGAGCAGCACGTAGTCCTTGATGCTGTGGATGGTGATCTTCTCCTCACCCACATACAGTTCGCCGCCAGAATCCCCGTAGATCTTGAAGATAGGCTGTGCCGGAAAAGCGAAGGGGTTCTTTAAGGTCGACCTGCCATCCAGCCGGATCACCCTCTGCCCATCCACGCTCCAACGCTGGGGCTTACAGTTGAATGTCAGCTCCATCTCAGCGGCTTTCTGGGCTGTCACATCAAATTCCAGGGCGTCCTTGCAGACTGCCATCCGGAAGAAATCCGGGTCGTAGGTGTCCTGCAATTTCTGATACCCGATCGGAGATAACAGCCATGCCTTGACCGCTGCGGTCTTGGCAGGCAGACCGTTGAAGAAAAATGCCTTATACTTGATATCCACGTTCTGATACCTACGCCTGCCTGTCCTTGCATTCTCGGTGATGATGTCCCCGTTCCTGCCGGGTACGGAGGTGCTCTCCACATCCGCAGCCGGGGAATCATACACACCGGGACCAGACAAATATAAAAGGAAGTCCTTGCTGGACTTCCCGGCAAAGGACAGATACTGTCTGGCATATCTGCCTTTGAGCTGAAACTGTGATACTGTCTGCTTTGGGGTGTTATAGCCCATACGCATCTCCTCCTTTACTTGAAGACCGAATCATCCTCGTGGATCATGCCGTTGATCTTATCGGCAACGGTCTGTGCGAGTTCATCATCGTTCCGGGCATTGTAGCCGTTGACCGTGATATATACGCCACCAAGGTTGGTCGTCCGGGTGGTACCGCCTCCGGCCAGAGCCGCCTGCGGGAAGTTCCAGCCAGAGCCATCGAAGTGCGGCAGGGTCAGTTCCGGCAGACTGAAGGAACTGATGCCCTCCATACCCTGCTGCACCTTTGCTGCCATCGACCTGATCTGGCTGATTAGTCCGCCCTCGCCTTTCTTGATGCCGCCGGAAAGCAACTTCATAAAGTCTGGCATATAGGTGTCCGCATCTGCCAGAGGTCCTTCATCCGGCACAGAGAAGTGCAGGAACGAACGGATACCGCTTGCCACACTCTTGACCGCACTGCCGACCCAGCTCACACCCTTTTTGATGCCTCCTGCAATACCGCCAACGATATCCTTGCCCCAGCTGACTGCCGAGGAAGCCACGTTCTTGATACCGCCCCAGATGGACGATGCCACGTTGCCGATGGCAGAAGCCGCATTGGAGATACCGTTCTTGATGGCATTTACTCCATTCGAGAATACCGAAGTGACCTTGTTCCAGATATTCGTGACTCCTTCCCGGAAGCCATCGCAGTTTTTCCAGAGAGCGGTCAGTCCAAGACCGATGCCGCCAACGGCTGCCACTGCGATACCTGCAGGACCCGCCAGGCCAGCAAGTGCTGTGCCTGCGGATGCGAGGAAACCACCTGCGGAGCTTGCTACGCCTGCAAGAGCCGTACCCGCACCTGCCGCCAGACCAGATACGGCCGTGCCAACCGAGCCGAACAGTCCTGCGATTGCGGAGCCGGCAGAACCAGCAATTCCGCCCAATGTGGAACCCACACCAGACAGAAGCCCAGAAAGACTGCCGCCTAAGCCACCGATCTTCGTCACTACACCGGAAAGCAGCCCGCCCAGATTCGACAGGATTCCCCCACCGCTGGAGCTAAGGCTTCCCAGCTTCGAGATAATGCCAGTGATGCCTTCTCCGAGGCCGCCCATCTTGGAAGTCAACCCGGAGATCAGGTTGCCAAAGTTCGACACGATCTGACCGCCATCTGCACTGCCGATTTTCGACAGGAAACTGCCGATGTTGGACAGCAGGCCGCCGCCGTTCTCTGTGCCGAGAACATTGCCGAGGTTCTGCATCGTACTTCCAAGGTTTCCGATGGTGTTCTTCATGGAACCGAGCTTGTCCACAAGCCCCGTGACCGTATTGACCGTGTCACCGACCTTGCTGATGCCGTTGCCGAGGCTCTTTAAGAAATCCGAGTTGAAGGTATCGCCAAGGCTGCGGATCGCATTCCCAAGGGAACTGGTCTGAGAACTCAGCTCTCCGATGGATGTTTTCATATCCGCAAAGCCCTGCTTCACCTCATCGCTCATATTTCCGACAGCGGCTTTTGTAATCCCCTGCAGGTCCGTCCAGAGCTGCTGGAACTGGGTCTTCACCCCGGAAAGCCCGGACATCAGCTGAGACTGGATACCGCTTCCCACATCCCTTGCAGCACTACCGATACCGCTCTGACTTTTCTTGATCGTAGTAGCAAAACTGCCGACCACGGAATCCATCCAGTCGCCCAGAGAATCTACCGGGGTCGTAAGGTTGTTGCTCATAGACCCGGCAAGTCCCTGCACGGCTTTCACCACCGACTTGACATTTTTTTTAATGCCGGTCGCCAGCAGCTTCATGAAGTCGGGCATATAGGTATCTGCATCAGACAGAGGTCCTTCATCTGGTACAGAGAAATGCAGCAGACTTCTGACCCTGCTTGCGACATTTTCCGCCGCTGCGATCACGGAACCGGCCGCTGCCCGGACACCTGCCGCCATCTGGGAACAGATATCTGCGCCCCAGCGGTATGCAGAAGAAGCAATCGAACCGAGCGAGTTAAAACTGCTCCTGATACTTGCAACACCGGAAGAAACCGTGCTGCGCAGGCTGGACATTGCCGAAGACACCGTGGACTTGATGCTGTTGAAGGCAGAGGTCGTGGTGGATTTCAGTGTGTTCCAGCCGCTTGTGGCCGTACTGCGAACTGCGGATACAGAGGAAGTTGTAAGACTCTTGATGCTGTTCCATGCAGTCGTGATGACCGTCTTGATACCATTCCAGCTGGTGTTCGTCAGAGTTTTCACTGCGTTCCATGCGCTTGTCATGGAAGATTTGACAGAAGCAGTTGCCGAAGTAGTCAGAGACTTGATTCCATTCCATGCTGTGGTGATAACACTCTTGATACCGTTCCAGCTGGTCGTTGTCAGCGACTTTACCGCACTCCATGCACTGGTCATGGAAGATTTGACAGCTGCTGTCGCAGAGGTCACATTGGATTTCACCGCCGCAAAGCTGGTCTGGATGGTGGTCTTGATGCTGTTCCATGTGCTCGTGGTACTGGTTGTAATGGAACTCCATGCGGATCTCATCGCGGCACTCACACCTGCCGTTCCGGTCTTCACCGTCTGGCTGATGGCCGCCCAGCTCTTACTGTATGCCTGCTCCACTCCCCTCATGGAGTTGGTGATGGAAGTAGACAGCGTGGTGGACAGATTCTCTGCCGCCGCAGTTACAAGGCTGGTGTTGGTCGTGATGCCGTTTGCCAGTCCCTGCATGAAGTCCGGCATCCAGCTTTCCATATCTGCCAGAGGCCCCTCATCCGGCACAGAGAAGTGCAGGAAAGAGCGGATACGGTCCGCCACTCCCGATACGGCGCTTGCCACATCCTGAATCCTCGACTGGATACCGGACACAATGTTGCCGATCATGTCCGAGCCCCACGAGAATGCCTGTCCAGCCAGACCCTTGATAAAGGAAACTGCACTGTTAAAGCCGTTCGTGATGGTGGACTTAATACCGGAAATGGTAGAGGAAATCCCGGATTTCATCGAGTTAAAAGCTGTGGTCGCCGCGCTCTTGATGCTGTTACTGAGGGACGAAACCGTAGACTTCATGGCATTCCAGCCGGAAGAAACCACCGATTTGATACCATTTACCACACCGGAGATTTTGCTGCTGATGGCGCTCCAGATGGAAGAAACCGTGGACTGGATTGCTGAAAGGACAGTCGAAATGACCGTCTTGATTGCATTCCATGCCGTACTCATCCGGGTCTGAATGCCAGTCAGCAGCGGAGACAGGAACGATACAATAGCGTTCCATACAGTTGTCACCGCGGTCTGGATTGCAGTTAGCACCGTAGATATGGCTGTCTGGATCGCGGACCAAACCGTAGAGAAAGTCGTCTGCAATCCAGTCAGGATCGGAGTCACAAAGGCGACGATGGCGTTCCAGATGGAAGTGATCTTCGTCTGGATCGCAGTCAGTGCTGCACCGATCAGGATCTGAATTGCCTGCCAGATGGTTTCAAACAGATATTTGAACGCATCCAACAGAGGTTTCATGGTGTTGTAGATGCCATTCCACACCGAAGTGATCGTCGTGCTGATGGTGTTCATGACCGTAGAAATCGCAGTCGAGATCGCCGTCCACACAGTTGTCACCGTGGTATGGATCGTATTCAACACAGAAGAAACGGCTGTGGAAATGGCAGTCCAGATGGTGCTGAAGGTCGTCTGGATACTCGTAAGGACAGTCGTAAAGAAGCTCGAAACTGCAGTGAACACAGTCGTTGCCACACTCTGGATAGCAGAAACTGTGTTTGAAAAGAAGCTGCTGATTCCGCTCCACACGGTCTCAAAGAAGCTCTTGATACTGCCCCAGACCGTCTGCCAGTCCGTACCGAACAGCCCAAGAAACACATCCAGTGCGCTCTTTAATGCGGTAAGAGTCGTAGAGAATACAGACTTCACGCCATCCCAGATACTGGAGAAGATACCCTTCACCGCTTCCCATGCGCCACTCCAGTTGCCGGAGAACACATTGGAAAAGACATCGAACAGACCCAGTAAGGTATCCAGAACGACGCCGAGGATGGTCGAAATATTCTGGAATGCTCCCTCAAACAACGGGGCAAGCACCTGACAAAGGCCATCCCAGACTGCTTTCAGTACCTCGGTGACATCCTTAAAATCAAAGCCCAGCCCATTGATCCGCTGTGTCAGCTGATCACAGAACCCTTTCACCTTGGAAACGATGTCGTTCCAGATACCGGTAATGGCAGTACGGAACTCCTCGTTCGTATTCCAGAGGTTCATGAACGCCGCCACCAGTGTGCCGATGACCGCCACCACTGCTACGACCGGCCCGGACAGACCACCCAGAACCACACCCAGCTTGCTGAACACACCGCTGGCACTGCCCACATGGGTGATAAGAAGCCGGACACCCTTTGCAAGAGAACTGAATCCCCGCATCGCTGTGCCGACGGTCGATATGGTCTTGCCAAGCACAATGAGCAGCGGACCGATGGATGCCGCCAGGAGCCCGATCTTGATGATCGTTTCCCTGGTACCCTCATCCATGCTGTTGAGCTTGTCCACGAACTGCTGCACGGCAGATACGATCTTGCGGATGGTGGGCATCAGGATATCGCCAAAAGAAATAGCCAGCTCCTCCAGCTGAGATTTCAGGATGGTGAGCTGACCATTTAAGTTGTCCTGCATGGTTTCTGCCATGCTCTCGGATGCGCCGTCACAATTTTCAATGGCACCACGCAGTTTGTTGATGTCCGTCTCGCTGGAATTCATCAGGGCAAGGAAACCGGACATCGCATTCTTGCCGACCAGTGCCTCTGCATTGGATGCTTTTTCAGATTCGGTCAAGCCGGAGAATGCTACACGGCAGTCTGCGAGGATATCGTTCAGGCTCCTCATACTGCCATCTGCATTGCTGGTGGCAATCGTAACCTCACCGATGTTCTTGCCTGCAAAGGTCACTTCACCGGAAAGGTTGTTCATGATGGTACGAAGGGACGTACCAGCCTGCGAAGCCTTGATACCACTATTTGCCATAAGTCCGATGGCTTCTGCGGTATCCTCTGCCGAGAACCCCAGCGCACCGGCAATAGGCGCACAGTACTTGAACGTCTCGCCCATCATGGAGACGTTGGTGTTCGCATTGGAGGAAGCGGCTGCGAGGATATCGGCAAAATGCCCAGAATCCGCAGCGGATAAGCCGAACGCGGTAAGGGCATCGGTAACAATATCTGAAGTCGTAGCGAGGTCTTCACCCGAAGCGGCCGCGAGGTTCATGACGCCCTCGATGCCGTTCAGCATGTCAGAAGTCTTCCATCCGGTCATGGCCATGTATTCCATCGCCGAAGCTGCCTCGGATGCAGAGAACTTGGTCTTTGCACCCATCTCACGGGCTTTCGCACGGAGCTGGTCAAAGTCATCCCCGGTCGCACCGGAAATGGCAGAGACCTTACTCATCTCGGAATCAAAATCGGCTGCGGTCTTCACTGCGGCAGTGCCAAGACCCGTCACAGCGGCAGTCACCGGAAGGAACTTCTTGCCTACATTCTCCACAGAAGATCCGATGTTCTGGAGCTTTTCTCCAGCTTCATCGATCTTGGCAAGAGTCGCATTCTGGATGCCATTTGCGTAACCCCCTCCTTTTGGCATAAGAAAAGCCCTACTTTCTTTGACATAAGTAGGGCAAAATTAAACTATAAAATTCTTAACTTGAAATTTCTATGGTGATCTTGCTTGAGCAATTTCACAAAAAGTTGTTTTTCTGAAATTTCTTTCGCTTCGTATTTTCACGATAAGCTGATTTTCTGAAATTTCTATGCTAAAATAGCCTCAGAAATCTCAATTTCCGTTTTTCGGAGGAAAGGAAGCAATCATGACAAACCGAGCTGGTACACTCGTGAGTAATCTGTCAGGCGAAATGGCTTATGAATCTTTTCGACCGACTCTGCTTCCACCGAATCCTCCTATTGAGGTGTCTGGTGAGCTTTTCACGAAACTTATGCTGCCAATAAAAAAGAGGGCCATCGCTTGCGGCGCGGTGGTCCTCTTTTTTGCTTGCTTTTTGTTCGGTCTCGTGGTAAAATAATGCTGAAAGTTATTTCAGTGAAAATGTATTCAGTATTATTGGAGGTGCAATATGTTTATAGGCCGTGAGAAAGAACTGGTGCTCTTGCAGCAAGACTACATCGGCAAAGCTGTGATGGTCTACGGCAAGCGGCGAGTTGGAAAGACCACGCTCATTCAGAAAGCCCTTGATAACTGCCCTTATCAGACCGTCTATTTCGAGTGTTTGAAAGGCACAGTACAAGAAAATATTGATAGCCTCGTTGATGAGCTGGTTCGAGCCAAGATATTGCCAGTAGCTCTGAGCTTCAGTACACTACAAGATGTTTTTACCTATCTTAACACGCTGCCTCAGAAAATGGTTGTCGTCATTGACGAATACCCCTATCTGAAGGTGATGAATAAGCCCACAACAGTTGATTCCGTTTTTCAGAGCATCATTGATAACCGGCTTGGAAACATTGAGCTTATCCTCTCCGGCTCTCACATCGGAATGATGAAGGACCTCTTGCAGGAGAAAAATGCTCTGTATGGACGCTTTGCTGTCACTATCAAACTCAACGAATTGAACTATCTGGATACCGCCAAGTTCTATCCTGACAAAACTCCCTACGACAAGGTGGCGCACTATGCTGTATTCGGCGGTTCTCCTTTTGTGAATCAGGCGTTGCGTCCTACTGCCACGCTGCGAGAAAACATCGTCAGTACAATTCTAAATCCTGTGAGTGCGGTGTACCTGTATGCCAGTCAGTTGCTGTTGTCGGACTATTCCGTCAAAATCAACGCAGAGCGTATCTTTGCAGTCATTGGTAACGGCAAGAAGCGCTATTCTGAAATTGAAGACAAGCTGGATGTGAAGAAGACCGGCAATCTTGCAAAACAGATGAAACCTCTGCGTGACCTCGAAATCATCTCCCGCAATTACCCCATCAACAAGCTCAACGACAGCAAGAAATCTACCTTTGAAATCAACGACAACTTGTTACGGTTCTACTTTACCTTTATCTATAAAAACGCCAGCGCATTGCAAGTGCTAGGCGCAGAGGCTTTCTATGATGAGTATGTAGCCCCTACTCTGACAGACTTCATCTCTCGCCGATTTGAGGGCATTTGCCGTGACTATTTCAGTTTACAGGTTCGTTCTGGGAAACTGAAGGGTGTTCGCAACATCGGCAGCTATTACTATGACGACCCCGTCCACCGCAAGAACGGTGAGTTCGATGTTGCTCTGGAGTTGGCAGACGGCTATGCAATTTATGAGGCAAAGTATTATGCCCAACCTATGACCCTCGATGAAATTCACCGTGAGGCTCAGCAGGTGGCGAACATCAAGGAACTGGCCGTTAAGCAGCTCGGATTCATCGCCATCAATGGCTTTGTGGAGCAGGAAAAGCCTTATACCTATCTTGATGGCAATGACATTTTTGCGGGAATGTAGCCCGAAGCAAGCGGTTGACGCATCACCGCTGCAATTCAACCTGTTTTCGCACAAATCAAGGTCTTTCTCAAAGAGGTTCACCCATGGAAAAAGCCACATACAGTCTGTCTGCTCTAAAGCAGTGCAAGGAACTCATCCGAAAAAACCGGTGGAGCACACGGTTAAAGGCCGAGCATAATTCCCGGTGTGCGGAGGTCAATGTTCTGTTCGCATCCTGCCAGAAGCTGCTCAACTATGTCATGTTCCAGCCGGACCTTTCCCCTGCCTACGACTATCAGCAGATGGTCCTTTCGAAGAGCTGCACAAAAAAACAACTCGACAATCAGCTTCGTGTTTGCCACGCATCCAGTCCGCGTCAAAGTTGTAGGCTTCCGTTTCCTTGATGACAAATGAAGAGTGCACACCCCGTCTATAGCTTCAAAGTTTAGGCGGGGTTAGCTCGCTTACTGGGAGTCAATATAGGATTTTACAGCCGATTCTGTTCTGTCCGAAACGCTACACACAAAGTAACTATCGCTCCAAAAATATGGCTTCCAATAATACTGTTTGAGTTGCTCACTAAAGTTTTTACGAATAAGTCGAGAAGTAACAGTTTTATAATTGTTAGCCAATTTGGATAGTTGTACTTGTGGTGGGGCCTCAAACAAAATGTGGATATGGTCCAAGTCGGTATTGACAGCTTTAATAGTGCAATGCCATGAATCAAAGATTGTTTTTGTTTGGTCAAGCAGGTAGACTTTTATCGCACCTTTAAGCACAGGATGACGATATTTTGTTACTACAACTAAATGGTATTCTAGTAGGTAACAGGAGTGTCTATTTGTCCTATATAGGTTATTTTTGCACATAGTATATCCTTTACAACTAAATATTTTTGTGGTATAATCATACTATAAAGCAACGCTATTGTAAAGGAGGTGAGTGCTTTGAATATTACATCCAGCTATCAAGTCAGAATCGTCAACTGCAGTGTCAACCTTATCGATACGGTTCATATATATCAGAAAGCGCTCTCCTACCTGATTGGTGTTGTCAGCGAGAACTGGGATGCCGTAAAAAGCATAACTACCGAAGCCTTGGAACAGCAGCGCTATATCGAAAAACTGGTTCATGGCAATAAAAACCGTGAAGCCAAATATCAGGAATTCGATAAAATGTTCCATAAGTATCCTTCGTACTTGCGCCGTGCAACAATTACAGCTGCTATCGGTGCAGTGAGCAGCTACCGCAGTAATCTTGCTAATTGGGAAACCACCGACAAGCATACGCTACACCTATGTTTCATGTGGAGGCAGTCGTTTGCCTGACACGCGAGGCGTGACAGGCAAAAATATATAGCCCGAAAACC
>OLPN01002210.1_pt1 | contig 15664 bp, 14 predicted proteins | sample 1672601 | NCBI WGS metagenome assembly OLPN01 (sample SAMEA3136704, study PRJEB25190) | human gut metagenome | reverse complement strand
GTTAGTGGCTAGTTCAAAGTTGCCCTGCCCACGTTGTCCACACCCCATGGAACAGGTGCCTGCCGCGTCCGTCTAACCAAACTAAAAAAACAGGCAATCCTTACTTTTCTTCATCCGCCCCCTCGCTGGTCAGCCTCAGCACAGCCCTGATCTCTTCCTCATCCATATCCAGATAAGCCGCCAGTTCCTCCACGCTGAACTTCTGTTCCTCATCATCCGACAATTCCCTGATCGCAGCCTCAAGCTTCCGAACCTTCTCAACCATGGACTCGTCCCGATACTTCTGCTCCGTCTGCTCCTTCACCCAGTTTTCCATACCTGCCAGCAGACGTTCTTCCATCCAGCCCGCCTTACCTTCCTCCGGCATCTCTTCCGCCAGCGCCAGCAACAGACTCATATTCCCTTCCTGAATCAGGTCACCAATATAAATCCCCTGTCTCCACAGCTTTCTCGCATACTGCAAGATCTCCTTCAGATACAACTGTGCCAGACGCTCCTGCACACCGGCAACATCTGTCACTGCCTGTAAAAGCAGAGCCTCCCGCTCCCCTTCCTTTTCTGAAGGGAACTGCCGGAGCATCTCCTCATACTCCTTCAGACACTGCTCATCCTCTGCTTCCAGAATCACAGGCTTCTTCTCTTCCTCCTGTTCTTCCTGCGGATCCAGTGCCTTTCCGATATCCATAGGGGCAAGATCTGCCCCCTGGATACGGATTCCCTGGATACGAAGATATTCATACAGACTCTGCAACTGCTGCGGAGATAACTGATTCAGCCCAAAGATCTCAAGAATCTGCTCGTTATTCAGATTCTTCTCCTGCTTTGCTGCCAGTTCCATCAGCTGCTCCAGTTTTTCCTGAAATTCTCTCATATCCATCATATTTCGTTACTCCCTTTTTGCCTTTTATTTTTCACGGATCCGGCTGTGCAGTTCCTGCAGAGATACTACTTCATTTTTCTCCTGCTTCTGCTCTGCCAGAATACCGTCTGCGCTTGCCAGTGCTGCTGCCATCGTTGTGATATACGGCACACGGCTCTTGATGCAAGCCTTTCTCACATAACTATCATCCGGACCATCCTCGTCACCCTTCGGTGTGTTGACTACCAGCTGTACTTTACCGTTGGTGATCACATCATAGATATCCGGGCGTCCTTCACTGCGTTTGAATACTCTTTCTGCCTCGATGCCAGCCTGCTCGATCAGTTCTTTCGTGTGACCGGTTGCCAGGATAGCAAATCCTGCTTCTTTAAACCGTTTTGCGACTTCCACAACCTCTCCTTTATCACGGTCGCTGACACTGATCAGGACAGTTCCCTCTAACGGCAGTTTGCTCTTGGTTGCTTCCTGTGCTTTATAGAATGCCTCTCCCACAGTGTCCGCAAGGCCCAGAACCTCACCGGTAGAACGCATCTCCGGTCCTAACAACGGGTCAACTTCCGGGAACATATTGAACGGGAAGACAGCCTCTTTGACACCATAATATGGAATCTCTTTCTCTTTCATACCATCCAGTGGTGACGGTGCCCCGCTGAACTCGGAGGTAATGATCTGTGTAGCCAGCGGTACCATGGAGATATTACACACCTTGGATACCAGCGGTACGGTACGGGATGCACGCGGATTGGCTTCCAGTACATAGACGGTTCCGTCTTCGATCGCATACTGCATGTTCATCAGACCGCGCACATGCATTTCCTCTGCGATTTTCTTTGTATATTCTTTGATGGTTTTCAGATTTTCCTCTGAAATATTTTTGGACGGGATGATACAAGCGGAGTCACCGGAATGTACGCCGGCAAGTTCGATATGTTCCATAACCGCCGGAACAAATGCATGATTACCGTCGCTGATCGCATCTGCCTCACACTCAGTCGCATGACGCAGGAAACGGTCGATCAGGATCGGTCGATCCGGTGTCACACCTTCTGCTGCTTCCATATAGATTCTCAGATTTTCCGGATCGTATACCACTTCCATGCCACGGCCGCCCAGTACATAGGACGGACGAACCATAACCGGATAACCGATCTTTTCTGCAATCGCAAGTGCCTCATCCACATCCACTGCCATACCTGCTTCCGGCATCGGGATACCAAGTTTGTCCATCATCGCACGGAACAGATCTCTGTCTTCTGCCATATCGATGACTTCCGGAGAAGTACCAAGGATCTTCACCCCGTATTTTTCCAGATCTGCGGACAGATTCAGCGGTGTCTGGCCACCGAACTGTGCGATCACACCGAGCGGCTGTTCCTTCTTATAAATAGACAGTACATCTTCCAGTGTCAGCGGCTCAAAATACAGTTTATCGGAAGTATCATAGTCGGTAGATACCGTTTCCGGGTTACAGTTTACGATGATCGTCTCAAAACCTGCTTTTTTCAGTGCCATCGCCGCATGTACACAGCAATAGTCAAATTCGATACCCTGACCGATACGGTTCGGACCGCCGCCGAGGATCATGATCTTATTCTTGTTATCGCTGACCGGACTTTCGTCTTTGCAGTGATAGGTGGAGTAATAATAAGCATTATCCTTCGTTCCGCTTACGTGGACACCTTCCCATGCTTCCTCCACACCCTGTGCGATTCTCGCATTACGGATGTCTTCTTCCGGAACTTCCAGGATCTGTCCCAGATATTTGTCAGAGAAACCGTCCAGTTTCGCCTGTTTCAGGGCTTCCGGAGCCGGCACCTGACCTTTGTTTGCCAGAAGTGCTTCCTCTTCTTCCACCAGTTCTTTCATCTGTTCGATGAAATAGTGTTTGATCTTTGTCAGAGCAAACAGTTCGTCTACCGTTGCACCTTTTCGCAGTGCTTCATACATGATAAACTGTCTCTGGCTGTTCGGTTCTACCAGCATCTTTAACAGTTCCTCTTTTGATTTCTCATGGAAATCCTTGGCAAAGCCAAGACCGAACTGACCGATCTCCAGGCTTCGGATAGCTTTCTGGAACGCTTCTTTATAGGTTTTACCGATACTCATAACCTCGCCGACGGCACGCATCTGTGTACCCAGCTTATCCTCTACGCCCTTGAACTTCTCAAATGCCCAGCGCGCGAATTTGATTACCACATAGTCTCCGTCCGGAGCGTATTTGTCCAGGGTTCCGTACTTTCCACATGGGATCTCATCCAGGTTCAGACCGGAAGCCAGCATCGCGGATACCAGTGCGATCGGGAAACCGGTTGCCTTACTTGCCAGTGCGGAGGAACGGGAGGTTCTCGGGTTGATCTCGATAACGATGATTCTTCCGCTGACCGGATCGTGGGCAAACTGTACGTTTGTTCCACCGATGACTTCTACTTCTTCTACGATCTTATATGCCTGTCTCTGCAGTTCCTGCTGTACCTCCTCGGAGATGGTCAGCATCGGAGCGGAACAGAAAGAATCACCGGTATGTACGCCGATCGGATCGATATTTTCAATAAAGCATACTGTGATCATGTTGTTTTTAGAGTCACGGACAACTTCCAGCTCCAGTTCTTCCCATCCAAGGATGGACTCTTCTACCAGAACCTGACCCACCAGGCTGGCCTGCAGACCTCTGGCGCATACGGTTTTCAGTTCTTCTACATTATATACCAGACCGCCGCCTGCTCCACCCATGGTGTAAGCCGGTCGCAGCACAACCGGATATCCCAGTCTGTCAGCAATCGCAAGCGCCTCATCCACGCTGTACGCCACATCGCTTCGCGCCATCTCGATACCCAGACGGTCCATCGTCTTCTTAAATTCAATACGGTCCTCGCCACGCTGGATCGCATCCACCTGGACACCGATGACTTTCACACCGTATTTGTCCAGGATCCCTTCTTCTGCAAGTTCAGAACAAAGATTCAGCCCTGACTGTCCTCCAAGGTTCGGAAGGATCGCGTCCGGACGCTCTTTTGCGATGATCTGTTCCAGTCTCTCTACATTCAGTGGTTCGATATACGTGACATCTGCAATCCCCGGATCCGTCATGATCGTTGCCGGATTGGAGTTTACCAGTACAATCTCATATCCCAGCTGGCGCAGTGCTTTACACGCCTGTGTTCCGGAGTAGTCAAACTCACACGCCTGACCGATAATAATTGGACCGGAACCGATAATCAATACTTTGTGTACATCATTTCTCTTACTCATCTTGTTCTCCCTTTTTCGCAGAATATGTTTCCATATTCCGTTTTTTCACGCAAGAAAGCTCCTGTCCCAGGATCCTTCCCTTTTGCATCAACATTTCCGTATTTTATTATACATGAGCCTTCGGTAAATTACTACTGTAAAGTGTGGTTTGCATCAAAAAAACAACCCCTGTCTCCAGGAGTTGTCTTTTCCTTGTCTATACATCTGTCTGATTTTTAAACAGTTTTCACATCCTGCTCCGCAATCAGCTGATCCACCAGCTCTTCCCGTGCCTCATCCCACGGCTGAGCGGTCTCTCCATCGGAGCCAAGCTGTTCTTTGTACTCATTTTCTTTATCCGCGAAATACTTTTCTATCTCCGCTGATGTTCTCGTCTCTTCTCGCATATATTCCCAATACTGATCTTCCCCGCCAAAGGAATCATACAATGCTTTCAGTGTCTCCCCGTATTCCTTATTTTCCGGATCATCAATGCCTGTATCCATGACTTCCCGCTTTTCGCTGACGATCTGATCCAGTTCTGCATCACTGACTGTATACCCTGCCGTTTCCGCCGCAACCGCCAGTGTCTTTCTCCGAACCAGCGCCTGAAATGCCTTTTCTTCCGAAGACTTCCCATCATCCGTCACCGAATCCTGTGCATCTTCCTCACCCAGCGCGAAACGCTTTTCATGATTCTTCATCTCCTGCTTCGTGATCTGAATATCCTTTCCGACCGCATACAGCTCATCCGACGTGTCCGTCTCTTTGTCCTGCTCCTGAATCATCTGCCCCAGCTCATACGCCTGATCGCTGCTGCTTTTTGCTTTCTGACTGCGAGTCGCATAAACCGTTCCTGCACCCGCTATAGCTACGATTCCGATTCCAAGCGCAACGAGTATCTTTTTCTTCATTACTTTTTCACCTCCTGCCATTATTTTCTTCGCTCGCTCTTTCATATCGTTTTTGTTATATGTATTATATCATATTTTTTTATTTTGGTCATTATAATTTCCATATCAACCAATATATTTTATAATATTTCATTCAAGTTACATATTTTCATCTGCAATAATTTTATTTATTATTTCTTCTTTTTCTGCATCCCAGCTGTCGACCATTACCCCCTTTTCCTCATCAAGGACATAGCAATCTTCACCATGTTCCTGACGATATTTACTTTCTTCATCATTCAGAAATCTTCTGCATTCTCGCTGTATTCCATAACCGTATATCTTCTGTATACTCCTCCAGTTCTTCCTGCGTTATTTCTATATTATTTCCCTTCGCATAGATAGATGTTTGAGGGAAAAACAACGGAAAAAACAGCTTGATCAAAAGTACGGCTGTAAGAATCCAGACAAGGGATTTTTGCGGTCAAAAATAAATTTCATCTTTTATAGAAAAAAGGATGCAAACATTCCTTTCTTCAATGAACTTCCTTATATACATGATTCCAGCTGACTTTATACACCTGTTTTTCATGAATATCTATCTCATGCCCCTGAATCTCTACCGTATCATTTTCTTTCCATTTGAACTCCGGCGCATTACTCAGAAATTCTATCGTTTTCTCATTATAATGAATGTAGCAGTAATCCTGATAAATAATTCTTTCCTTACCAGTAGCCACATCACAGACACTTCCATACAAATGAACAAGTCCTCCCGGAAGCGTATCAAAAGCAATTCCTACTATTAATCTTTTCGTTCCATCCGGAGATTCTTTCGGGCTGTCAGGTAACTCTATATCGTATCGATAAGCAGACGGAGAAAAATCCTGTCTGCGCTCGTTTATTATATGTATTCCATAAATCATTACGAAAATAATGACAATACAAATCATTATACCGCTCCACCGATATCTTCTATTTTTCATGATTTTTCAGTTACCTCTCTAAGCATTGCATTTTATATTCCTTATATATAAAATGATGTTGAATACTTTTGACACCCTCATCGTCATATAATTTTCAATGTATTTACGATAACCAGCATGATTATCATAAGCAACACAGTTCCTTCTGTTCTGAAAAAATCCTTTTCTGCATTTCGTCCCGTCAGATAAATTACTATTTGGAGAAACAGCACATCAAACAATGCCTTTCCAAGAAGTTTCTGCATCTTCTTCTCTCTGGTTTCACTCTTTTGTATCATGCCATCAATATCAACATTGCCTGTGTCAGAAAGCTCTTTCATAATACTTTTAATATTTTTCAAACCTTCCGTACTGTCCGCCACAAGATAAATTCCATCTGGCTGACGGGATTCTGTATCAAGTTCACGGATAATTTTTTTCGCCATAGACCAGCTGATGATGGCATACTCGCCCTTTATCCACTCGCAGGCTGAAAACTGATACATTTGTTTTCTTCCTGTTATACTCTCAAAAATAAATCTTCTGCGTTTTACATCCGATTCTTCCAGCTCCTGTTCTAATTTTTCAGGAAGTAGAATCGTATCCTCTATATCTTCTTTCTGCCTGTCTGTTCCCGGAAGTTCCTCACTTCCCAACACCTGAATATTAATCTTTCCATCTGCCGTTTCTGCCTGAAACCGATACAAAAGCGCTGCTGTTTGCACTCCTTTATATTTTTTCAGCTTTGAAATATTTTTTGCATCCGGATGTACATCCAGCAGTATCACACTTTGCTGTTCCATTCCCTTTCTCAGATTTTGATATTCTCTTCTTACATCCCGAAACAGCATCAGAAAAAAAATCGCAATAATAAGACAAATCATATAATATCGTTTCTTTTTCATTTCTTTCTTCTCTTCACAAAATAGTACACCGCTGCAACCAGGATACACTCTACACTCACAAAACAGATCATCCACCATTGCAGACTTCTTTTACTGTTATCTTCCGTGCCGGTATCTGTAACAATTACAGGCGGCTGTATTTCTGTGATAACTCCAAGCGTATCCTGATATTCTTTTCCTGTCTCATCTGTATAGGTAATAATAAAATTCCCTTCTGTATTTCCATATTTTTCTTTGTCCGGTTTTCCATCCACAAGTACCGCACCATCGATTTCTGCTGAAGTTCCTTTCTCCACTTCCCCTACGAACATCGTTTTTTCCAGATGCAGTCCCGGAACTTCCATCGTAACATTCACATTATAGGCTTTTCCCTGTCCAACATTCATGATATTTCCGCTTAACGCTATGCGGTCACCTGCATACACAACATCGTTTAATGCAGTAATCTCCCACTGGATTTTCGGAAGTCTTGTCAGTGTGACGGCAATTGTTCCTGCCTCTTCTTTTTGGTCCCCATCTTTATCATCATACTGTTCTGTGTAATTAAAATCTACAAATTCCCCCTCCACTCCAAGATTGATCTGTGCGCTTACTTTTACTGTGATTTTTTCCTGCGGGGCAATATTTTCAAAATACCAGGTATTTGTTTTATTCCGGATAGCTACATTTTCATTATTACTTCCTACCCGCAACGCCACATTTCGAATCGTTTCCTTTTTACTTTTATTCTGAAAGGTTAATTCCAGTTTTATCTTATCTCCTGGTTCTACCGTCTTTTTATTACATTTTGTTTCTATATGAAGTAATTTCGGATTGTGTTTCACCTCTGTCGCTGTTTCACCGGTATGCTCCACAAAACTTCCGCCTCCGGTATCTCCATCAACGGCAATATTTCCAGGGTTCTGTTCATTCGTATCTGTTCCCGGTGTTTCCTGATCTGCCGGATTGTCTTCGCTGCTCTCGTTTTTCTTTGCGTCAATATTTACATAAGTACTAAATGTCTGCGTAAGTGTTTCTCCATTTTCCAGTACACCGGTTACTTCCCAGTTGATCGGATAAGTGCCCGCTTCTCTTTCTTCTTTTAACTGCAACAGAATACTCACATAATAAACTTTTCGTACCTCTCCTGTACTTATTGTTTTTTCTTCCTCTACCACATCTTTATCATAGTTTTTATACACATAAGGGGCCTGCGTTGCAGATCCCAGATCCGGATGTACATGAAGTTTCTTTTCTTTTAAATTTCCTTTCACTGACAGCGGTAACACAATTTTCACTTCATTTTCTGTGATTTCCGGAACATATCCCTCACTGTAAGAAGTTTCCATTCCTTCATAACATCCGGTATTATCAATATAAATACTTTCTTTTTCCTTTGTCAGCTGTTCTTCCTGATCGGCTATGTTCTCTTCATTTCCATAAACCACGGTTCCACTGCCTGTCAGAATACCTAATACAGCCAGCAGTGCTATTACTTTATTTATCCTCTTTCGCATCATTCATCTCCTGTAAATATCCATCATCCATCTCAAAAACCACATCACAAAGATAATCGATATCTTTCGGATTATGGCTGGACAGCAGAATCACCCTGTTCTCCTCTTTCATCTGAAGCAGCACCTCCCGGATCTCCTTCACGCCATGTTTATCCAAACCATTCATTGGCTCATCCAGAATCAAAATTTCCGGTTTTTCCATAATTGCCTGTGCAATTCCAAGTCTCTGCCTCATTCCAAGGGAATACTTTCCCACCGGTTGTTTCAGATTCGGGTCAAGCCCGACAACACGCATGGTTTCCCTGATCTGCGACTCCTGAATTCTGTGATTTACTGCCGCCAGGATCTTCAGATTCTTTATTCCTGTCATTCCCGGCAAAAATCCAGGCGATTCAATAATCATCCCCATATCTTCCGGAAAATCAACATCCTTTCCAATCTTTTTCCCGTTAACCCGAATACTCCCCTCATCATAAGGTAACAGTCCACAGATACATTTCATCAATACTGTTTTTCCACTTCCGTTATTTCCTACGATTCCATATACCTGCCCCCAGTTTAGTTCACAACTGATGTTTTTCAACACTTTCCTTCCCTGAAAGCTTTTACTTACCTGTTCTATCTGAATTGCTGCTTCTCTCATCGTTCTCCCGTCCCGTCAAATACAAAATGATATGTTCGTATGCTATATAAATTAAGCAATATCAACACAATCACAAGAACCATATCATAGATTCCACTGTCTCTCAGTGAAGGAAGCCTGTCATACCCAAAATTATGCAGATGATATGTCGCATGACTTAACGGAGATATCCATCCCGCTGCCACATTAGCCAGATAACTTTTCCGTTCACTGATCCCCAGCAATTTCTGCAAAACTCCCGGCGAAAAAATGAACGAAATACCGTTAAAAACCACGCCGGCTATCATACCCGCAAGCTCATTCCACAGAATCCTGAACCAGAAAATCAATAACACCATCACAAGTGCATACGCGAATAACAGAAAAAAGATTGTTGTCATACAGGCATATGGTCGCGTCAGTTCCAGTGTCTTTTCTGATGCTGCCAGTGACAACTTCTTTCCTGCACTTGTAAACGCCAGCTTTACCGCCGTCTCACTCCAGATATTTCCTACATAACACCTCTGCCCACAGATCAAAATCGTTGATAGCAGTATCGCTACTGTATAAATTGCCGTTGCACAGACAATATATACCACCTGTCCTGCTAACCAGATTTTTCTCGTCATCCTGCAAAGATAAAATGGCACCTCATTTCCCAGATAAGGAATGTCTGCAAAATATAACAACAGCAACAATGTCATAAAGAAAATAGCTTCCAGATCATCAAATCCCCAGATAAACGGTTCGAATATCTGCATAATTGTATTTTCTTTTTCTGAAAACTGCAAAATCTTTTCTGTCAGAAAGTAGCACATAATAAAATTCAGAATAAACGCCAGCCAGATTTTTCTGTCATATCGCCAGCGTCTGAAGTTAAATACCACTACCAGCCAGATTTTTCTTATATTATTCAACATTTAATCTCCGCACAACCCGATCAGCAAACAGCCCATTCCATCCAAGATACATCAGGAACAGCATTCCCCACATTTGTAGCTTTTTATGACTCAGGTAATCTTCTATAAGAAACCAGTGATATGGATTCAAATAATAAATTTCTTTCAAAAATCTCTGATTCATAATATATATAACAAAGAAAGATACAAAAGGAATCAGATATGCAAGATACACACTTTCCGCAGCCACCGAAAAATACATTGCCATACTGCTTAAAACCATACTGCCAATACAATATGTAAAAAGCATATTTACGATTATCTGCCATGCTTCCAGTTCTTTTTTCCACTCAATCGTTCCTGTTTCTGCCGGAGAATATAACAAATATATCCCAAGAATTCCCAGCATCCCTGCTGCCAGAATCATACCGGTAACTCCGATAAAATTCCCAAAAATCTTTCCTCTGATATATGCTCCCACATCCATCCTTGCCAGGTAAAATTTATAAAATCGGCTTTGGAAATCTTCCATACATGACGCTGCATGCGCAATGCCACTTACTGATGCAACCAGCACCACCGTTTCCTTTTTACGTAATATCTGTATCACAGTCTGCTGCCAGAATCCTCTTATGATTTCCCGGTCTGCTCCAACTTCCCGATAAATCTCTGTTCCCTGAATCATCAGATACAGCCACAGAATCCCACAGAGTATCCATATTCTCCGGCTCTGTATCAACCGAAGTGCTTCTGCTCTGTAAACACCAGACGTATTTCTTCCATTCTTAGTACCCATTATATCTGCTGATCACACTTCCATCGATTCCGTTCAATGTTAAATAAGAAACCTTATATGCATTCTCTTCATCCTTTTGTTTCATGGAATATACAGCATTTTCAGGAGTTTCTTCATCATAAATATATCCACAGAAATCCCATACCGGAACTGTAAGGTATTCTCCACTGTTTCCTTTGTTCAGCACATACATGCTGGTCAGATAAATATTGGTAATCTCCAGATGAGCAGTTGCACCGGATGCAGAATAGACTCTGTTTCCTATATTTTCTTTAAATTTCCGGCATACGGTTTCAAAATCCATCAGCTGCACATTTTCATTTACCGTGCTTATTTCCTGTGGTGGCAGATCCATCTGCACTCCGATGATTCCACTGTCATCCACCTGGATCCGACCATTTTCCTGTTCCATATGTGCCATGTAATCATCCTCACTGCTGTCTCCTGTGTCTGTCTGCACCTCGGCAGCAGCTTCCATATACAGGTTATCCATTCCATCCACATCTCTGCTGTAGGAAATCTCATAATATCCCACACGACTTCCGTGTAACAATTGCGTCTTTTCTTCTATCTTTACTACGCGATGTTTGCCCAGCTGTAATTCATCCAAAAGGGTTTCCGCCTGATCCTCCGCCTCTTCCTCAGACAGATTTAACTCCGCTTTTTTTTCTGTAGTCTTATTATCTTCCTGCGTATTTCCCACAGTGCTGTCCGCAGTTACCACATTTTCCGCCTCAATGTAATTAACAAAATTGATACTTGCACCTCGGTCATCGTCATTATACAGATATAATTTTGCCGTTTCATCCCTTCCAAGATCTGCCTGCAGTTCAATCGCATCATCCGAATCAAAAGCAACCTCATCTACCGGCTGTGTATTCTGTTCATCCATCGCTGAATATTTTTTCTCATCTTCTTTTAACTGCGACTGCAGCTCTTCGATCTGCTGACTGACATCTCCATCCCCCTGTAAAATAGCCGAATCGTCGGTTCCGTTTTTCAAACTTTCTATTTCCTGCCGGATAGCGATAATTTCTTCCTGTAAATCCTCTTTTGTCACACCATTGTCCGCATAATATGCATCCGCATCTCCAAAAAAGTATTTTTCTATTTCCTGCGCCTGTTCCTGTGACATAACAGCCGGCATTACTTTTTTGCTTACGATTTCCGATACCTCCGGAATATGTACCTCTGCCTGTACATCAACAACCATATTCCCAGCTTCCCAGCTCTCTGTCCACTGCTCCGGGTATTGTTCTGAAATTTTTGTACTGCTGCCTTCTTCGGTATCCGCCTGCGTACTCTGCTGTACCTCATCTTCCAGATTACTTTCCGCTTTATTCTTCACTATATCCTCCTTCGGAGTTTCCTGACAGGCAGTCAGAAGGCAGGTTAGTATGACAGTTCCTGTATAAAATAATTTTTTGTGTATTTTCATAGATTAAGACTCCTTTACTTTTTATCTATATATCTGCTTTAGATAATCCTATATAAAACAAAATACAGCCTGTCAATCCAACTGATATCATCTGCATAATATTCACTTTTAGCGGAATATCAAATGTTGATATTTCATATGTCAGTAGCGGAATCACATATTTTAGTAGTTCTTGTCCCTTCTCAAAGAATGTCACTACATAATATCCTGTATAATATAGTAATGTAGGCACTATCCACAACAGACATTTATTTTTTATAAAAAACACAATTCCTATTCCAAATACACCATAAACTCCACCAAAAAGGAACGCATGTACAATAAATAAAAGAATATATTTTCCCATCGAATCCATATATATGTCAGAAAATATTCCGACTAGAAACGTAATTCTGCACGATGCATATGGCGACACAAACCAACCTATTACCAGAACAATTACATTTCCAATCATATATATGCTTCCAGATACAACAAACGCACTAACTATTTCAGATAAAAAATAATCTGTTTTTGTCATTTGTCTTCTTACATTCCGCTTTACTTTATTTTGCAAATCCTCATAAAATATGGTTGGATATACCAGCATAACAACAAACGGAGCTAATAATGACATTATTCCATTTCCTTTTATACTGGAATAAATAAACATATTTATCGCCCCTACATGATCCAACAAATACAATGAATATAATATCCAATTTCTCTTCAATGTAAAAAACGCAGAAATAATGATAATACTTATTGCCACATATGTATTTTTCTTTTTTACTGTCCTGTAATATGCATACTTAAAAATTTTCTTATTCATATCAATGTTTCTGAATCAGCGTCCCATTGTCTAACAAAAATATTCTGTCACACAATCGCTCAATATCTTCCTTACTGTGACTTGTTAATAGTATAGTGCAATTTTGATTCTCTTTTATTTTTTCAATCAAAGTATACATTTGATTTATTCCTGTAGTATCCATATTACTTGTCGGTTCGTCCAGAATTATCAGAGGCGGATTTCCCATAACTGCATTTACAATTCCTAATTTTTGTTTCATTCCCAACGAATAATTTTTAAATAACTTTTTACTATCTGGATCTAAATCCATTTGTCTCATTAACGATTTAATTTCGTCCTTTGTGATATTTTCATTAAACAAAGCAAACAGACATAAGTTCTTATACCCTGTATATTCCGGTATAAATGCCGGATATTCAATTAAAGCTCCTATCTTTGCAAGATGATTTTCTCTGTCTCTTATATTTTTTTCAAGAATTTCAATCTTCCCTTCCTCGTAATTCATTAATCCTGTAATACATTTAAACAAAATGCTTTTCCCGCTTGCATTTTTTCCTATAATCCCTATCGTTTCCCCTCCAGTACTTAGTAACGAAATGTTTTTCAGCACCTCATTGTTTTTAAATTTTTTTGTCAGATTATTAATCTCCAGTATTTTCATACTAATTCCACCTTAAAAATTAATTCTTGTAATTGAAAAACTTTTTTTCTTAACAATAAAATAACCTATCGTAATAAATCCACCGCTTAAAATTATCCAATATATTATCGAATGCCAATACGGAATTCTCACAGCATTTTCGCATGCAGGAGCAACCGCTTCCGTATATACTATTCTTGTGTGTTCTAAAAAGGTAATCCCTTTCGGACTTAATATATCAAACATTTCGTAAAAAAAGCGGTCAAAAAAACTCATTAAAAACGCCACCAGACATCCCATCGGCTCATTCTTACATACTAAGTTTACACAAACTATCATAAGACAAATCGTATATACTCTCAGGCACATTAAGATCATACATTTTATTAATACGAGTTTTGTACTCTGTCCCATCAATTCATTAAAACAATTGCACAACTCTCATTTATTAAATCCACAAATTCTTGCAACTATTAAAACGGCACTAACATAAAGCGTAAGTATCTGCATTGCATTGATAAATGTATACACACATATTCCCTGATACCATTTATATCTTCCACCTGCTTTTATCAAAAGCAGGTTATCATGCATATTCTTAGCTCCACTGTAAATATCTGCTCCCATAAAAATAATGAGCATTAATATAATATAATCAATCGTAATAGAGTCTGCTAAATTGTAAATCAGATAGTCTCCCAGACTATTTATTCTTGGATCATACATTTTAATATCTGATTTTACATAGATTATTACTATGATTACAGCAACTAAAATTTTCGCTATCTGTACACTTTTTATTTTATAAAGCACTAAGTTTTTCATACATTTTCCCACGAATATAGTACACTAATTGTCTGATCACCATTTTCAACCATTTCGTTCCACTTATCCACTTTGTATTCACCCTTTTCATTTATCACGTAAATCCAAAGAGCTATATAATTAGATCCCTCATGATATAATTCATCGCTTAATTCCTGTTTTGCTTTTATATTACATATTATTTCAGCATATACCCGGATAACTTCTTGATTTTCAATATTCATCTTTTGAACATTATTTTCCGGCATGATAATCGCATAATTAATGATTGATCTCATTCCATATTTTTTCTCAACATATTCGTTATAATGAATTAATTGTTGATCTCCATATGTTTTTATTCCAGAAGAATAAATTTTATCTTCAACCATTTTTATCTGCTTTTTATACTGCCAATTGTATCGATCATTTATAAAAGCATTTATCAGGTTTGTTATTTCTTCACTTTCTTTATAATCTAATTGTTTCGGTTGAACTTGATTCCAAACCAAATATTCCTTATCGTCACCGTATTTTTCTTTAATAATTTGTTTATACTCTTCTTCTGAAATCCGAACATTTTCCAAATTCATATGTTCGTATAATCCATCTTTACATTCTCCTTTTTGCAACAGAAAATAGATAGTTATCGCACATATGATTATAATTACTAATTGTTTCTTCATCATTTTAATTTAGCATCTGGATATAAATATCCAGATGCCACTTTCTAATTTGTATAATATATACCGCTTAAAATCAACTTGTATCCAGGATGCTCTGTCGCAACCTTTAATTTAAAAGATCTACCTTTATTTCGATAGCTGGTCCATAACGGACCACTATTAGGTACTTGTGCCACTGCCGCCATATAATCCATCGTTTTCGTGGTTTTATCTGTTAAATATAATCTGGATGTATAATCAATATTCCCATTTATAGTTAATCCTTGATAATATCCATCATTATTTGAATCATAACCTCTCGTTACTGATTTTGTACTAGTATACGATGATGTTGTAAATGCATAATTCATAATGCTAAAATTATATGAAGTTCCTGCCTCTACAGGTTTTGCATTCAGCATTCCAATAGAAACTGCTCCTATGGTTGCACACATTAACCATTTTTTAATATTACGTATTTTCATAGCTTTTCTCCCTTCGTAAAAATTTATATTTATAGCAAACCAGCGCCTGTTTATTATCCAACCGTTTAAGATTGTATTTAATTTACATTGTCATTATATTTTTAATTTTAATTTTTGTCAATATCTTTTTGTTGACTCATTTACTCTTTTGTTAT
>OLPN01002197.1_pt1 | contig 15718 bp, 11 predicted proteins | sample 1672601 | NCBI WGS metagenome assembly OLPN01 (sample SAMEA3136704, study PRJEB25190) | human gut metagenome | reverse complement strand
TGTAATCTTTGGTGATGGTATCCTTTGTACCCATAGGTTTCACCACCTTCGATCTGTTTATGTGATCAGAGTAGTTTATTATCTGATCCAGTTACAGGGTATCATACATTTTGGTGTTTGAGAAGCGGATATCTGATATTTTATCATTTTTGCAGCTTGCGGAGATCTGTTTGACAACATTCTTATATAAGATTTACCGGGATTTTACAGTAGCTTCTTGCCAGCTACCCTTTTTCGGTGTTAAAATAACAGCATCAATGAAAGAACAGGGAGAATGAAATCAATGTACGATTATCTTATCGTAGGTGCCGGTCTTTACGGTGCGGTTTTTGCACAGGAGGCGAAGCGTGCCGGGAAGTCAGTGCTTGTGATCGACAAGCGTCCGCATATTGCGGGAAATGTATATACAGAGAAGGTGGAAGGAATCAATGTGCATAAATACGGTGCACATATTTTCCATACCAATAATAAGAAGGTCTGGGATTATATCACCCGGTTTGCCACCTTCAATCGTTTTACCAACAGTCCGGTTGCCAATTATCACGGGGAGCTGTACAGTCTTCCGTTTAATATGTATACCTTTAACAGGATGTGGGGCGTGGTGACTCCGGAAGAGGTTGCGGCAAAGATCGAGGAGCAGCGGCAGGCTGCAGGGATCACGGAACCTTCAAATCTGGAGGAACAGGCTATCAGTCTTGTAGGTACGGATATTTATGAGAAGCTGATCAAGGGCTATACAGAGAAGCAGTGGGGACGTCCATGTACGGAGCTTCCTGCTTTTATCATCAAGAGGCTTCCGGTGCGTCTGACTTTTGACAATAACTATTTCAATGCGCTGTACCAGGGAATCCCGGTGGGTGGTTATACGAAGATGGTTGCCAATCTGCTGGACGGTATCGAGGTACGGCTGAATGAGGATTATCTGGAGAAAAAAGAGCAGTACGATGCAATGGCGGAGAAGGTGATCTACACAGGTGCCATCGACGCGTATTTTGACTATAAGCTGGGAACTCTGGAGTATCGTTCTGTGCGTTTTGAGAATGAAACACTGGATAAACCTAATTTCCAGGGAAATGCAGCAGTGAATTATACGGATGTGGAGACTCCGTGGACCCGTATCATCGAGCATAAATGGTTTGAGTTCGGAAAGGATGAGGAGGGTAATGATCTTCCGAAAACGGTGATCAGCCGGGAATACAGTTCCGAGTGGAAGCCTGGAGATGAGCCGTATTATCCGGTCAATGATGAGAAGAACGGAGCGCTTTACGGACAGTATAAGGAGCTTGCAGAGAAGGAACCGAAGGTGATCTTCGGCGGCCGTCTTGGCGAATATAAATATTATGACATGGATGCGGTGATCGCTTCTGCGCTGGATATGTGTGAGCGGGAGCTTGCATAAAAAAGATACTGGATATAACTAATGATAAGATCCTCTTATATTTCGGAGCCAAGGCAAAAGAGAAATATAAGGGGATTTTATGCATAGAATGGCAGTGAGATTTTTTGAGGGAGGAAAGAGCAATGAAAAGGTGCAAAGGTGTGCTTCTGGCAGGAATGCTGGTGCTGAGTATGAGTGTTCCGGTGTATGCGGACAAGTCGGTTGTGGTGAAGGTGGAGGCTCCGGCGGATACCACAGATTATTATATGACTGTGGATTCCGGTGGAGTTGGTGTGGATATCTATCCGTCCACCGACGGAAAAGGTGAAAAGCTCAATGATAAGACGGTAAGGGATGGTACTGTCCTGCATATCGAAGGGGAGACAGAGAAGAATGGTGAGACCTGGGGATATACAGAGTATAATGGCAGATACGGTTATGTGCCGCTGGAGGAGCTGCGGCCCTCAAAGGATGCGGAGCTGGCGAAGGCCGGAATCGCAGGGAGCACGGAGAAAGAGACTTCTGCAGTGAATCAGGGAGACGCATCCGATACGCAGAATTCCGCAGCCGGCGAGACTCAGGGGAAAGCAGCAGGAACGGACAATACAGGCAGCTCTCAGGCTCAGAATGGCGAAGGACAGGGAACGTCTGCAGGGACGGACAATACAGGCAACTCTCAGGCTCAGAATGGCGAAGGACAGGGAGCGTCTGCAGGGACGGCCAGCACAGATGAATCTCATGCTCAGAGAGGTGAGGTTCAGGGGCCACCTGCAGGGACGGCCAGCACAGGTAGTTCTCAGGCTCAGAGCGGCGAGGTCCAGGGACCGCCTGCAGCGGATGGAACAACAGAAGGTGGGAAATCTGCGGATGAAGCTGTCACTAAGCCGGTCAATGGCACAGCTGCGACATCCTTTAAAGAAGAAAATTCCTGGTATAAAAGTCCGTTTATCTGGATCGGGATCGCAACAGTACTTGCAGTAATCGGAATTCTGGGTTATCATTTGAAGAAACGTTAACAGATAAACCAGATCAATATAAGAAAAGTGGAGAATTTTGTGAAGAGACTACAGCTTGTCAGGAAGAAATTACTGCCGCTTCTTCTGTGTGTGGCAGTTGCGGGCAACCAGGTTCCGGTCATGGCAGCCGATGTGGAAGGCTTCAGTGATTCTGCGGAAGGCTTCAATGAAGAATGGTCTGAAGATACACAGACGCAGTCGGCGGAAGCAGAGGATACGACGGAGACCGTAGAAGGGAATACCACAGAGAACACCGGTATCCCGGATGAACAGACAGAGGATATAGCCTTGCAGAGCTCCGAGGAGGATACAGAAACTCCCGAAATATCAGAAGGATCGTCTTCAGATTCCCAGGAGGAGGCTACCTTTGGCGACGGTGAGGAGAGCTTCGGGGATGCCTCAGACAGTGGTGAGTCCGGCATCGAATATATCAAGGGCCGTCCGCTTACGGAGGAAGAGGAGCAGGAACAGCTGGCACCCTTTGATAATCTGACCTCTTATTCCACCGCCGTGGAGATCGGAAATGATGTGGATGAGGTACCGATGGGAAGAGCTGCGGCCTATCCGTCCTATTATAATGCAGCGGATCAGGGATATGTCACTTCCGTAAAGAATCAGGAGCCCTACGGTATGTGCTGGGCATTTGGAATGGCCTCTCTTCTGGAAACCTCGTTTCTGACCCAGGGCCTTGGGGCTTATGATCTGTCGGAAGAGCATCTGGCGTATTTTTTTGCAAACAGAAAGAATGACCCGCTTGGAAATACCTACGGGGATGTCAATAAGCATATGGGGACAGATGATAAAGGAAACGCAGATTATCATGAGGGCGGAAATGATCTTCTGGCTTCCATGTTTCTGAGCACCTGGTCCGGAATGACAACAGAAGGGGATGTGCCTCTGGCAACTGATTCCACGCATGCACAGAAAACCGGTGTGACTCCGGCGGCATCCAAGGCGTACAATGCAGCTGCTTATCTGAAAAATACCTATTTTTCCGATTATTCCGTAAATGCCATGAAGAAGCTTCTGGTTGCAAATAATTCAGTTACTGTGATGTATAATGCACAGAATGCCTATTACAATGCAAGTACAGCGGCCTATTCCTATCCTACCAGCACCAAGAACGTGAATCATGTAGTTACAGTGGTGGGTTGGGATGACAATTATTCTGCGAAGAATTTCCGGGCATCTTCCAAGGTAAAGGGAGACGGAGCCTGGATCGTTAAGAACAGCTGGGGTACAGGCTGGGGAAAATCCGGATATTTTTATATGTCTTATGAGGATAAGTCTGTCAGTGAGCTGGTTGCGGCTACGGCTGTCAATACACCGAAATATAGCAACAATTATTTTTATGACGGAACGTCAGGGCTTGGCTCCATCCGCATGTATGCGGGAGAACAGCTGTCCACGGTTTTTCGTGCCAGTGCAGGAAACGGAAAAGCGGAATCGCTTGGCGAGGTGACTCTTAGCTCCATGTCTGCCAATAATTCCTATACTGTGCAGGTATACACAAATCTGAAGGATGCCAGTGATCCTACCAGTGGAACACCGGCATATTCCACACCGGTTTCCTGCAGTCAGCCGATGGCTGGGGTTATGACCTTTCAGATCCCAGAGGTTCTGCTCAGCCAGAACAGTCTGTATTCTATTGTGGTGACAAATGCAGGAAGCACATATATAAAATACTGTGTGGAGGCAGAGGTCAGTTATGGCTGGTGCAGCTTTTCTCCGTCTATCGTATCCGGTCAGAGCTTTCTGCGATATAACGCGGAGGATACTTGGATGGATGCGGTTGAATTTAATCCATCGGTAACGCCGAGGATCAAGGCGCATACCAGGACTCTGAGCAGTGCGGCCAGGATGCAGCTTTCTTCCTCTGAGATAAGTCTGTATTCCAAAGATCAGAAAACACTGAATGCTTCAGCTACCAGATCCGAGATGGATGCTTCCGGCATTGTCTGGGAAAGCTCAGATACCAGTGTGGCTGCTGTAAATGGCAGCGGCGTTGTTACTGCAAAAAATCCGGGAACAGCAACCATAACCTGCTACGGAAAAAATGCCAGGGGAATCCGAGCTACCTGTAAGGTTACGGTGAAGCTTCGTCAGACCACAGGTGTAAAACTGGTTTCCAAGGCATTTAACAGGATACGGATCTCCTGGAAAGCAGTTCCCGGCTGCAATCGTTATGCTATCTATCGCTGGGATGAAAGCGGAAATTCAAAAAAAATGGCAACCGTGACAGCAGATGTAGTGACCTGGCAGGATACTGCAGTGAAAACAGGAAGCACTTATACGTATCGGATCCGGGCTTCTTATGTACGTTCCGGAAAGAAGACTGTTTATGGAGCCGTATCTTCGCCGTTCTCAGCAAAAGCGGAGCTGGGGAAGGCCCGTGCAGTGGCTGAAGCTGTCAGCGGACCATGTAACAGGGTATCCTGGAAGAAGGTTTCCGGAGCCAGTGGCTATCATATCTACCGGAAGCTCCAGGGGAAAAGCTGGGTTCGGATCGGAACCGTGAACAACAAAGTATTGTCCTGGCAGGACACGAAGATTGAGGGAATCACCTCCTACGCTTATGCTGTGAGGCCATATAAGAATGTAGACGGGAAAAAAGTTTTCGGAGGATATCAGGCAAGCAGCTATATCCTGTCCTATCCGGAACTTCAGAAGATATCCAGTGTCAGGAAGACCTCCAGGGGGCTGAAGATCTGCTGGAAAGCGCAGAAGAAAGCAGATTGCTATCAGATCTACCGTAAGACCGGAAAGGGTTCATGGAAAAAGATCAGTACAGTTTCCGGAGGCAGCAGCTCCTCCTTTGAGGATAAGACCGCAAAAAAGGGAACAACGTATTACTATGCGGTGCGTGCAGGGATAAAAACCTCCGGTGGAAAAGTACTCTGCGGAGGATACGCCGCAAAAGCAGCAAAGAGATAAAAGTGTTAAAATATAAAACGCCCGGATCTGGCTTGAAACATTCCAGATCCGGGCGTTTTATGTTTTGGTTGAATATGTGTATTATATATGATTATATCAGGCAGTTCAAAAGAAAGATCAGTCGTTGTTGATCACAACGCCTTTCTGAAGCATGATGTTGGCATAAAGTGCTTTCTCACTTGTGGAGATGATGCAGTATGCAGTTTTTGCTTCGTCATAGAATGCGAAACGCTCGATGTTTCCGACGGCTTTTTCGCCACGCTCGTCATGCTTGGAAACGATTTCTTTATATGTATCCCAGATCGGTGTCTCCACATTATCGCCAGGCATTACTTCCATCAGGTTTACCGGATGCTCTACATAAGTATCCAGCGGGAAGAGCTTCAGGATGGCATCCAGGATCTCCGGAACGCCATGTCCGTCACAGCGGATGGTGATGGCATTTTTTCCCATGGATTCTACAGGGAAGTTTCCGTCAGCGATAACAAGACGGTCACTGTGTCCCATCTCACATAAAACCTTCAGTAATTCTGGTGATAAGATTTCTGGAATTCCTTTTAACATAGTTCATATCCTCCTAAGATCATTGTGTACTTACAGTATTTTCGGAAATTATAGCATCAGGCTCAGATGATCAGAACAGGATACATGGATTTCCGAAACTGTTATGACGCCGGTAGTATCAGACAGACCTGCCCGGCCACAGGCTTTAGAACTCTTATTAATTAATCTAACGGTATTTGGTCTTCTTTTCAAGGGAATATTTTCCTGTAAATGATGAAAATTTTATGGTTGACAGAAAACGTATGGAGCGCTATGATGAACTCAAACGGAAACGTTTCGGTTTCTGAACCAAATGAGAAAATAATACAAAACAAACACAATGATTATGATTCCAAGGAGGAGAAGATTATGCCACTGGTTACATCGAAGGAAATGCTGTTAAAGGCACAGAAGGGCGGATATGCAGTAGGAGCATTCAACGCAGAGAATATGGAGATGGTGAAGGCAATCATCCAGGCAGCTGAGGAGCTGAAAGCACCGGTTATGATCCAGACAACACCTTCTACTGTTAAATATGGTACGGTTGAGACTTACGCTGCGATCGTAGCAGCAGAGGCAGCCAAGGCTTCCGTTCCGGTATGCCTTCATCTTGACCACGGCAGCAGCTTTGAGCTTGCAATGCAGGCAATGCATGCAGGCTATACCTCTGTGATGATCGATGGTTCCAAGCTGGATTTTGAGGATAATATCAGAGAGACCAGGAGAGTTGCGGATGTGGCAGCAGCCTTGGATATCCCATGTGAGGCTGAGCTCGGTAAAGTCGGTGGTAAAGAGGATGATCTTGAGGCTGAGGCAGACACTAACACCGACCCGCAGGAGGCGAAGGAATTCGTGGAGCGTACAGGTGTTACTTCCCTGGCAGTTGCCATCGGAACCGCACATGGTTTCTATGTGGGAACACCGGTTCTTGACAAGGAACGCTTAAGCGAGATCCGCGAAGTCGTAGATATCCCCCTTGTTCTTCACGGGGCATCCGGACTCAGTGATGAGGATGTCAGCGACTGTGTAAAACGTGGTATCTGCAAGGTTAACTTTGCAACAGAGCTTCGTGCCGCATATTCCAGGGCAGTGAAGGAGACCTTTGCAGAGAATGAGAACACCATCGACCCGAAGGCCTACGGAAAGAAAGCAATCCAGGCAGTGAAGGAGCTGGTTGAGGCGCGTATGAAGGTTTGCGGCTGTGATGGAAAGGCAGAATGATCTTCTGTAAAAAAACAGAAACGGAGTGATCAGTATGGCAGCAACCATGAAAGATATTGCCAGGCGGACCGGACTTGGGCTCGCAACGATTTCTTCTTATTTTAACGGCGGAAACGTAAGAGAAAAAAACAGAATAAAGATCGAGGAGGCCATTCAGGAGCTGCATTATGAGGTCAATGAGGTGGCCAGAGGGCTTAAGACCAATGCTACCAAGACCATCGGCGTGGTGATCCCGGAGCTTAACAATACCTTTTGCGCGGAGATCATCACAGGAATGGAGGATGTCTTAAGGAGTCACGGATATGCGACTATTGTCTGTGACTGCCGTACCGATAAGAGACTGGAGCGGGATGCAGTGGAGTTTTTAAGCCGGAAGCGTGTGGACGGGATCATCAGCATGCCGGTGGATGCGGAAGGCAATCATCTGAAAAAATTTCAGAAAACCGGAAAGCCCATCGTACTCATTGACCGCAGGATCCGGGAGCTTTCCTGTGACAGTGTTCTTGTAGACAACGAGAAGGCGGCTGAGGACGCAATGAGAGTTTTTTTTCAGGCAGGACACCGTAAGATCGGGATCATTGGCGGACCGGAGGAAATTTCCACCGCTCAGGAACGTCTCCAGGGGTACCGCAATGCATACGAAAAAGAAAATATACCGGTACGGGAATCTCTGATCTATCACGGCGATTATACCATTCAGGGCGGTGTGCAGGGAATTGAGAAGCTTGTTGCGGACAATCCGGATATGACGGCCGTGTTTGTTACCAACTATGAGATGACCATGGGGGCGGTGATCGGGATGAATGAGCTGGGTCTTAAGATCCCGGAACAGCTGTCTATGATCGGTTTTGACAATCTGCAGTTTGCCAGAGCATGCAATCCCAAGCTTACCATTGTGGCACAGCCTACACAGGGGATTGCCGGAGAAGTGGCGAGAATCATGCTGAAACGGCTGGAAGGGGCTGCAAGTGAAGAAACAGAACCGATCACGGAGAAGCTTGGCGCAGAGATCATCATGGGAAAATCCGTCCGTGTGCTGGACGAGAAGGAGAATCTATAATGAAACCATATTTATTAGGTATTGATATCGGCACCAGTGCCTGTAAGGTTGCGATTTTTGAAAAATCGGGAACGGTTGTGGCTGCGGCCAACGGCGATTATCCGGTTTACTATCCGAAGGAGGGCTGGGCAGAACAGAATCCGGAAGAATGGTGGAGTGCTGTCTGTCAGGCGGTAAAGAAGGCCATCCAAAAAGCGGGGATAGCACCTGAGGAGATCGCAGGCATCGGTATTGACGGCCAGAGCTGGTCAGCCATTGCCATGGATAAGGACGGAAATGTACTGACAAACACTCCGATCTGGATGGATACCAGAGCACAGTCTATCTGTGACAGATTGAATGAAGAGATCGGGGCAGAGCAGATTTTTGAAGTATCCGGTAATTCCCTTCAGCCGTCCTACACAACTGCAAAGATCCTCTGGTATAAAGAAAATCTCCCGGAGGTGTACCAAAGGATCCACAAGATCCTGCAGTCTAACAGCTACATTGCATATAAGCTGACAGGTGTGATGAGCCAGGATGTTTCCCAGGGCTATGGCCTGCATTGCTTTGACATGAGAAAGGCAGCCTGGGATGAGGATATGTGCAGAAAGCTTGGGATTCCCATGGAATTTCTTCCTGAGATCTGTGCCTGTGATCATGTTGTGGGAACAGTTACAGAGAAGGCGGCGGAGGAATCCGGCCTTGCTGTGGGAACACCGGTTGTTGCCGGTGGTCTGGATGCGGCATGCGGAACACTGGGGGCCGGAGTAATCCATCCGGGTGAGACACAGGAGCAGGGAGGACAGGCCGGCGGAATGAGCATCTGCATGGATGAGTACAAGGCAGATCCCAGACTGATCCTTGGCTATCACGTGGTTCCGGGACAGTGGCTCCTTCAGGGAGGAACCACCGGAGGTGGTGGTGTCATGCGCTGGTTTGAACGTGAGTTTGCAGATTATGAGCGCTCTGTAGCAGGAGAAAAAGGCTCTTCTCTGAATCAGCTCAATGAGATCGCGGAAAGGGTCGCACCAGGTAGTGACGGAGTGGTATTTCTTCCATATATGTCCGGTGAGCGTTCCCCGATCTGGAATCCTAATGCGAAGGGCGTATTCTACGGACTGGATTTTGCCAAGACCAAGGGACATATGGTACGTGCCTGTATGGAAGGCGTAGCACTTTCTCTGAAACACAACCTTGAGGTGGCAAAGGAAGCAGGAGCAGATGTGGAAGTTCTCCGCGCAATGGGAGGCTCTGCAAATTCTCTTCTCTGGACACAGATCAAATCCGATATCACAGGAAAACCCATCGTAGTGCCGTCCTCTGATACGGCAACAACACTTGGTGCAGCGATTCTGGCAGGTGTTGGTGTTGGAATGTATCAGGATTATGATGAGGCCATCCGTCTTACGGTAAAGGAAACAAGAAGACATGAACCGAACCCGGAAAACCGGGACGTTTATGAGAAAACCTATAAAACCTATTTAAATCTCTATAAATCTCTTGAACCTATGATGAGAAATGAGGAGGAAAAGTGATCATGAAAGCAGCAGTAGTAGTAGCAAATGAGGATGTTCAATATCAGGAAGTGGAAGAACCTCAGGTAACACCGGGCCATGTGAAGATCAAGGTAAGATATTCCGGGATCTGCGGATCTGATATTCCACGTGTATTAAATCACGGCGTACATTTTTATCCCATCGTGCTTGGACATGAATTTTCCGGCGATGTGGTGGAAGTGGGAGAAGGCGTTACCAAGGTAAAGGTCGGCGACCGTGTATCCGGTGCACCACTTCTTCCCTGTATGAAATGTGACGACTGTCAGAAGGGTAATTTCTCTCTCTGCAAGCATTACAGCTTCATCGGTTCCAGAGAGCAGGGAGCAAACGCAGATTATGTAGTGGTTCCTGAGCAGAATGCAGTACCATTCGCAGATAATGTTCCATATGAGCAGGGAGCCATGTTTGAGCCTGCAACCGTAGCCATCCACGGTGTATTCCAGAACGATTACCACGGCGGTGAGTATGTGGCGATCCTTGGCGGCGGTACAGTTGGTATGTTCACCATGCAGTGGACAAAGATCTTCGGCTCCAAAAAGGTAGTGGTCTTTGATATCAGCGATGAGAGACTTGCTCTTGCAAAGCGTCTCGGCGCAGATGAAGTGATCAACACAAAGGAAGAAGGATATATGGAAAAAGCCATGGCCATTACAGGTGGAAAGGGCTACGGCTTCGTATTTGAGACAGCCGGACAGGTTCCTACCATGCATATGGCATTTGAGCTTGCAGCAAACAAGGCACATGTATGCTTCATTGGTACTCCTCATGAAAACCTTACCTTTACACCGAAGGAGTGGGAGAACATGAACCGTAAGGAGTTCAAGCTTACCGGTTCCTGGATGTCCTACAGTGCCCCGTATCCGGGACGTGAGTGGGAGCTGACGGCGCATTATTTTGCAACCGGCCAGCTGAAGTTTGACCCGGGCTTCATCTATAAGAAAATCCCGATGAGCCAGGCACAGGAGGCCTTCCAGCTGTTCAAGACACCGGGCCTTGTAAAAGGAAAGATCCTTCTTTCCAATGAGGAAGACTGATATGATCCTGACAGTAACCTTAAACGCTGCCATTGACAAGCGTTATGTAGTGGATGATTTTAAAGTGGGCGAAGTGAACCGTGTGCGTGAATGTACCTACGTTCCCGGCGGAAAGGGACTGAATGTTTCCAAGCCTGCGTCCATTTACGGTGCTGAAGTGGTTGCCACCGGCTTTGTAGGCGGTCACGCAGGCAATTATATAGAAGCTGCCCTGAAACCCTTTGGCATTAAGAGTGCTTTTTACCATGTAGATGCGGAGAGCCGCTCCTGTATCAACATCTGGGATGAGGTGAATCATGTACAGACCGAATTCCTGGAGCCGGGATTTACACTGACAGAGGCAGATTTTGAGGGCTTTGAGAAAAAATTCCGCCAGCTTGTAAAAGACGCTTCTGTTGTGGCGATGTCCGGCAGCGTGCCGAAGGGACTTGACGGAAGTGCCTACCAGCGCCTTGTGAAGATTGTGAAAGACGCCGGAAAACCGGTGATCCTGGATACCAGCGGCAAGCTTCTGGAAGAGGGAATCAAGGCAGCACCGACACTGATCAAGCCTAACATTGATGAGATTCGTATGCTGACAGGCAAGCATTGTGACGATATCAACGATATCATTGAAGCAGCGAAAGCCATCCATGCCGGTGGTGTGGAGATCGTGGCGGTCTCGCTTGGAGCAGATGGTTCCCTGGCAGTCGGAGAGGAAGGGATTTTCCGTGCGGTGGTTCCGAAGATCGATGCGGTAAATACCGTAGGCTGCGGAGATTCCATGATCGCAGGCTTTGCCCTTGGATTAAGTGAGGGACTTTCCCTGGAAGAGACTCTGCAAAGAGCCAGTGCGATCTCAGCGGCGGCAGCCATGCGCGAGGAAACGGGCTTCTTTGTGATGGAGGATATGGAGGCTCTTCTTCCGAAGATCGAGATCAGGCGTTTATAAGATAAGCTTATAATAAGAAAATTTTTATAAAAAAGGAGATGTAAAGATGGCAGAAGTTATCAATCCGGCAATTGTGCCGAAAGTGACACTTCCTTCCGGCGAGCAGGTTCCGTGTGTCGGAATGGGAACATTCGGTTCCGACCGTGTATCCGCAGAGGATGTATCTGCAGCTGTTGCAGGCGCGATCCGCAGTGGCTACCGTATGTTTGACTGTGCCGCATGCTACGGAAACGAGCATGAGATCGGCCAGGTATTTAAGGACGCTTTTGACGAAGGGGTTGTAGAGCGTAAGGATCTTTTTATCATGACAAAGGTATGGAATGACATGCACAGAAGAGTAGAGGAAGCCTGTGACAAGAGCATTAAGGATCTTCAGTGCGATTATGTGGATATGTATTTTATCCACTGGCCATTCCCGAACTATCATGCACCGGGGTGTGATGTGGATTCCAGAAATCCGGATTCCAAACCCTTCAGTGTGGAGGAGTTTATGGATACATACCGCCAGTGTGAGGCGTTGGTAGAAAAAGGAAAGATCCGTTACATTGGTATTTCCAATATGACCATTCCGAAGCTTGAGGCAGTTCTTCCGCTTATGAAGATCAAACCTGCAACCTGTGAGCTTGAGCTTCATGTATGCTTCCAGCAGCAGGAGCTTTATGATTATCTGGTAGAGCATAACATCCAGCCGGTAGGCTATATGCCAATCGGTTCTCCACGCAGACCGGAGAGAGATATCTGCCCGGAGGATGTTGCAGATCTGGAAGTACCGGAAATGCAGGCAATCGCAAAAGCACATGGGGTTCACCCGGCTCTGATCGCTCTGAAGTGGGCACATCAGAGAGGAGAAATCTCCATTCCGTTCTCTGTGCACAACTATGCAAGCAACCTGAAATGTGTCACCGAGGATCCCCTTACCGAGGAGGAAATGGCAACTATCGCAACCCTGGAAAAAGGCAACCGTCTTGTAAAAGGACAGGTATTTCTGTGGCATGGTGCAAGGGACTGGCATGACCTCTGGGACGAGGATGGCGTTATCGTAAAATAATAAAAATATGCAGGAAAATCCCGTATCCCATATGTTGGATGCGGGATTTCTTTGTATTTAATTTGGACTAAGAAACTCCGTTGTAAATTTTAACCAAACATGTTAACATATAAAAAGAATTAACAGTTATTGTTCACAGAAAGGACAGTAATCTTACCAATGAAAATGACAGAGACGGGGGGAAGGATCTGTCAGGGGGATGTGCAATAAAAACAACAGAAACTGATCAGAGGGGGACAACAGAAATTATGTATCGTATTTTACTGGTAGATGATGAGATACTTGTTCGAGATGCGATCCGGGAGAATATTGACTGGAAAGCAATGGACTGTGAGCTGGTAGGAGACTGTGATAACGGGAAAGCAGCAGCGGAATTTGTGCAGAACCATCCGGTGGATATCGTGCTTACAGATATCCTTATGCCATATATGGATGGTATGGAACTGAGCCGTTTTCTCCATGATAATTATCCGGACATCGTGATCGTGATCTTCAGCGGATTCGGAGAATTCGAGTATGCCAAGAAGGCGATCCAGTATGGTGTCAGTGAATATATGCTGAAGCCGGTGACAGCCATGGAACTCAGAAATGTTATCGGAAAAATGAAGGAGAAGGTGGACCAGCAAAGAAAAGAAAAAGAGAAGCTGGAACGTCTGACACAGACTTCCGAGAATTATCAGAAAAACGCCATTGTGATCCGTTCCAGAGCGCTGCAGGGCTTTGTGGATAATATCAAGACACGGCAGGAAAGTCTGGAAGAGCTTGCAGCACTGGGAATCGATCTTGAGGCAGCATGCTATCGTGTGGCTGTTTTTGATCTGGATCTGTATTCGGACGGCAGTCAGCTTACTGCGGAGAAACGCCAGGAGAGTGCACTGATGTCTTTTGTCCTTTTTAATATCAGTGATGAGATCATCAGCAAAGAAAAAGCAGGAGTGGCATATCAGGCCGGAAATAACAAGGTCGGTGCTCTTTTCATGGGAAACCGTACCAGAGAGTTTGAACACAAGATCATGGAGATCTGCAGGACAATCCAGGATAAGCTGAAGGAACTGATGTCGCTGGATATTTCTATCGGTGTGGGAAGCTGGGCCAGAACTCAGCAGGAGCTTCGTGCATCCCATGAACTTGCAGAGAAAGCTATTGAATATCGTTATCTTCTTGGAGGAAGCCTTCTTATTGATATGGAAGAACAGCCGGAGGAAAAAAATCTTTCCATTAAAGCTTATGTAGAGAAGCTGCCAGCTGCTCTGAAAGCGGGTAAAAAGGAAAACGCAGAGCATATTCTGGAACAGATCTCTTCTGAGATCAAGGAAGCGCGGGTGGATAAGAGTCGTGCCTGCGTGTATCTTCAGCAGATCATCCGTGCAGCAGATGAAACCTGTGAGGATATGGTTCCGGACAACAGGCTTTTTTCCAAAAGAGAAGCACTTCTGCAGCAGGTTACGGAGCAGAATTCTTTTGACAGTGCTGTTGAACTGGTCAGGAATCATATCGGAGAGATTTTCCAGACACTTTCCGATGCAAACAGCTCCAGCGGACAGCGTCAGGCCAGACTTGCCCTGGATTATATCCAGAAGAATTATATGGATCCGGATTTAAGCCTGAACAGTATCTGTTCCTATCTGAATATTAGTACAAGCTATTTCAGTACGATCTTTAAGGATCTTACGGGAGAGACTTTTACAGAAGTTCTGATCCGTACCCGCATGGAGAAGGCGAAGGAACTTCTGGAGAATACAACTATGAAGAATTATGAAATTGCCGAGAAAGTCGGATTTGCAGATCCCCATTATTTTGGGATCTCCTTCAAAAAAATGACCGGCTGCACACCAACAGAATATGCAAGGGAGAAACGTAAATGAGAGATATCCGGTTTGCGGCAAAGATCATAGGAAAATTTAAGAGTATCCAGAGTGCGATCTTTGCGGTAGTGACGGTGCTGCTTTTAAGTGCGGTGCTGGTCATAACAGGTGTTTCCATGAGATATACCCGCAATTCTATTTTTGAAAATTCTGCTGTCTACACACAGAATATCGTGCAGCAGATGAATCAGAATATTGATTCCTATATTGATTACATGGAAAATATAGCCTATATGATCTCCAGTAACGAGGATGTACAGCAATATCTTTTTGGTGAAAATGTGGACAATGGAACAAGAGAGCGTCTGATCAATCAGTTCAAGACTATTCTGGATGGACGAAGTGATATCCGAAATCTTGGAATCATTGGAAGTAATGGACGGAAGCTGATCAACGACGGCAAACAGTCTGTGAATCCGGATCTGAAGCTTTCCACCCAGGAGTGGTATCTGGAAGCTTTACAGAAGCCGGAAGGCCCGCTTCTTACATCTTCTCATGTACAGCACATCATCAGCGGAGAGCGTCCGTGGGTGATCACTTTAAGCAGGGGAATCCGTAATTTTTCCAACAGTGGTGAGAAAGAGGGAGTCTTTTTTATTGATCTGAATTACAGTGCCATCAGTGAACTTTGTGATCAGAATACGATCGGGAAAAAGGGATACGCATTCATTCTGGATGAAAGCGGAAATATTGTATACCATCCCCAACAGCAGCAGCTTTACAATGAATTGCAGACTGAGAATATCGACCTGATCGTGAAATCAAAAGAAGATACGGTGCGTACCGAAAAGGGAAACAGAGGAAAGCTGTATTCCATTTCCAGATCAAATAAAACCGGATGGACCGTTGTGGGCTGTATGAGCGTCAGTGAGCTTCTGCGCAAAAGCAATCAGGCACAGAGTATTTATGTGCTTATTTCCGCACTTCTGATGATCGTGGCACTGCTTTTTTCCAGATTTCTGGCAAAGAGTCTTACATATCCTCTTCAGCGTCTCAGAGATTCCATGTCCAGAGTACAGGAAGGGCATTTTGACGGAGCAGATGTGGAGATCGATTCAGAGAATGAGATCGGAAGCCTGACGAAATCTTTCAATGTGATGACACATAGGATACAGGATCTTATGGAGCAGAACGTGAAGGAACAGGAAGC
>OLPN01002192.1_pt1 | contig 15761 bp, 11 predicted proteins | sample 1672601 | NCBI WGS metagenome assembly OLPN01 (sample SAMEA3136704, study PRJEB25190) | human gut metagenome | reverse complement strand
CGTGAGCGGGTACAGGCGCGTGCCGGACCCGCCGGCGAGGATGATGCCTTTCATAGCTGATAAGCCTTCCAAAACATAGTTTTAATTCAATTCCATTCTAAGATGAATGGAATTGAAAAGCTTGAACTATGTACAAGAACCATGAACCGAATGAGCGCATACACGATTAAATTTACAGAGTGCCCATGAGATCAAGTATTGCCTGACTTCGTCATTAAACAGTGGCCAATCCGCACTAGGTTGCATACGTACGGATTGGCCCACCAGACAAAGCAAGCTAACGCGTGCTCATTGGGCAATGATAGGGATCGCCATTTACATAATACTCGGCCCATGCAGTCCGCAATTTACCCTGCTCGCGCATAAAACGAGCCTTCTTTGCACCGGTTTCATACCCACGGCTAAACGACTCATAGTGGTAAAGAAGCGCGTCGGCATCGAACACAACCAATCGATCAAGAGAGCGAACCCTTAGGCAGTAATCGACATCATTAAAGGCCACTTCAAAACTCTCATTAAAACCGTCCAGCTGTTCGAATATAGAGCGTTTCGTCATCATACAGGCAGCAGTAACAGCGGAAAGATCCTGAGAGATTACAGCTCGGCGCATATAGCCAGGATCGTCACGATCAATATTATTGAAAACGTGAATGGGGCCGCCCATTTCGTTCTCGCTGTTGCAATAAATCATTAAAACGCCAGCATGCTGAACGGTGTTATCAGGGTAGAGAAGTTTTGCGCCAACGACACCCACATCATCGCGTTGGCAGAAACCAAGCATTGAAGAAAGCCAGTTCGGCTCAATAACTTCAGTATCATTATTCAGGAACAAAAGGTACTCCCCATTGGTCATACCGACACCGTAGTTATTAATAGCAGAATAATTAAAGGGGCCTTCCCAGGTTGCAACTCGAACGTTTTCAAAAGCAGCACAAACGCTGTCGTAATACTCGAACGTCTCTTTTTCGACACTATTATTTTCGATAATGAGGATCTCGTAGTTCGAATAAGATGTTTTGCCTTCAATTGATTCAATACATCTACGGAGAACTTCAACGCTGTCCTTGTTAGGGATAACAATACTTACAAGAGGTTCATCATTTATAGCGTAAGAAACATGATAAAAGCAGGGAGTATCGGTCAGCTCTGCCGAGGCATTTAGTCCGCATCTATCCAAATGCTCTTGCAAGGCACGCCGGCCAGCCTCGTCAGCATAATTTTTGTTGCCAGCGCTTTTAGCAGTGGAAGAATCGCTGATGCGCCAATGGTAGAGAACCTCGCGAACATGGAAAAAGCTATGGGTTCTCTCGGAAAGACGAAGAAGGAAATCATAGTCTTGTGCCCCATCGAAAGCTTTACGAAGCATTAGCTCTTTAACCAGCGTGGAACGAACGCAAAGCAAATGAGTGATGTAATTGTGCACGCGCAGCAGGTCAAGATTGAAATCACATTTGTAGTGAGGATCAACATAATCGCCCGCCTCATTGAGGAAGTCTTCGTCGCAATACAAAGCATCCGTATCAAAATGAGCCGAAATCCGTTCTGCATATCTATATAAAGCAAATCGATCAAGGGTGTCATCGTGATCGAAGAACACAATGTAGTCGCCGGAAGCAGCCTCAATACCCGCGTTTGTATTCTCAGCGATTCCCTTGTTTTCAGTTAGGGTAACAACCTTAATTCTTGAATCCGACAGCCTAACAAGCTCAGCAGAAAGCGCGGCATTATTTGGGCTAGCGTTTACAAGAATTAACTCCCAATTTTCATAAACCTGCTCCTCAACCGAATTAACCATATCCCAGAAAAAAGAGACAGGGGTATTGAAGAGGGGGACAATAATGCTGAATTTCACACCTTTTTGAATCGTGGGGACATCTTGAGAACGAAGGAAAGAAAGCGAACGCTTCCTCATTCTCGCTAGATGAACATAGGTATCAATATAGGCGGATTTATAGAATGCAGGAGATCTTGAATCCAACATATATTTAACTGCAGCTGGGTCCAAGGATAGAAAACCGGAACCCTGCAGATCATCCCCAGATGCAACCAAGCAGAATGTTTTATCGCCCTTAGGAATCCGGAGAGAAAAGGACGACTCGTAACGGTAAAAGCCTTGATACTTAATTTGTGAAGGTTTGCCCAAATATACGGGATAGTTTTCGAGGACTTCAGAATCACCATCGGTAACATAGACACGTTTTAAAGAATCGATCTTAGGGGAACATATAACACCCTTGAGAATGATTTCATTCTTCTCGAAGGCCTCAACTGCGACATTACAACGAATATGAATTTTTCCAAAATAAGAATCGGATTCAATATTGCGAAAGCGAGAAGTGGAGGAAGGATTGATTTTGTAATTAAGACGAGAAATCCATTTAATTGCACCGAAGGAAAGAGAGGTATCGAATTTATCTGCTCCGGCTACAGAAATCCTAAGACCCTTACACGATAGGAGCGGCACTGCGATAGCAGCGATTTCGACATCTTGATGATAATGAAGCGAAAAAGGGACAGACGCCCCTGCATCAGTCGCCACATTAACAGAAACAAATTCTTTGTCGCTTTGCTTTAGCTTGAACGGGATATATGCCGCGCCAAAACCACGGCATATTCCCCTATAGTAAATTCCCATTATCAGACCATCCCCTAAAACTAAAATGCGCCATTATCCTTACCCACCTGATTAGTATCCCGGTAAAGAAGTTAAATACCAAGGTGAAATCAATTGGAGATATCTACAAGACAATAAAGCGCGCTGAAAGACTAAAGTGTAGCAATGGATACCAAGCGCACAATATATAAAATGCCGGTCAGGACTTCCACCTGAAATAACTTATGAATAAAAGAACCCTTAAATTCAATATTGGGAAAACGAAGAGCCGAGAGAACAAATGGAACAATCGGTAAAAAGTAACGTCCTTGAACACCCATAACAACATTTTCAGTATCAAAAGTGCAGCATAGCCACATCGAAAGAATTGCCCCAAATGCCGAGATGAGTGAAGCAGCAATAAAACAGCACCTTACAGGGAGGTTTAGTTCAGGAAAGTAATTCTCGTCTTTAATGCAACAAAAAAAGGCAAGAAACAGATATACGACCATTAAATAAATCGGCATCGCTAGATTGGTCTGCAGCCAACCAAGCTCATAACCAAACATCGTTTCCCAGTAATAATCTAAACCATTAATCAAAGTTCGTATAAGCATAACGAAGGAAGTAAACGGGTGGCTCAAGATCCCAGCCATGGAATAGAAATGGCCGACTTCAGCCCCTCGTACATCAAATGAAACGGAAGCAGATGCGAAAGAAGCAATAGAGGAAAGGCTGAAGATTCCGATAGAAACAAAAGGCAATAACAGAATCAGTGCCTTTGAGATGATCGCTGTTCGTTTATCAGAGAATTTGTCATTCGGTATAAATATAAATAAAAACAAAACTGTGCAATAAATGGATTTACAGGGCGCAAAGAAAAACGCTAAGATCGCGAATCCAATAACTTCTCTATATGAAATCTCATGCTCTCCACATGCAAAAGCGCGCATAAGCAGCGAAAACACAAGCAAGGATAAGCCAATGATTCCCGCATCATAAGAATAGGAAGAAGCAAGGTGCAGCGTCATTGGGAGAAAGGCGATAAATAGGATGATATGCTTAAAATAAGGAGTCAATTTATATGAGACGACCACAAGAATAAAGAAGGCCACAGCAGAGAATAGCCGACCAAGATAAAAGGTCGGAACAGCACCGAAATTGAAGGCGATACCTGCGGCAAGCCCTATCATCGAGGGAAGTTTACAAATAAAATTACAATTGCCAATTGTGAACTCATAGCCGCCCACAGTTATATCAACTGAGTCATTCGCCCAGAGGCTAAAGCAAGAAGTCAGGCTGCTAAAGGAGTGATTGCCGATGTTTTTAGAAGACTCCCCAAATAAATCTATTAAGTCATGATCAATAGATCTAATGGGGAATTCCCCTCCAGCAAAGGATGCCCTTCCCTTAAAACAGTCCAACAACCAATAGGAAGAGAGATAGTGGTACACCTCATCAGGAACACCGAAAGGAGGAAAGAAGACGACAAAAAAAATGAGAGCAAGCGCTAAAGAGCCAAAAATATATGGCATCTTGTACCGGAAATCGGACTTAATGCAAAACAAATAGTAGGTAAGAACACTATAAATTACAGACACAGTACCAATAAATAGCGTAATCTTACGTGGATTGCTGTAGAAATAGTAAAAACAGTAGAGAGAGAAAAATACCCCAAGCAACACCAAAGAGAAGTATTTACGGCTTTCGCGCTTGATTGCCTTCAAAGTAGCAGCCTTTCACCTTATCGAGCGTTTCTATCCTGTCCAAGAGCTATTGACTGAACAAGGGAGTTGAGACGTTCTTCCTGTTTTGCTAAGCGAAGTGAATTCGAAAAGTCGCGAAGCACAAGAACGAAAATAACAAATAGAAAAACAAAATTCGATGCACTCATAAACCCAAAACACCGAGAAATAAACTCAGTAAAGTCAGGAAATATGGCCATTAAAACAAAGCACAGACAGAAAATTAACCAAAAAAAGCAATCAAGTGCCTGCATCTGTGACCTTTTAAGCTTTGAAACAATAAAAAGAAGAACCAGGACTGCGAAGAAAATCAAGAAGACGCGAAGCGTTACGGACATAAAAATCACCTGAACCTCTGCACAAATAAAAGTGAGACGACTACCCTTACCATATACTGCACCGATTTGACGGGATTAAGATAGCTCTCTCCGCCCTGGCGCTCACGCATGGACACCTGAACTTCAGAGACTGAATAACCGCGCTTAATGAGCAATGCGATTGTTTCGGGTTCCGGATTTAAGCTCTTATCAGAATAAAACTCCTCGAGAACAGGCTTGGAAAACAATCTGAAACCCGATGTTGGATCAGCAATACGCTGCCCGCACATCAGTTTAATGAGAAATGAAATAAGTCTCGATCCGGCCATACGCATCGAGGTATCTTTTTTTTCAGTTATGAATCTCGAACCAATAACGATATCGCTACTGGTTTTATGGGCTTCATCCACCAGAACGGGAAGATATTCAGGTTTATGCTGGCCATCTGCATCAAATTGAATTAAATAGTCATAACCGTTATCAACAGCATATCGAACTGCAGTCTGAAAACCGACGGTAAGTCCGCAGTTAATTGGCATAGTAATTACTTTGCAATTTAATCTTTTTAGAATAGATCCAGTATCATCCGTCGAACCATCATTAATTACAACAAAATCGTACTGAGGCGCTTTCGAACGCAATTCAGCAATCGTGCCTTCAATACACTCCTCTTCGTTATAAGCGGGAATTGCAATAAGAACCTTGCAACCAGTAGAAGCCATCATCATTCCTTAAATGAAACTAATCAGAGCCAAACATATTGTAGAGAGTCGTCAGAACCAAATATCATATAAAAGATGCGGTCTTTCATATCCATAATAATTGAATATTGAACACCCACCCCTAGTGATTCGCGTTCATGGCGTTTTCCGCCTGCTGTGCGGTTTTCGAGAATGAAAAATCGCTAACGGCTCGCTCCCAAATATTTTTGGATTGGGTTTTGAGCAGTTTACGATTTGAATCTAAATATTTAAGACGCTCTACTATCTCAGCAGCATCTCCGGATTTCATTATTGATCCGTAGCTACCATTCAAAATAAGCTCAGACGCACCACCAACATCTGTTGTCAAAGAGGGGCATCCGCATGCAGACGCCTCAAGAAGCGTAGTGCAAAAACCCTCAGAGCGAGATGGCAAGCACAGTAAATCAGAGTCCAAGAAAAGTGCAGCCATGTCATTTCGATTCAGCCTACCGACATAAATGAAATTGGAAGAGCAAGCATTCTCGACTTCAGCTTTCATAGGCCCATCACCTGCAATAACGAAAACAACATTCTGCTCGATGAGTTCCTCATTTGAAGAAGCTTCGATAATCTGAGCGATGCCCTTTTCTGGAATCAATCGACCAGCAACAGCTACCAAAAGACAGTCAGACGTCAACTGAAACTCTTCCCTAAAACTTCTACCGGAACTCGAAGATGAAAATGCGGTAGCATCAATTGAATTTGAGATTACGCCTTTGGCTTCAATTCTAAAATTGCGAAGCCATTCACAGCTTTTTTCCGAAATTCCATAATAATCGGGAGAAAACCCCTTACCGATAAAAGTAATAAAGTGCTCGTAAGCTTTAGCAGCCAAATTTAATATTGGACTACCAAAACTCAGATATGCAGATCCATGATCAAGTACGACAGGCTTGATTCTCCTGGACTTGGAATAAATTAAGCCAACAATGGACAGAAAGTAAAAGCGCGTATTGATTAGAACGCCATCGATCTCGGTGCTGCCGAGTTTTTCCTTAAGCAAACTATGGGACTTAATAAATGAATTAAGACAAAACCTTCCACCCAAAAAGGATATACAAGGGACTCGAATTATAGTGACTCCATGCTCATCGACGCTCGAATCCGAAAGTCCAGGCAATTTGTTGGTCACGATATAGACTTTATTACCCTCAGCGCATAATTCATGCGCGAGGTTTTCAGTAAATATCTCCACTCCTCCCAAGTGAGGGAGGTAACAGGCGCTGAAAATCAAATAATTGCTGTGCACTTACTTTACTTCCCCGTTGTTGTCGAATTTCTCGTTAGTCGCTTGATCGTATTTGCGAGAGATATACAAAGCGCAATTGACCCGATGATAAAGGAAATGACTATTGCTATGCTTACGCCATTGGGCCCGAACAAAGATACAAACCAAATAGTAAGTGGTCCAACGATCAGCAGTGGAATCAAATTACAAATCAGACTTGCCCTCATATTCCTAAAAACAATCGACAAGTCAGTTAGATAGCCAATCAACGCGGTGGACACCGCACTTACTAGAGCCAAATACAGCAAGTCTGTATAGCCGCTAATTGAAGAGCCAAACACCGTACGCAGAAACCAGTCCCCAAAAAGGTAGGAAAAAACAAGGCTTACCCCTGTAATAAACAGGAAGCAGGCAACACTTACAACAAACGATTTCCGTATCTTTTTAAAATCACCGTTATACAGATATGCCGCATAATCACCCAAGAGAGGAGCGTACACAAATGAAGCTCCCGCTTGCACGATAACGGCTGGGGTACAAACGGACGCATAGATCCCCAATATTTCAGATCCAGACATATAGTCGAGTAGTTGTCTGGATACTGTTGTTACAGCGGAACAGCAGACGACACCAATGGCCGACGGCAAACACTCAACAAATAAGTTACGCCAACGAGATGCAGAAAATGCAAAATGAAATTCGCCAGCATTGCAAACAGAAAAGGCGCCGTACCAATCCAACAATAGAATTGGGACGTTAACCAGAATCATACACAGAAATGAAACATTTAGACTCTTCAAAAAAGCAAAGCTGAGAATAAATACAAGAAGTGATAATACGCCGCGCACGAACATCGAAATCCCGCATAGATCCATTCTGCGGGATTTTTGATCAATCCCGTGCAGCACATCAATAAATACTTCGAATGATTTATAAACACAGTAAAGAAAAACCGAAAAAGCTGTAGGAAGGCTACATGTAAAGATGGCATATAAGAGAACAAAAGCAAGTCCCATTGCCATTGAAATCAATCTAAAGCAGATGTATTCAGAAGCAGAATACTCGCAAGTCAGATCTGATACTTGATAAGAACGAATTTTAAACAAGCCAACTTGAGCATATATATTTGCAATGGACATGCAGATCGCCAATACGCCAGCATCGCTATATCCATTCGATAACCTTGCGGCAAATACGGTAATCAGCCACTGACATCCAAGAAACACTAGGGAGCCCAAAGCGTTCCACATAATGTTTTCGCGTGTCGTAAGATCTTTTGTTTTGAAATTATTGAAAAACATCGACATCTATAAGAACAGCCATTTCTTCTGAAAGAACACAGGAGCGCACGAGCAATATCGGAAATAAGAATGCACGCACGCTCACATGTCTATTTGATCAGGACGACAGATTGCCTGACCTCTCCCTTATTAGCGTTATTAAAGCATGGACCAATTAGATTACCAGGCAATATCTGATGCCACATCTTGTTCTCATAAGGAGTATCACCCCAGAAAAAGCCAATATGGCAATCAATTGAACCGTCCGTCTTAAAGAAAATGATATCCCCCTTTTGAGCATATCCGCTATTAAGCATATCTTGGACAGTTCGGAACTCATACATTTTGCAACCGGAATCGCAGGCATACCCATACCATCGCCAAGCGTTAATGTAGCCGCCACCACCAGGGCCACCGGCCCATGGAGAATGGGAATTATTCCAACCTATCGAAGAGACATTTCCACCGACAGCAGCGTAAGCATGGGCAACAAAGCCTGTGCAATTCATGCCGGTAAAACCATCCCATCTTGGGCTTCCGTTGGGGTAAAGACAGGTATCGTATGAAAAGCCACTCGAATACCTAGTTCCCAAATAATAAGAGTCATATTGATGGGACATAAGCCATGTCACCAAACTAATCCTGCTGACGCCAAGCACAGTGGAACTGCCAATGGGGTTGTAGTAAATCTGAGTCGACTTAGTATGAACCGTGCCGTCAGGATAAGTTACATCACAGTAAAGATCATAGTAACCCGAGTTTAAGCCCAGCTCAGACGGGTTGAAATGCGCATTATTTTCGGTAGAGCCGTTCTTCAGTACTCCCCAACTGCTCCAATCAGGTTTTGCCCAAACGAATTTAAATTGAAATTGTCCGGATTTCTCCGCATCAAGGGTGCCCAGATCTGCGCGCACACCCCATGAAAGATTGCCGTCAGTAGAAACTGCAGCAACCCCAGAAAAACCCCAGACACCAATATGCACGTTACGGGAAGTCACCTTACCGTCTGATCCGCTTACATCACAATAAATGTCATATTCACCGGGGCTATCAGGAGTCCAAGACAGAGCAGGGTTCGATCCGCTCTGAGCTACGCCCCATTTTGACCAGTTATTTTTACTCCAAACAAACTTATATGATAGAAATCCTGTAACTCCGTCACAGTTTGCTCGGATCGACACCTTCTCGCCAGGCTTAATCAAGGCATCAGAAGTAGACAGCGAAGTATAAGTCCATTGTTCGGGCGCGAAATGACAATTAGCACTACACGTAAGAGTTTGTCCAGTATTTGTATCAACTACATCAACATAGATGGATACATCACCCGTATATTTCACGGACCAGTCTAAAGAGGACTTTCCTTCACCTGAATCAATAACACCCCATTCCTTCCAAGAATTTTTCATCCATACATATTTATAAAAGATTCCTTGGTTTTTGCGAATGTTCAGGTTCGGTGTAATCACAACTGAATCACCAGCGGTTGCTACGCCATTAGGAGACTCAATGGATATCGAGTTGAAATTTTCCAGATTATTCTCCACGTGCACCGGGAACTTGCGGGTGGTAACCCTACCGTTCGAGTCGACGGCGTCAACCCAGATATTCACGTCGCCGGTGACCTCGGGGACCCACGAGCACGAGGCGGACGAGTCGCTCTTGCGGATCGTGCCCCAGCGGGCCCAGCCGCCCTGCTCCCAGACGAACTTGTAGGCGAGGGAGCCGGAATTGCCGGACACGGACAGGCCGAGCTTGCACTCGTCGCCGAGGAGGGGCGCGCCGCCGTCGGACGCCTCGGCGGAGAGGCCGTCGAGGGAGAAGTCCTCGGCTATGCTGACCGACAGCGTCTCAGTCGCAGACAAGCCACCGACCGTGACATCGACATAGATCTCGTACTTGCCCGAGGAAGACGGCTTCCAAGTGCAGGACGTCTCGGTGGAGGCAGCCTGGGCCGTCCCCCACTTGGACCAGGAATCCTTCTGCCAGACGAACTTGAGCTCAGCCCCCGGCGCTGCGGCAGCATGGATACCGACACTCATGCCGGGAGCCCACTGCATGTCCGTCCCCCCATCGACCGAGACGCGGCAGGCGTCCACGTGCACCGGGAACTTGCGGGTGGTAACCCTACCGTTCGAGTCGACGGCGTCAACCCAGATATTCACGTCGCCGGTGACCTCGGGGACCCACGAGCACGAGGCGGACGAGTCGCTCTTGCGGATCGTGCCCCAGCGGGCCCAGCCGCCCTGCTCCCAGACGAACTTGTAGGCGAGGGAGCCGGAATTGCCGGACACGGACAGGCCGAGCTTGCACTCGTCGCCGAGGAGGGGCGCGCCGCCGTCGGACGCCTCGGCGGAGAGGCCGTCGAGGGAGAAGTCCTCGGCTGGTCCCACGACCTCTTTTGTTAGTTCTACATTCGAAGGCGAAGAATCGTAGTCGGCCGCAAACGAATAAGATGCCATGAATGGCAAAACCATCAAAGAAAGAAATAGAGCAGCAACGAATCTTCGATATGCGACCTTCATCAATATCCTCCGCCTTTACCAAGATCACCCGACTAGCAGCATCATATAAATCAAATTTAAGAAATAGCTGCAACCTAAATCAAACGATCAATGAGTTTTGAAATTCTCTGGCCATAACCGTCTCCAGGAACAGCCCACAGTCCATTAAGGTCTTCCAAGCAAGGTGAAACCCCAAGAAGCCCTCTGTCGACAAGAACCTGATAACGAGTATCAACACACGTGTTGGTCAGCGATGCGGTGGTCGCATAGCCCTTTAAATGCTGTGTTTGAGCAAGAAGCCCCTGATAAACGCTATCAAAGCTTGCACCCTTGGTCTGTGAGTCGGTGGCTCCTAAGCCGGCAAAATTGCACTGATCAACCGAAACTGAGCCTCCAAACTGAAGCCAGCCGGTCTCCAGCATAGCCTGGGCAAACACAACCTCAGGTCGAACCCCTTCCGAAGAGGCAGCATTGACTACCTGCTCGCAAAACTCGGAAATATCCGCAGCGCCTTTTTGCGAATAGATATGAGTTGGATATGCGTTTCCCGTAGCAGTAAACACCTTGGCCATCGACTCAGCAGATACGCTCGATTTCCCCATAATAGGAGTTCCATCCACCGTGACCTTGCGGGTCATGTGCTTCTGGCCGGAGCCGTCGATCACGTCGAGGTAGACGGTGTAGTCGCCCGGCTCGGTCGGGGCCCACTCGCAGGAGGACGACGCGGAGGGCTGCTGTGCGACGCCCCACTTGGCCCAGCCGCCCTTCTCCCAGACGAACTTGTACTTGAGGCCGGAGGCGTCGCCGGACACCTTGGCCTGGAGCTTGACCGGCTTGCCGCAGCGGGCGTCGCCCGAGACGTCGAGCGACTCGAGGGTGTAGCGCTCGGCCACCGTGACCTTGCGGGTCATGTGCTTCTGGCCGGAGCCGTCGATCACGTCGAGGTAGACGGTGTAGTCGCCCGGCTCGGTCGGGGCCCACTCGCAGGAGGACGACGCGGAGGGCTGCTGTGCGACGCCCCACTTGGCCCAGCCGCCCTTCTCCCAGACGAACTTGTACTTGAGGCCGGAGGCGTCGCCGGACACCTTGGCCTGGAGCTTGACCGGCTTGCCGCAGCGGGCGTCGCCCGAGACGTCGAGCGACTCGAGGGACCAATTGACAACCTTATATTCAGAAGTGCTCGTTATATAGCCATTAGAGTCGATAACATCTGCGTAAATCTCATAATTACCGGCTTTCGGTAAAATCCAAGAAACCGACGGTTTCGTCAAGTCTTGTCCGATAATACCCCAGTTATCGTCAGACCAATCCATACCAGACTTATGCCAAACGAACTTATATTTAAGCCCATTGGTTTTACCGACCACATTCACGCCGATATTAATAGACGTACCAGCCCGTCCCATATCCTCCGAGAATGAAATCCCATCAATGGAGTAAGGGTGCGGGAACTGAGCGATGATCGCAGCAGCGTCAGCCTCTCCCAGACGACGGCAACCATCGTCCGAGAAATAGTTGGCCACATCACCGTAATTCGAAATGAAACCATGCTCGATAAGAATGCCAGGAATCCCCTGCTCACGGGCACAACGAATAACGGCGAACTCGTCGCCAACTTCCATTTGAAATACACCGCGGTATGTTAATCCCATAGCAGCAAGGTTGTTCATGACCTTGTTGGCAAGCTCAACCGAAACCTGTGTGTAGTCGGTGCCATTTGCGGTAGGAGCATAAACTTCTGCGCCGTGAGCTCCAGAAGACCCAGAGTTGATATGGAAACTAACAAATGCCTGTGCTCCCTGATCGATGCAGCGCTGTACGCGATAAAGGTAATCATTGCTGGGATAGTAGCCGGACTGCTGGCGTGCAAGAACGATCTTAAAGCCGTAAGCTTCAAGTTTATTTTTGCAGGCTGTCATGATCTTCCAGGTAAGGTCGGCTTCACTCTTGCCATTTCCCTGCGCGCCAGAATCAACTCCGCCATGACCGGCATCAAGTGCAATCACCCCAACATTGCGCGCGGAGCGCTCAGCGTAGGTAGATATGCCATCAGGCGAATCAGCGCATTCCAATGCCTGCTGAATCGACTGGGCCTCAACGGCATCACCATCACCGTCCGCATAGTAAACAGAAGTGCCCTCGGAGCTCACGGAGCTATCAACGACCGTAAACGAATAATCCCTGCCAGAGAGATCCACTACATGTTCAGTGCCATCACCCTGCAAAACGTAGGTTATCGAAGTCAAATAATAAGTATTGGATTTCAACGTCGAGCCAAATACAAAAGCAGCCGAATTACCAGCGGATTCAGATGCAACCGTGGTTCCCTGTACTCCATTGGCACTTACATAGTTAAGCGTTGCGGAAGCAAGGATGTCGCCGTCATCGGGAGTAGCAAAGGCGACAACTTGATCAGTCCCGCTGGGAAGGCTCGGGTAGGCAAGATATACATATTGGAAAGAGGAATCGAACGGTTCAGCCTGCTGATGGTTCTCATATACATCAACGCCAAAATCCTCATCAGCCGATTCGTCAACGTTCGTTGCCGGCGATGAATCATCAGCAGCGTCGACATCGACAGAACCCGCATCACGCGAGGCCGCGCCACCATCGTCTGCAGTAGCAGCGTCCACGGCAGCGTCCGCAGACGGGACATTGCTCGCAGCGTAGGCAGCAGCCACAGGACCCATCAAGGATGAAATGGTCAAAAGACCAGCAAGAGAAAAAGCTGTTGAGGCACGCAATGCCTTTTTCATATCGGATCCCCCGTCACAAATAATGTTACTAAGAGAAGATTATCTTACAATCTCCTGTGCATCGGAAGTCCAGTTATTCGAAGCACGGGAATTGTTATAAAGGCAGATGGAAACATCCTCTTATGAAAAGCAGGTTACGTCTCAGCAAACTTTTGTCTTTTCGTCCTTCCATGAACACAGTGTTAGCTCTAGTTTTTGAAGCAATTAGCGGCGCCCCAAACAGCGCAAGCGCCAGTGACACGAAAATCCACTGAAACACGCAATTCGTTTAAGTACGCGGCGGACGACGAAAGCGTGTACACAGCCGCGAAATACAGCAAAATGCCCCAATGTTTCGCTTACATCAGAGGCGTCTGGGGCTTCATCGACAGAGTAACCTGGCTTACGCATTCAAGAAAAGTAGAGCGTGGTCTTCATGAATCAAACACCAGTAAGCAACGCTCGCGCGTGTCTTTGAATCTTCTAATGAGCAAGAAGAGAGGGATCTAGGAGAGACCTAATAGTTCTTGGAATCTGGGAATCATCGAACTCACCATCTTTAAACAAGAGAGAATCATATAGCTTCTTATCGTTCTGTCTCGAAAAGATATGAGTGACCAGATGCACATCGTGAGCCTTTGAAAGACAGTCTTCATCCCCTAAAGATTCAGCAATATAACAACCGTCCCAATCAAAAAAGCCGAGATAACCCCGGCTGATAATTAAAGAGGCGGTTTTCTGCTGGCTGTCAGCCGCGGCATCCTCACGGAAACCTAGTTGTCGCCGGAATTATAGTCCTCGGCGCGGACTCACCTTATCTCCCCGGTGCGGGCTCGATATCCTCTCGAATATCTAATCGTCTTGGACTTTAACCTGCCCAAGCACAGTACAGCTTTTACGTGCCGCCACACGAAGCTTAGCTCGTGGACTATTTTCTAAAAAATAGACCTTCAAAGCAACTTGGGTTCAAGCACGGACAAAAAAACAGGCACTGAATACAAGACTTGTTTATCAATAGTTATCAATCAAATGCGTTACCAGCAAATATCGTCCGTCTCATACGCTGCGATAAAATCAATCTCACCAAATGCTTAACCAGTAAGTCGAAGGGACCAACGTGCTAACAATTCACTATGGTGATATGGAAAACGTTATCTATAATACGTCGGTTTACTTCGATAACATCTATTCGCCCGAATGGTTTCAAGATGCTTTTGCGCAGAGAATTATTAAATCCATTGATAAGGGCGACGTGGTTGGACCCGGCGCAATAAACACCAAGATCCTTGGCATTATCCCACCGGAAAGGCTATCGGGCGGAACTAAGACGCTGCTGCTCATGTACTTCATGCCTCAGAACATATACAACGCCACAACCTGTAGCGACAATTGCGCTTACTGGATTCTAAGAATCGCCGCACAGCATGATCTGACGATCAACCTCTACCATCTGATGGATTTTGGAAACGGCAAGTTCACGGCAACCATTGCAAACACGGGTGATGTCGTTCACACGATGTTCGACCTTGTCCCTATAGCCGCAAAATGCCTAAGGGAGAACTCCTGACACACCATTCGAAATCTAACAGTTTAGATAACAGGTAATTACCGGGGGCCCTGCGGTCCCCAAATGCTATGCCCTTCCCAGCCAAACAGAGAATTTGCCCGAGCGCCCACCCGGATCTTTGTTTGGCGACAATCCTTCCATATGGGCGTTCAGGCGGATGAGACAGATCCATATGGGAAGAGCGAACCCCTTCAGGGCGCTCGTGACGGGCCTCACCGCCGACGAGCTCCTGCTGCTCAGAGAAGCCGTCGATGAGAGGCGCTGCAGCGATGAGGTCGGCGCCGGCACGCTCGCCGAGACCGCGAGGCCTATCGGCAGGACCCGAAGTGCCCGGGTTGCGGCGCCCGCAGCGCTTGGAGGGACGGCTCAGGAAGCTGCTGCCGAAGGGCCGGGAGCTCAGGTTCGACCGGCTCGCGCCGGCCGACCTCGCGCTCGCGATGTCGCACGTGGATAGGCGCGGGGGCCGTTCGGCTGAGCCTGGGAAGCGGAGCCGAGGGGCTGGTGTGTTTCGTCAAGAGGATTTGAGCAAAAAGAGCATCGGAAATTGAGCAGCCTGAGCATCGGAAGCGCGCACGCTTTTTGAGCGGCTAGCCCTCCTGCATGAGGGCATGGCGGACGCGGTAGGACTCGCCGCGGAACTGGACGAGCCTCCCGTGGTGGACGATGCGGTCGATCACGGCGGCGGCCATCTGGTCGTCCCCGAACACCGACCCCCACCTGCTGAACTCCAGATTCGTGGTGATCACCACCGACTGTCTCTCGTATGCGTCGGCGAAGACCTGGAAGAGCAGCCTCGCCCCGTCCGCGTCGAGCGGGAGGAACCCGAGCTCGTCGATGACGAGCAGGCGGGCCTTGCCGATAAGCGCGGCCTCCCGGTCGAGCCTCCCGTCGTCGCGGGCGCGCCTCAGGCGCATCACGAGCGAGGACGCCGTGAAGAAGCGCGCCTCGAGCCTCCTCTCGCACGCCAGCGCGCAGAGGGCCGACGCCATGTGCGTCTTGCCGGTGCCGACGTCGCCCATGAGCACGAGGTCCTCCCTGCGCCCGACGAAGTC
>OLPN01002182.1_pt1 | contig 15828 bp, 15 predicted proteins | sample 1672601 | NCBI WGS metagenome assembly OLPN01 (sample SAMEA3136704, study PRJEB25190) | human gut metagenome | reverse complement strand
CAAAGAAGTTCAGGAAGCTGCACCATTCCTCAAAGATAGCCGTCTGATCCTCCTGCTGTGCCAGCTGGTAATTGATGTCCTGATAGGCAATCGTCCGGGTGTAGTAGTTCGCCTTAACCCGACAAGTGCCATCCTCAAACATCCGCTGCATCGGGATGGACTGCTGCGCAGTTTTGGGAACATCTGCCTTGGGCGGCTTCTTCTTGCCGCCATCCTTATTCTTTTTCCAGAACGGAATCATGGGCTGCGCCTCCTCTCATCAGAATTGCATAGTAGTTGTTGGTCTTGTACGGTCGAATCTTCGGGCGCAGAAACCGTGCCTGAAGATAGTGCGACAGCAGCTTTTCCATCGGCTGACCGTTTTTCTCGTACATTCCGAGGAAAAAGGCGGGCAACATCACCGCCATCATGCCGAGGGTCGCCGCCGTGTTGCCGCCGCTTTCCCGGAGCAAAAAGAAAAGCGGCACTCCGATCAGTGCCGCCGAACCGAAGCAGATAAGCTGCCGCTTCGTCAGGTTGAATGCGATTTTGGATTTAACTTTGGTTAAATCACGAGGGACTGAGATATACGCCGCCAAGAAAGCACCTCCTTAGTGTGCGCCGAGAACAGATTTTGTCACAGAGCTGGTTTTGAACAGGCTGAAACAAAGCAGGACAGTGTAGCCAACAATGCTCCAAATGGAATTGATTGCATCGCCGGAAATGGCAATGCTCTGAATCAGCACGGCATAAATTGCCACACAGATGAGAATAAGAAAGCCCTGAAATCCCAGCGCAAACAGACATTTCAGGTAATTCTGCCCCATGTGCGACTGTTCATGGTTGCCCCATGTTGCCATTGGAATAGGTGCAAGGCTTACCATGCAGTAGATCTCGATCATGCGCCCGTATACAATGACGAAGATAATGATGCTCAAAATCCTCATGGTGATGCCGATAAAGAACGATTGCAGGAATAATCCGAACAATGGACCGACTTCCATCTGCATCAGACTGGCTTCCAGCATGGAAAGTCCTATATCGTTCACTCTGGTATTGCCAGCGATGATGCCGCTGGAATCTGCCACGACTTTCTGGGTCAGGTCGAATACCGCCATCACAATATCAAACGTGTTGCTGATAAACCAGACGGAAATCGCCGTCTTGAAAACCCAGCGCATGATGAGCGCAGGTTCAAACTGTGCCATGTTGTTGTGCTGGGTAATCATCTCGATCAGTTCGTAACAGGCGATAAAGGTCAGGATGATTCCGGCAATCGGCAGCACCACATTCCGGGACAGCGATTCGATCATCGCAAAAACGCGCGGTTCAAAGGCAGATGGTCGAGTGCCGACCTGCTGCGCAATGTCACCGACCTGTTCGTTGACTGCATCGAACAAACCGCTAAGATTTGACATGATGCCAGCGGTCAGGAGCGATTTAAGCCAATCGCCTATGGCTTTGAGAACAGTTTCCACTCAGCGTCACCGCCTTAGCTGAAATGGTTGATAAGGTTCTTGAGCAGATTCAAGATGAAAATAAGATGGGTCAGAAATTCCATAGATGCACTTCCTTTCAATAATTGGTTGATATTTGGCGCAGTGTGCCTCCTTATTATAATAGTACCGCGATCTGCGGCGAGAGATGAAGCCATTGCGTATGTAAGGGCGGCAAACGCCGCCCACAGGATTTAGCCGAACAGCCCGCTCAGCAGGGGGATGAGGGTGATGCCGACCAATGCGACACCGCCCCCGGCCATGAGCTGTTTCATGCCCTGCGACTTACTGCCGGGGTTATCGTTGCCATAACCTTCCAGCAGGTTGATCGCACCCCAAACGCCCAGACCGGCACCCAGAGCGACAACCAGAGTCTGAAGAACTTCGATAGCAGAGTTAAAGAATTCCATAGTCGTTTCTCCTTTATCATTCAAAACTTGTAGACCGTCCGTACACACCTGAAATCATATTTTTGCGCCGCAAACTGCGGCAGAGTGGATTTTCTGGTGTACCTCTCCGGTCAAAAATAAAACCGCCTGTCCAATCAGATAGGCGGGAGCGAATCAGCATCCAGCACAAAGAACTCATCTCCGGGCTGGATTTTTTCTTTGCGGTTCAGATATTTCTCAATATCGAACGTATTCTTGGGGTCATAGTCGGAAGTCAGCTTGTAGTTGGGATGCTGGGTCAGATCGTACTTGTCGGAAAGGAACGGACGCACACCGCGCAGCTGCAAGATGCACTTGCCACCATCCAACACTGCCAGCTCGTCACGGCTCATCAGTTCGTGTCCCAGTTTCTGGAACGATGTGCCATAGGACGGTGAGTTGCCGCGCGTGTCCGAGGTGTTGAACGAATCAATGGTTTCCTTGCCCAGCGTTTCGGACAATTCTTTCAACGTGGTGGGTTCAGAACCGCCCAGAAAAATCTGGCTGTCCATGTTGCCCACGATGGTATCTGCATTGTCCTTGTAAATGGCTTTCAGCTGACTGCGGGCTTGCAGCACCAGACACGCCGAAATCTCACGGCTGCGGATGGTGGCTACCAGCTTTTCCAGATTGGGAATCTGCCCGATGTTAGCACACTCGTCAATCAGGCAGCGAACATGAACCGGCAGCTTACCACCATACTTATCGTCTGCCTTGTCGCAGAGCAGATTAAAAAGCTGCGTGTAGACCATGCTAATCAGGAAGTTAAAGGTGGAATCCGTGTCCGACATAATCAGAAAAAGTGCAGTCTTTCGATCTCCCAGCATATCCAGTTCCAGTTCATCGTACATGGTACGGTCGCGCAGTTCCTGAATATCAAAGGGCGCGAGCCTTGCGCCGCAGGAAATCAGGATGGATTTTGCCGTTTTACCTGCTGCAAGTTTGTAGAGCTTGTACTGCCGCCCTGCAAAAGAATTGGGCTTCCTTTTTGCCAAATCCTCAAAGAGTAAATCGACAGGATTCTGGAAGTCCTCATCATCCTCTGACACTTGCATTGTGTTCAGCATTTCCAGCAGAGTGGAAAAGTTCTGTTCCTCCTTCGGTGCTTCATAATGCAGATACGCAATCAGCGCAGTCAGCAAAAGCCGTTCCGACTTTTCCCAGAAAGGATCGCCGCCTGAACCGTCACCCTTCGTGTTGGTCATAAGGGTCGTGACAAGTTTCAGGATGTCCTTTTCGCTGTGGACATAGCTGAATGGGTTGTAGTGCATACTCTTGGAAAAGTTAATGGTATTCAGGATTTTCAGCTTGTAGCCGTTCTTCAGAAGTGCGTTCCCGCACTCGACCACGATACTGCCCTTGGGGTCAGTGACCACATAGGAACTGTGCATTTGCAGAAGATTCGGTTTAAGCCAAAACCGGGTCTTACCACTGCCGGAGCCGCCAACGATCAGCACGTTTTTGTTTCGCGCATTTTTAGGGTCACTTGGGCGGTTGCTCATCATCAGGCGTTCTGTCTTTGTCAGAATGATATTGTCCTCGAACTTCGGAGCCTGAAAAGGCTCAATGTCCTTGGCAGTACCCCACCGAGCAGAGCCGTACTCCATGCCGTGTCGGTATTTTTTGGCGTTTTTGCTTCGCAAGTATACGGCAAGCCGTAGTCCTGCGCCGCAGGAAATGCCAATAAGCAAATCCAGCGGGTGCAGACTGGGAAGCGGGTTCGCAAATGCAGCCGGGAGTGTTCCCATCATGGACATAATGCGTTCGCCCAGTTCCTTCCCCTCGGCAAGCCGCCACGCTTCACCAAAGTTCGTTGCCACCAGCCCAAGCAGGATATAGGGCAGATACAGAGCCAGCAGTTTTGTCAGCTTCTTTGTGTTCACATCCCACGCTCCTGTTCCTTGTGCCGGACTTTACCGGGAAGCCCTGCCGCCGCCTGTACCAGTTCGTGCAGTTTGGCAAGAACGGAAGGACGCTTCGACTTACTCAGGAGAGAAGCCGAATACTCCTTGAAAGCCGCCTGAAACGCCTCTGAATCCGGGGCTTTGAAAAAGACCAGATACCGGGGCGGCACCTCAGAATTATCCTTTCGGATAGCATAGTCGATGCCATACTTTTTGGCATACCGCTCAAAGCCTTTGATTCCTGTTTTGCTGATTTCCACGCTGGATACGCCGCGATTCTGCCGCAGCAGGGTACGGACGCTTTGCTTGCCTTGGGATGCTTTGTTTTTGTAGAGTCGTATGGCGGCTTTCACGCCATTCAGCACTGTCCGGGCAGACAACTTCGTGGTCGAGATCATCAGATTGAATGATTTCTGCTCGATTTCTTCCTGCATTTGCATCACCCCCTGTGCAGAAAATCGGAATCAGCGGTCAAGCCCTGCATCCTTTGATGTCGCAGGTTTGGCTTTCTCAGGGCGGACTGCCTCATCGGGTACACGAATGACCATCATCCGATGTCCCAGCCGGATAAAATCTTCGGGCTGGTGAAATTTCTTCTCAAACTTTTCAGCCAATTCCGGGGTGAGGGATGCAAAATCCTCCTCACCCAGACCGACCACCAGAAAGGTTCCGGCAACCACATCGTAGGCTTCGCCATGCTCATTCCGCAGGGCGCGGTTCAGGGGCAGCCCCATCAGCTTGCCATCATCGTTGTAGACGATGGCAACCGGGTCGCTAAACGGGTAGCTGGCACCGATGCTGCCACCGACTGCCTGCTGCAATGCTTTCAGATCGTTGTCAATCTCGACCTGTTTCGGGTACTGCCCCGGCGCGATTTGCAGGACAGAAAGAGTGTTTTCTTCCATTCCGCTTCCCCTCAGTCGATGCAGATGCAGGTCAGCGCATCCTCATCGACCATCAGCGTGACACTGGCGGTTTCCAGATACTTCTGGATGGCAAACATATCGCTCATGGTCAGGGGTGCGAACTTGCCATCGTCCGTATAGCGGTGGAAAATCACCGACCCGGTCAGATACCGCTTGCCCATCAGCTTGATGACCTGCTTCGGGTTATAGCGGAAACCCAGCGGCTCCTCCTTGGAGATGCCGTAGCCGGCATCGTCCTCGTCAAAGCAGGGCAGGATGTGCGGAGCCTCCTCCGGCTGGATCACGGTCAAATCCAGAACGGGTGACACAGCGGCGAAATAGACATCCGTGCTGGCAAGCTCGTTCTGCATTGCCATGTGCATGAACGAAAAGAAGCCAGTCACTGCGTTGTCGATGTGGTCGATCTTCTTTCTCATGGTGTCGATGGTCTTTGCGGTCTTGAAATCAATCGTCTTATTCATAGGCGTTTCCTCCGTTATTTTTGAAAAATAAAAAGACCCGAATCGGGTCTCTTGGTTCAGTCTGCGCTCAACGCGCTTCTTCCTGTTTCTTCTGTTTTGCCTGCTGCTTTTTCATCTGCCACTGGTCGAGGAGCTTGATGATGATGCTTTCCATCTGCCGGGGCGTGTAGTTGCGCGGAAAGTATTTCCGCAGGGTCTCGTTTTTGATGGTCACGGTGTCCAATTCGCTCTTTTTCTCTTTGCCCATCACATCGAAGGCGGCTTCATAGCTGAACTCGCCCTGCTGTGCCATCCGCTTCAACTGCTGCGCCTGTGAAAGAGAGGGCGCGTTCTGCGTATCGTTCATAGCTTCAAGAAAATCCCGCTGCTGTTTTTCGTCCAGATAAGACAATTCCACGGCAGGGTTAAATGAGATTTTCTTCTCGTCCACCATGTCCAGCAGTTCAGGAACAAGGTTTGTCAGGCGGATAAAGCGGAATATCTGATTTTTACTGGTGCCAAGTTCCTCGGCCATTTCTTCACTTGACAGCTTTCCAAAATTATTCCCAAGTTGGGAATAATTATCTTGTGGTGGTCGCCCTGCTTGATGTTTCATGGCATCCAGCTTCATCTTGTAGGCGAACGCCCGTTCACTGGGCAGAATGTGTTCTCGCTGCAAATTGGAATCGACCATCAGTATCGTGGCTGCATCATCCTCCATATTGCGTACAATGACAGGCACGGTATCCAGATGCGCAAGCTCTGCGGCGTGTTTCCGGCGGTGCCCGGAGATGATCTCGTAGCCACCCTCCGGGCGAGGGCGGGCAATCAGCGGAGCCAACACACCGAACTGCGAAATGCTTTCCACCGTCCGGGTCATGGCATCATCGTCCAGAACTTTGAATGGGTGATTCTTGAACGGAAATAGTTCGCTGACGGGAATCTGCTGTACCTGTTCCCGCTGTTCTTCCTGCCGGGTTTCCTCCGAACTGAACAGGTCATCTAGTCCTTTCAGAGCTACGTTTAAGTCGTTTCTCGGCATCTGCCAACACCTCCTTTGCAAGAGATTGATAGGCCTCTGCCACCTTGCCCTTGGGGTCGTGCTTGAAAATGCTCTTGCCTGCGGCACTGGTTTCGGCGGCACGGACAGACCGGGGAATAGTCTGGTCGAACACCTTGATTTTACTGCCGTATGCTTGGCGTATCAGGGTGTCGATTTGCTTTCCGTAGTTGGTGCGGCTGTCCGTCATGGTGAGCAGGATACCCTCGATTTTTAATTTCGGGTTGATCTGCCGCCGCACTTTGCCGACTGTCTGCAAAAGCTGTTCCAGACCTTTGGCAGACAGATACTGTGCCTGTACAGGAATCAGTGTGGTGTCAGCCGCCGCCAAAGCATTGATGGTGAGCATCCCCAGAGAGGGCATACAGTCCAGTAGGATATAATCGTACTCCTGTTTTGCTCCGTCCAACACCTGTTTGAGCATCTTTTCTCGGTTCATGCTGTTCACCAGAGCTACTTCCAGCCCTGCCAGTTCGATGTTGGCAGGAATCAGGTCAACGCCTTCTGCATGGTGCAAAATGCCCTCGCCGGGCGGAATGGGCTGGTCGTTCATGGCTTTCTGCATCAGAGTGGACAGGGTGGTGGGAAGTTCATCGGGCTGCTGCCAGCCCATGCTAATGGTCAGCGACCCTTGAGGGTCAGCATCCACCAGCAGAACTTTCTTGCCCTCCATTGCCAGCCCGATACCCAGATTTTCACAGGTGGTGCTTTTCCCCACACCGCCTTTCTGGTTCGTGACGGCGATAACCGTTGCTTTCTTTGCGATAACATCACCCCACTTTCCGGGAACCGTGCGCAAAGTCATGGTTCGTTAAGTTCTGATAGTGTAGATTCATGGTCGTGGGCGCATTGTAGAGCGAGGCAAGCAGATACTGCTTCATGTTCCGCACAGGGGTCGCATTTTCGGCAAGGCTGTTCAGCACAAAGCGGATGTGGTCGGCATTCAGCTTTTTCAGCCGACTGCGCACCACCTCGGCAGGCTTATCATCCCCGGCGATTCGGAGCATCCTTCGCTTGGTGGCACAGGTGTCCACCAGCAAATCCACGATCTGATAGATGGTATCCTCATCATCCGGGAAAAGCCGAAGCAGCAGTTCGACCTCCAACGTCTGATGAAAATAATCCCCAAGCTGTTCCCGAATGTCCCCTGAGTGGATAGGATCAGGTTTATTCATCTCTGTATTATTCTTATCAGTCTTATTTGCTTGCGGTTTTGGCTGCTCCTGAACTGCGCTTTGGGCAACGCCTGAATTGCTGTTTGGGCAATTCTGCACTTGCGCTTTTGGCAAGCCGGAGGAAAAGTCCTTGACGTAGATCAGGCTGGGTCTGCCCAGACCGCGCCGCTTGCGCTCGATTAGGTCGATTTGCTCCAGTTCCCGGAACAGCTTGACCGCCTTGTGTTCGGCGCAGCAGAGCGATTCCTGCACTTCCCGGACAGTGTAGATGATATACACCCGCCCCTGCTTGTCCATCCAGCCGTTTTTGACCGACAGGCTCATGCGGTCGAGCAGGATGCCGTACAGCGTCCGGGCATCCGTGGAGAGCTGCCGAAAACGGTTGTCCTGAAACAATGCCTTTGGGATGCGGAAGTAGGAAAACAGTTCGCCCGACTGCCCATAGAAGTAGTCGAGCGTCATTTGGTGTGTCCTCGGATTTTCAACTGTGAGTGCTTCTTCATGTGGAAACCTCCTTTGACTATTTCAGGGTAAAAGAAAAAGCGCACCTTCGGATGGAAAGTGCGCTATGTAAGAATATTCTGATTCAGTTGTTGCAGCGATGCTGTTCCAGATAATCATCCAGAATATCCAAATCGATAATCGCCATCTTTTTTATGCGGAGGAGTGCGTGAGCATCTTTTGCAAGCTTGCGGAAGGAGTCCCTTCCCATTGAATAAAGTGCCATTCCTTCTTTATAATTGACATATCGCTTTTTCTTTTTGGCTAGAGTTCTTTCCAGTTCGGGAACTTCAAACGAAGCAGCTTTATGTTCCATGACATTCTTCTCCTTTGTCAAGGGTAGTGGTATACTTGCGTTATCAGGATATAGAAAGAGGACACCTCACGGTCAGCAATCGCTGATGGTGAAATGTCCTCTTGGCTATTTTCTCGTTTACAGTTCTCTGCTGATAGCCAGAATGCGAGAATCCGTCTGTACTAACAGAGATTTTTTTGCATCTCCGTCAGTCCATGCGGAAATCCGTCAAGGATGTCAGCTTTCTGACACTTTCCGTGTCGGAATCCGCGATGTATTTCATTGTCGGAGACACAAAGATTATCACGTAGCTCAGTTGGATTCGGGGCGCATCGTGGGGAACAGCAGAACATCGCGGATGGAGGCGCTGTCGGTGAGCAGCATGACCAGGCGGTCCACGCCGAAGCCCAGGCCGCCCGTGGGGGGCAGGCCGTACTCCAGAGCGTTGACGTAGTCGTAATCCACCTGAGCCTTGCAGTCGGGCTCGATGGCCTTGCGCTCGGCGACCTGACGCTCAAAGCGGCCCTTCTGGTCGATGGGGTCGTTCAGCTCGCTGAAGGCGTTGCCGTACTCGGTGCAGTCGATGAAATACTCAAAGCGCTCGGTAAAGGCGGGATCATCCGGCTTGCGCTTGGCCAGCGGGCTGATCTCGACAGGGTAATCATAGATGAAGGTGGGCTGGATCAGCTTGTCCTCAACAAAGGCATCGAAGAACTCGGCCAGAATGGCACCCTTGGTGGGAACCTCGGGCAGCTCCACATGATGCTCCTTGGCAGAGGCAATGGCATCCTCGTCGGACTTCCAATCGTTGAAGTCCACGCCGGAATACTTCTTGACAGCCTCCACCATGGTCAGGCGCTCCCAGTGGCTCATATCGATCTGCTTGCCCTGATAGGGAATGACCATGCTGCCGCAGATCTTGAGGGCAAGGCGCTTGTACAGCTCCTCCACCAGATCCATCATGCCGTGGAAATCGGTAAAGGCCTGATACAGCTCGATGCTGGTGAACTCGGGGTTGTGCTTGGGGTCCATGCCTTCATTGCGGAAGATGCGGCCAACCTCGTACACGCGGTCCATGCCGCCCACGATCAGGCGCTTGAGGTACAGTTCGGTCTCAATGCGCAGCACCATATCCATGTTCAGGCTGTTGTGGTGGGTGTAGAAGGGGCGGGCAGAGGCACCGATCTCAAAGGGGGTCAGGATGGGGGTATCCACCTCCAGGAAGCCCTTCTCGTCCAGATAGGCGCGGATCTCCTTCAGGATCTGGCTGCGCTTGACGAAGGTATCCTTCACCTCGGGGTTGGCGATCAGGTCCACATAGCGCTGACGGTAACGCATCTCGGTATCGGTCAGGCCGTGGAACTTCTCAGGCAGGGGGCGCAGGCTCTTGGCCAGCAGGGTCAGCTCGGTGGCACGAACGCTCAGCTCGCCGGTCTTGGTGCGGAACACCTCGCCCTTGACACCGATGATATCGCCCACGTCCAGCTTCTTGAAGGCGGCGTAAGCCTCCTCGCCCAGCTCGTCGCGGCGGACATACAGCTGGATATCGCCCTTGTCATCGCGCAGGTGGGCAAAGCTTGCCTTGCCCATCACGCGCTTGGACATCATACGGCCAGCCAGCGCGACCTGCTTGCCGCTGTCGGTCTCGTTGGGCAGATCCTTGAACTCTTCCTTCAGGTCGGCAGAGTATGCGTCCTGCGGGAACTTGGTCAGGGTGAAGGGGTCGTTTCCGGCAGCCTGCAGGTCGGCCAGCTTCTGGCGGCGCACCTGCACCTGCTCGCTCTCAGACAGGCCCTGAGCGGGGTTTCTCTTTTGCTCTTCCATGGTTTCCTCCCGTTCAGGCTCAGTTTGCGGCGTGGGTGATGGCCAGCACTTCGTACTCAACGGTCTGGCCGGAGGGCAGCAGGACCTCAGCCTTCTCGCCCACGGCCTTGCCCAGCAGAGCGTGGCCCACAGGGCTCTCGTCGCTGATCTTGCCGTTGATGGGGTCAGCCTCGGTGCGGCCAACGATATCGTACTCCTCGGCCTCATCATCGCCGATCATCTTGATGGAAACGTGGGTGCCAACAGCAACGCTGTCCACGCTCAGCTCGCTCTCGTCGATGATCACAGCGTTCTTGACCATCTGCTCCAGCTCGGTGATGCGGTTCTCCACCAGACCCTGGGTGTTCTTGGCTTCATCGTACTCGCTGTTCTCAGAAAGGTCGCCGTGGCTGCGGGCTTCCTTGATCTCCTCGGCCAGCTCCTTGCGGCGGACCGTCTTGAGGTATTCCAGTTCGTCCTGCATCGCCTTCAGGCCGGAAGCGGACATCTTGATTTCTTGTGCCATTTTGGATCTTCTCCTTGTCTATTGGATTGACGCAGCCGCAAAGCCGCGCACGAATGCTATTATGACTGTTCTATTATAATAGCAAGCCGGGAGCTTGTCAATAAAAACCACGGCGCTAGAGCGGAAAAAGCGGCGGTTTCGGCTCCCGCCCCTATGCAGAAGCGCCCCACCGGTTCCCCGGCAGGGCGCTTCCACAGGTTATTTGGGAATAGAGAATGGTTCGGTTGTGGGGGCAACCCCCCAGTCGCTTTCAGCGACAGCCCCCGCTAATAGGGGGGCCCTTGGCATGGCGGATAGTTTCACCTTTTTGCCAAGGCCGCCCCTATTAGGGGCGGTGGCATCCCGAAGGGATGACGGTGGGGTTTACTTTTCCTGTGCCTTATTCCACACGCGGATCACTTCAACACGGCTCACGGAATCGGTATCCACATAGGTCTCGCCGTTGTCCTTTGCGGCCTTGAGCAGATCGTTCTCCACAGCCCAGGCAATGGCCTTCTGGGTATCGGTTGCATCGGCGGGCAGAACTGCGGCGGGTGCGGGCTTACCGGCATGGTTCCACACCAGCAGGGCCAGCTCGGCACGGTTTGTGGGGATGGCAGTACCAGCGGGCAGAGCGGTTTTCAGGTACAGCTCCGTGCCCAGCTGGTAACCCTGCCATGCCAGAATGGCGGTACCAGCAGCGGCAGTGCCGACTACTGCGGCGGTGCCCAGAATATTGGGCTCGTCCTCCTCAATGGAGGCATCCTTTGTCATGGCTTCGATGGTCACGCCACCGGCAGGCATCTGGAACTTCAGGGGGTTGTTCTTGACATCCACATCCAGCGTTTCATCGGTGGTAATCGTCCACTGGTCAAATGCAACGGCATCGCTCTGGCTGGTGTAGGTCACGGTCACGTCAGCCTTTTCGGGCACTTTGGCGATCAGCTCGCCCTTGTCGTTCTTCTCAGCCTTGATCTCTTCGTCACCATTCTTAATGGTAACATCAGCATTCTTAACGGTCAGGGTGTAGAGCTTGGTTGCAGGGGTAAGTTCGGCGGCCTTTTCGACAACAACGATATCCGTGCTGCACTCACTCACAATCTTGTCCCCATTTTTCAGGACAATACCAAAGGTATGCGTACCGGCCTTGCCATAGGTTACATCCAGCTTGCGATTCTGGCCCATCAGCTCGGAAATGGTGTATTCTTTCTTGTCCAGCACTTTGCCGTTCAGCATCACACTGGTAACATCATCATCGTAGGTCAGCGAAATCTTGATATTGTTCACATTTTGCTTGAGATCTTTAATATCATCGCCGGGAGTAACCGTAACATTCACATCAGCAGGGGTGTTGACCAGATAGTTACTCTTGGAAACTTTTGCAGTCAAAGAGGTATTCTGATATTCATGCCACTTCGCATAAAGAGTTGTATTACCAGTGATGGCCTGCTTATCATATTTGGTTTTGAAGTTTTCATCCATATACCAGCCATCAAATACCCATTCGTTGGTACTGTCGCTCAGCTCAGGCAGGCCAGTAACAGAAGCACCATATTCAACAGGAGGCATAGCATCAGGCTGTTCACCATGCCCATTGTTGTTAAGGGTCACAGTGTACTTGTTCTTTGTCCACTTGGCGTAATAGGTTTTACCCGTTACGGGGGTCGTTACTGCTTCACCCGTCAGTCCGGCATTATCATACCAGCCGGCAAAGGTGTAACCGGCCTTTTCGGGAGTAGCCAGCTTACCTTCTTCAAATGTGGTATTTTCTGCAAAAACTCCACCATTCGTGATAGCGAATACAGAACGATTCTCCGTGATTTGATTGGTAATCGTATTTTTCTGTTCTTCACTATTTACATAAATAGTATTGGGGTTCTTCAGGCTCTTAAATACATTCGTACCATAATCAGCGCTACCAATGCTCGAAATATCCAGTGAATGAATGCTTGTACAATTTTGAAATGCTGTATCTGCAATACTGCTTACTGACTTTCCAAGTCGAATACTTGTAAAGCCCATGCCGTTAAAAGCTGATTTTCCAATTTCTTTTACGCTATCTGGAATATTCAGTTGGCCAGTATAGGTGCCCGATGTATTAAAAGCACTTCCACCAATTTTTTCAAGATTCCTACCCAGCGAAATTTCGCTAAACCTGTTATTTGTAAAAGCACTGTCGCCGATGGAAATAACAGAATCAGGAATTGTCAGCTTTCCGGTAAACTTGCATCCAGAAAATGCAGAATCTCCGATCGTCTGTACTGAATTGCCAATTGTCAGAGTTCCTGTCAACGCAGTATCATTTGCAAAAGCAGCATTTCCAATTACAGTCACATTACTGGGGATTTTCAAATCTCCCGCAAGTGAATTACAGCCGGAAAAAGCACCATTTTGAATTTTTTTTAAGGATTCCGGAAGTTCAATAGAGGTCAAAGCAGTATCGCTAAGAGCGGTCGAACCAATCTCTTCCAGATTGTTAGAGAGCTCAATCGATTGCATTCCCGTGCAGTAGTTAAAAGATTTCTCTCCAATTTTCGTTACACTCTGCGGTAAAGCAACATGCGTGATTGCTCTGTGAGCTTCAAAGGCATGTGCACCGATTTCAGTAATACCATCGGCGATTTCAAGCTCTGTAACTGCATAATACACATTATTGACTGCTACTTTTTCCTTTAGAATCAATGCAAAATTCCAAGGGCTTCCAAAGGCCCAGCCTTTTAAGTCTCCCATTGCACCAGTACCAGAAATCGTAAGCTTATAGGTATTTTCACCATTCGGTGTCAATGTCCAAATAGCATTACTGTAATATGTTCCAGTAAAGGTACGTTCTATGTTTTTATACTCCACAGAATAGTTATACGTCTGACTAGGGTAGGAGCTGTCAGCACCACAATAACCAGTTAGCACTGGTTTTTCTGCAAACGCCGTAATTGCGCTCACTGGCAACAGTGCAAATATCATACATGCTGCAACCAACAAGCTGACGAACCGCTTTTTCATAAAATTCCTCCTTTTTGCAAAAACCCAAAAATACTCTTCTCTGCACCCACCGCAAACACAAAAAGCGCCGCACCGGCCAAATGGCTGGTACAACGCTCTGCGTTTTGTACTTTGGGAATCTACCGCCCCTTGAGGTGATGCCCATGTGCGGTATGGTTGAGAAAGTTCAGCTGGCTGCCATATTACAGGCCCTTTAGCTTTGCGTCGCAGCCTTTCGACTGGTTTGCCGATTCTTCTGTTTTATGTGGCATCTTACATAAAAATCATAAAACTTTTTTTTTTTTTTTGTCAATAACCCAAAACCATCTTTGGCGAGTTGCACAAAAGAGGAAGTATCTGTATGGCATTTTCGGATAGCGGCATCTCCCCGGGGAAAACGTTCCGCTTGGGGAACGGCGGCTTGTTTCCTCGCTTTTTCGTTGAAATATGCCAAGTTTTATGATATAGTAGTAGTCGTTTTTACGTTTCACTCCCCTATTCTCCCTGCGGAAAGGAAGCTCCCATGAACCTGACAAAGCAGTTCTTCAAGTATGTGTCGCAGAATATTTTCGGTCTGATCGGCACATCGTGCTATATTCTGGCCGACACCTATTTCATCGCCCAGGCGGCGGGCACCGACGGCGTGACCCTGCTGAACCTCTGCCTGCCCATGTACAACCTGATCTTTGCCTTCGGCTCGATGATCGGCCTGGGTGCGGCCACCCGGTACGCCATTCTGCAGGCGCAGGGCGAGGCGCGGGCGCAGCGGTATTTTTCCAACGCCATCCTCTGCGCCTGCCTGATCGCCATCCCGTTCATGCTGGCGGGCGCGTTCTGCCCGGGCACGCTCCTGCAGCTCATGGGCGGCGATGGGGACATCGTGGCCCTGGGCCTGAACTACACCCGCATCTTCCTGCTGTTCACACCCTTCTTCATGTGCAACTACATCTTCTCGGCCTTCGTCCGCAACGACGGTGACCCGTCCCTTGCCATGGTGGCCACCCTGAGCGGCAGCCTGTTCAATGTGGTGTTCGATTACATTTTCATCTTCCCCATGGGGCTGGGCCTGCCCGGCGCGGCGCTGGCAACCGCCATCTCGCCGGTGCTCAGCATCGCCATCTGCAGCCGCCACTTCTTTCAAAAGAGCAACACGCTCACCTTTGTCCGGCAGGCCCCCTCGGCCCGGCTGCTGGTGCAGAGCTGCCAGCTGGGCATCTCCGGTTTTGTCGGGGAGCTCTCCTCTGCCGTGACCACCACCGTGTTCAACTTCCTGCTGCTCCGGCTGGCGGGCAACGTGGGCGTGGCCGCTTACGGCGTGGTGGCAAACTTTGCGCTGGTGGCAACAGCCATCTTCAACGGCGTGGCCCAGGGTGCCCAGCCGCTGATCAGCCAGTGCTACGGCAAAAACGAGATGGCCGGGGCAAAAAGGCTGCTTCTGCTGGGCTGCGGCACCGCGCTGGCGCTGGCGGCGGTGTTGTACGGTGCCGTGTTTGGCTTTACCGACACCTTTGTTGCCCTCTTCAACAGCGAGAGCTCTGCTTTGATGGCCGAATATGCCCACAGCGGTATGCGCATCTACTTCCTGGGCTACTTCTTTGCAGGCTGCAATATTGTTGCGGCGGGCTATCTGGGTGCGGTCAACCGCCCCACCGAGGCCACCATCACCTCGGTCAGCCGGGGCGTGGCCGCCATCGTCACCTGCTCGCTGATCCTGAGCGCCCTGTTCGGCATGAACGGCGTGTGGTCGGCCTTCCCCGCCGCCGAGGCCATCACGCTGGCCCTGACGGTGTTCCTGCTCAAGCGCCCGCAGTCTGTGCGCGGCTGAACGCCTCCACGGAAAAGAGCCGGGTGCTGCCCCGGCTCCTGAACATTTTAAATATACAGTGCCTGCTCCCGCTGGCTTTCCGCCGGGCTGAGGGGCCGCGCTGTCTGACCGGCCAAGGCCCGCCACTGTGCGGGGGATTGGCCGGTCTCTTTTTTGAACACCCGGCACAGGTAGTTGGCCCCTGAGAAACCGCACAGGCTGGCAATGACATCCAGCGTGTATTCCCGGTGCAGGAGCAGCCGCATGGCAGCTTCCACCCGCACGGTGGTCAGGTAGCGCCCCGGGGGCACCCCCACGGCGGCGGTAAAGGTGCGGACAAGGTGGCTCTTGGAGACCCCCAGCCGCTCACTGAGCTCCTCCACGCCGTACAGGCCAGCGTAGTTCTGGCGGATATCCTCAATGGCGGCCTCTACCAGCGGCGGCAGGGGCGGGGCGGCGCTGTCGGCCCCCGCAAGCTCACAGAGCAGGGCAAAGGCCAGCTGGCTGGCAGCCCGGCTGCGGGGTGTATCGGC
>OLPN01002176.1_pt1 | contig 15860 bp, 14 predicted proteins | sample 1672601 | NCBI WGS metagenome assembly OLPN01 (sample SAMEA3136704, study PRJEB25190) | human gut metagenome | reverse complement strand
CGTCAAACTTAAGAACCCTTGGGCCCGAAAGGGCCCATCAATCCTAAGAACCTTTTTCCACAACCCTTCTACACAACCTGTCGACGTAGTCGGCCCCAACCAGCGGCGCCGGCCGCGCCCCCTTTATACTGCGGCGAAGCCGCCACCACAACCTTCAGCCCGAAGGACTGTCAAACTTAAGAACCTTCCGGCCACAGCCGGTCAATCTTAAGAACCTTACCCTTTGAAACCTATGCGGGCCCTTTGGGCCCCCCCCCCTTTTGGTGGCCGGCGCCACCACCTTCCCCCCGCAAGCGGTGGGACAATAAGGAGAGGCGGCGTGTCAAAAAATCTAGACAAAAGGCCCAAGATACTGTATGATTATAGGGTAATGGAAGAGAGTGATCTTTTTGATTGATAAACAAATGATTTCCGAATCCCTGTCCAAATGGGGCGTGGACGGCCTGTTTGTGCAGAAGGATGAGAATTTACGGTACATCAGTGGATTCACCGGTTCTGACAGTTATCTTTTTGTGACGCCGGAGGCTTTTTATCTTCTGACTGATTCCCGGTATGTGGAGCAGGCGAAGGAGGAAGCGAAGGGGTTCACTGTGGTGGATTACGGGGGAAAGCTGGCGGAGACGCTGGCCCGTCTCTCCAGTTCCCGCCATGTGAAGCGTCTGGGCATTGAGTCGGTTTTGTCTTACAGGATGTATCTTTCTTTTGATGAGACCATGCCGGATGTGGATTTTGAGTTCTGCCCGGTAGATGATGTGCGGCGCATCAAGTCGGATGAGGAGCTTTCTCTTTTGAAGAGGGCCTGTGAAATTTCCGATGAGGGATTTAAAAATACCATTCCCTATATCCGCGCCGGCGTGACGGAACGGTATCTGCAGGCGGTGCTGGAGTGCGAGATGCTGAAGGCGGGGTCTGAGGGAAAGTCCTTTGATACCATCGTGGCATCCGGCGAGCGGGGGGCTTATCCCCACGGCACGGCTACAGAGAAGGTCATCGAGAATGGGGACCTCATTACCTTTGATTTCGGCGCCATTTATAAGGGATATCATTCCGATATTACAAGGACAGTGGCAGTGGGAGATATTTCCAGCCGCCAGCGTTTCCTTTACGATAAGGTTCTTGGCTGCAATGAGCATGTGGAAGGCCTTCTGAAGGCAGGCATCAGGGCCGATGAGGCCGATACGGCAGCCAGGGAGTATTTCAAGAAATGGGATCTGGATGCTTATTTCACCCATGCCCTGGGTCACAGTGTGGGCCTTGAGATTCATGAAGCCCCTGTGCTGGCCCAGAGGGACCATTCGGTTCTGGAAGTGAATATGACGGAAACTGTTGAACCGGGGGTCTATATCCCCGGCACCGGTGGAGTCCGTATCGAAGATACGGTTGTTATAAAGCAGGATGGCATTTCCATTCTGACTCAATTTCCCAAAAAATTTTTGCAAGTGTAGCAGGAGGAAGATTTAAATGATTTCTAGTAATGATTTACGTCCCGGTATTACCGTTGAACTGGATGGCCAGGTTTGGCAGTGCGTTGAATTTCTGCATGTAAAACCGGGCAAAGGCGCCGCTTTCGTACGTGCCAAGCTGAAAAACCTGCAGAATGGTTCCGTAGTGGAACGTAAATTCAATGCAGGCATTAAGCTGCAGCCCGCAACAGTAGAACGCAAACCCATGCAGTATCTTTATGAAGCTGATGGTTCCTACTGCTTTATGGATACAGAAACTTATGAACAGATTATGCTGAACAAGGAACAGCTGGGTGACAAGATCAACTTCCTGAAGGAAGAAATGGAATGCACCGTCATGTTCTTCAACGGCAACATCATCGGCGTAGATATTCCGAATTCTGTAGAACTGAAGGTCGTTGAAACTGAACCCGGCATCCGCGGCGATACAGCAACCGGCGGCTCCAAACCGGCTAAACTGGAAACAGGCTATACCGTATCTGTTCCGCTGTTCATTAACGAAGGAGAAGTTCTCCGCATCGATACCCGTACCGGCGCATACATTGAACGTGTAAAATAATCCGGTCATCCTATGGAAACGGTATCTCAGGAAAATGATCTGGGGAAGGTGCGCCTAACGGACCGGGTGATTGCTATTACCGCCAGGGCGGCAGCGCTGACCGTTCCGGGTATTGCAGGCATGGGGGAAACTTTTCTCCAGAGCCTTTCTTCCGTGATGTCCGACAAGGATACCGATGGCGTCCATGTAGGATTTAAGGACGGTGCTGTGGAGGTAGATCTCTATGTCTGCGTTCGTCACGGGATGCGGATTCCTGCGGTGGCTTTGAAGCTGCAGGAAACGGTGAAAGAAGCGTTGTCTGACTCTCTAGGTATCCGGGTATCTGCGGTGAATGTGAATGTGTCCCAGATTATTTTTGATAAGGACAAAGCGAAATGAGTCAGGATGAATCTGTTACCATCGTGCCGGAAGAGGAAGTGTATGAGAAAATCGAGAAGGCCCTGCTGGCTCTTCCCGAGGTGTCTCATTTTACTGCCGACGGTTATCAGGAGATGATTTCCGGTATTTCCCAGGCCTTTGGCTTTCGGGGCCATAAGGGGCTTCTGCTGCGCCGCAGCAGAAAGAAGGGAATCAAGGTCTATATATCCCTGGCCCTCCATAAAGGGTGCCGGGTCAATGAAACGGCCCGCTATATACAGATGGTAGTGAGAAATCTTCTCCTTTCCCTTACCGATGAAACCATTTATGGAATCGATGTAACCATTACTGATATTGTGGATTGAAAGAGGTCATCATGAGCAGAAGAAATGCAAGAGAATATGCTCTCAAGGTTTTGTATTCCCGGGAGCTGAATCCGGATACGGAAACGATTGATTCCGACGGATTGGAGTTATCCAAAAAGGACAGGGATTTTGCAGATGCTCTGGTGAAGGCGGTATCTGACCATGGAGAAATCGATGATATGATTTCTGCTCATGTGACGAACTGGTCTCTTTCCCAGCTGAATGTGGTGGATAAGAATATCCTTCGCCTGGCGCTGGCTGAATTCCATTTCATGGGTGATGAGGCGGAAGACAGGAAGCTGATTATCAATGAAGCTGTGGAAATGGCCAAAGTCTACGGCGGTGAATCATCTTACCGCTTTATTAACGGCGTTTTAGATAAGGCAATGAAAGGATAACTATGGCCAGGTTTCTTGGAATAGATACCAGCTGCTACACTACGTCGGCCGCTGTTTATGACTCTTCCGGGGAGCTGGCAGGGGAAGAAAGAGTCGTGCTTTCTGTGAAGGAGGGAAATCGGGGACTTTCCCAGTCTCAGATGGTTTTCCAGCACACGAAAAATCTTCCTGTCATTCTGCAGAAATTATCTCCTTTACTGCAGGATATCAAAGGAATAGGAGTATCTTCTTTTCCACGGAGGCGGGCAGATTCCTACATGCCCGCTTTTCTTGTTGGTAAAGGAGCTGCCTTTTCCCTTGCTGCTGCGCTTCATGTACCGGTATTTGAATTCAGCCATCAGGAAAATCATGCGATGGCTGCCTTGAGAAAAGAACCTTCCCTGTGGGGGAAGCCTTTTTATATGATGCACATGTCGGGAGGCACGCAGGATGTGCTTTCCTGCACCTGGGAAGGGAAATTCATGGAAATCAAAACCCTCATGGATTCCAGGGATATTACGGCCGGCCAGTTTATCGACCGGACAGGGGTTGCGCTGGGTCTTCACTTTCCCTGCGGGAAAGAATTGGAAAAACTGGCTCTCCGTGGTCACCACATCTATCATATCCCCCGTTCCTCGGTGAAAGGTTCCTTTTCTTTCTCCGGCCCGGAAACAAAAGTACAGAGGGACATCGCATCGGGACAATATAATAAAGAGGATATAGCGGAAGGGGTGCTGGAGCATATCGGGAAAGTACTGGATAAAGAGCTGTCCGCCTATCCTTTCAAAAATGACCGTCCCTTCATTGCCGTAGGCGGTGTCATGTCTAATCGGTACCTTAGAAACAGGGTAGAAGAAATTCTCGGGAAAAAAGGAATCAAAGCATACTTTGCTGATATCACTGCCAGCAGCGATAATGCCACGGGGAATGCCTTCGGGGCGTATATGCTTTTAGGGACAAGCCCTGACTGGCTTGAGGGTTGACGGCCCGCTGGGCCGAAGGTTCTTAAGGGGCTTAAGTTTGACGCGCCTCTGGCGCGAGGGTTGTTGTAGGGCGCCTATGAATTGATAGAAGGCGCCAGTTTGTATAAAACCATACAATCGCCCTGCGGGCGTCGGAAATGCAATCCCCCTTTGGTGGCTGGCGCCACCACCTTCCCCCCACTTCGTGGTGGGACTATGGATGCTTAACCATGGGGCCATGTCTCTACAGGAAAGCATAGAGCGATTTATTCTGCCCCCTGCATAGGGGGAAGTCCGGCGCAGCCGGATAGGGGGAGGCGAGCGCAGCGAGCCAATCCGCAGAATGCTTACTATGCCATATGACACAGAAAGGTGAATCCGTAACGCTGACTTTATAAGCATTGCCCGTAAGGGCAATCCACAACCCTCGGCCCGAAGGGCCGTCAAACTTACGAACCCTTGGGCCGAAGGCCCATCCATCTTAAGAACCTTCACACCGCAGGTGTGTCCAAAGGCAAAGCCGCAGGGGGCGCAGAATTCATCAGCTCTTCAGGAACTGTCCGATTTCCTTTACCGGAAGGGTATAGAGGAACCCTTTCCCGATTTCCTTAATCAGGGTGATCTGGATCACATCGCCCTTGATTTTCTTGTCATGCTTCACAGCCTCATAGAGGATATCATAGGGCACCGTGGTGCTGACAGGCAGGGACAGGGATTTCAGCACATACTCCAGCCGCGACGTGGTGCCCCGTTTGGTAAGGCCCTCCAGTTCCGAACGGCGGGTAATGAGGTACATACCGATGGCTGTAGCCTCGCCGTGGGTGATTTCTGCATCATTATACCGAAGGCACCGTTCGATGGCACCGCCGATGGTGTGGCCGAAATCGAGGATGCGCCGCTCTCCTTTGGCGAGAGGATCGATTTCCACATAATGAGCCTTGATGGCGCAGCAGCGGCGGATGATTTCCGGAAGCACCCGGTAAATATCCATGTCCGACGACACCTGTTCAAAAAGCTCAAACAGCGCCTTGTCTGCCACGCAGCCCAGCTTCACCGCTTCCCCCAGACCGTTGTGGAAATAACGGCGGGGCAGGGTTTTCGCCATGCCCGGGTCAACGAATACCGCCTTGGGCTGGTAGAAAGTGCCTACCACATTCTTCCCTGCAGGGATATCCAGATCCAGGGTCACCTTGCCGCCGATGGAACTGCCGATCTGGGACAGCACGGACGTAGGGAACTGGACATAGGAAATCCCCCGGTGGTAGGTGGCCGCCGTAAAGCCGGTGATATCGCCCACCACGCGTCCGCCCAGGGCGATTAAGGTATCGCTGGAACCCAGGCCAAAATCCACCAGAGCCCCGTACACCCGGCGCACCACCTGCAGGGTCCGGGACTTTTCACTGGAAGGCACTACGATCATCTGGGTGCGGACTCCCGCCTCCTCCAGAGACTTCACGAGACTCATGCCGTAAAGCTTATCAATGCCGTCCTCCGTAATAATGGCCGCCTTCTCCGCGCCCGTCAGATCCCGGATAGCAGGCCCCGCCTTGCGGACCAGTCCTGTATCAATGAGGATGTCGTAAGAATCCTTACCAAGGTTAATATGAATTTTATCCATATCCGAAGCACCTCTTTCAAATACTCTTAACTTACCTATATTATACATCATGGGAGAGAGGAGACGATAGGGGGCGAAAGGTCCCCGTTTTCCCGTCGGAACGGGCAGCTTCGCCGATGTTTTTGTTCTGGTCGCCTCTTACATCCCATAAATCCCAAGTGTTATAGTAATAAAAGAAATCGGATCATCAGGAGGCAGAGCATGAAACAGTCAGTGAGCCATTACATGATGCCCCATGACAGGGAAGAAGACATAGAAAAGACCCTGAGAAAGCTCCATCTGGATGGCATAGAAAACCTCATATACGGCACGGAGCCCGCACTCCATCCGGCGGACAGGATCACCCTGGGCTGCCATCTGGCCTATTGGCCGGACTGGATGGATTTCTATCTGGGGAAAAAGGATTTCTACGAAAAAGATTTCCCCACGAAGCAGTCCCTGGCAGACACCTTCGGGGGCACCACGGTGGAAGCGTGGATAGAGAAAATCCGCAGGAATATCCGCGCCGCCCTGGCGGAAAAACCGGAATACCTGGTATGGCACGTAGCCCACTGCTCCCTGGACGAGATCTGGACCCGCCGCTTCCGCTACAGCAGCCATGACGTGTTGAAAGCGGCGGCCGAAGTGTATGGGGCTGTGGCGGAAGAAGTGCCGCCGTCGGTGACAGTACTTTTTGAAAACATCTTCTGGCCCGGTCTTTACACCCTGGAGCCGGAGGAAGTGGACTATTTCTTCTCCCTCCTTCCCGGAAAGAACACCGGCATCATGCTGGATACGGGACACCTGATGAATACGAACCCCCACCTTGTCACAGAAGAAGACGGAGCCTGCTATGTGAAAGACGTGGTGAACCGCCTGGGCTCCATGAAATCCCTCATCCTGGGCATCCACCTCAGCTGCTCCCTCTCCGGCGCCTATCAGAGAAGCCTCCCTGGCACCATTCCCGCCTCGGTGACACCGGACATCATCAGCCGCCACATTATCTCCATAGACCAGCACCGCCCCTTCACCACCAGCGCCGCCAGGGACATCGTGGACTGCGTAGAACCCCGATACGTGACCCACGAACTCTTCGGCAGCGATTTCTCCATACCCGAAGACAAAGTGTGCCTCCAGATGAAAGCGGCCGGCCTGTGGAACAGGTCATGAGAGGAACCCGCATCCCTTTGGACTATATGGACAGAGAGGCGAGGGGAGCCCATCCCCGGCCGCCAGATCCCGCCAGCGCGCAACCATGGAAAGCGGGATGACCGGGCATCGGAATGTCCGCTTCTCTACTCAGCCGGCTGAAAAATATAAGAAATCAATCGAAAAACTTCCTGAAATTTCGGAAAACCAGGTATCCTTCGGTGCCTGCCTGGGACATCCGAAGATTTCAGGAAGTTTTTGTGCGTTCGAGGGCGTTCTGCGCGAAGCAGAGGAAGATGAACTTTGTTTTTTGTTTCTTCCCTTGGGGATACAGACTGTTTATTCTGCTATGCAGATTAAATTTTTATAAAAATTTAATCTGCATCATAGAGTGACAAGTGATGTCATGCTGATGAGTATAATAAAAATAGAAGGTGTCATATGTGCATGAATCAAAGACGCAGACTGAGCATACATGATATAATGGTTTTAATGATAAATTGAGTTCATAGCAAATCCTTTTTTATGCATAGAGAAGGGATGATCATAATGATGGCTATAAAAGCAGAAAGAAAGCAGAGACGCTTTTTCAGGTTCTGTTATTCATGTCTTTTGAGATATGAAATAACGGGACCTTTTATTGTGGCTCAAATCGGGCAAATAAAAAGAACTCCCGAAGGAGCTCTTTTATCCACACACTGTGGGGTCACCGAAGTGACGATTTGAATAAATTTTTATTTGAACTTGTGTTGTGATCGGATAGTGGTAAGTTATCCTGACATCTACAGGATACTCCATTTCAGGGAGGGTGTCAATGATGAAAGAAATTAAAAAAATTTTTATCGGTCTGGATATGGGAACGAATTCCGTAGGATGGGCAGCAACGGATGAAAATTATGAAGTCATCAAGAAAAATGGTAAGGCTCTCTGGGGCATCCGTCTTTTTGATGAGGCCCAGACTGCGGAGGACCGGAGAATGCATCGCATTGCCCGCAGGAGAATCGAGCGAAGGTCCCGGCGTATCGATCTGCTTCAGGAATTATTTGCCCAGGAAATCTGCAAAAAGGATCCCGGCTTTTATGAAAGGCTGAATGAAAGCGGGCTGTATGAGGAAGATAAAAGGGTGCACCAGACAAACAGCCTTTTTAATGATGTGGATTTTAACGACAAAGCTTATTATAAAAAATATCCTACCATTTATCATCTTCGCCATGCCCTGATGATAGAACATCATCCCTTTGATGTGCGGCTGGTTTATCTGGCTATCCATCATATCCTGAAACATCGCGGACATTTTTTATTTGAAAATTTCCAGACCGATGAAAAGGGCACCTCCGGGTTTGATGAAAGCTTTGCAGCCTTTGGCAGTGCATTAGATCGGATTAAAGGAAGTTCTCCGGATGTTCGCAAGGCAGACAGCATGAAAGATATCTTAAAGGACAAGAAATTGGGAGTGAAAGAAAAAGCGGCATCCCTGCTGCAGTGCCTGGGCCAGGGAAAAGAGAAGGACTTCAAAGCCATGATGACTCTCGCTGCCGGAGGAACGGCTTCACTCAGCGATATATTTAACGATGAAAAGCTTAAGGATTTTGAGAAAAATAAAGTGAACTTTTCCAGTGCCCAGTTTGAAGAAAACGAGCCGGATATTATGGCGGAACTGGGAGACCGCTATGATCTGATTGCAGCCCTTCATGGGCTCTATAACTGGTCCCTCCTGGCGGAACTGATGGGTGAGCACCATTATATTTCGGAAGCAAAGATAGCCGTTTATGATAAACATAAGGCTGATTTAAAAGTACTAAAAAGGGTACTTAAGCAGAGTCCGAAAGCCTATGCAGAGATTTTCAGGGAACCGGGCAGCAGTGCCAATAAAAATTACAGCGCCTATGTAGGAGTATGCAAAGTTAAGGGGAAAAAAGCGGCTATTGAGAAATGCAGTTATGAGGATTTCACAAAAACACTGAAGTCCTGCCTGAAAGACATGCCGGATAATAACGATAAAGACTATATCAGCCGGGAACTGAATATGGGGACCTTTCTGCCCAAATCGGTGTCCAAGGAGAATGGTGTCATTCCCTACCAGCTGCATTTGCAGGAATTAAAAATCATTCTCTCCAAAGCGGAAGCCTATCTACCCTTCCTGAAAGTAAGGGATCAATACGGTACCGTGTCCGACAAGATTATCAACCTCTTTACCTTCCGCATTCCTTACTATGTAGGACCCATCAATGAACATGCAGGCAGCTGCTGGGTGGTGAAAAAAGACAAGCAGGGGAAAGTGTACCCCTGGAACTTTACTGAAAAAATAGATATTGAAAAATCGGCAGAAGGTTTTATCCGTAATCTGACTAATAAATGTACCTATCTCATCGGTGAAGATGTGCTGCCGAAAAATTCCCTGCTCTATTCTGAATTTACAGTTCTGAATGAGCTGAACAATGTAAGAATCGGAGAAACCATGCAGAAACTGCCGCTCAGACTGAAAGAGAAGGTGATGGACAATCTTTTCAGCCGTCATAAACATGTGAGCAGGACAAAATTTATCAAATACCTGGTATCAGAAGGCATAGATAAAAAAGAAGCAGAATCCATCTCCGGACTGGATGGAGATTTCAAGAGCAGTCTGTCTTCCCTGATTGACATGGAACATATTCTGGGAAATGATTTTAGTCGTGAAGACGCAGAAAAGATGATTAAAGACATCACCATTTTCGGTGGGGATAAGAAGATGCTGAAAACCCGTCTCCACCGTGAATTTTCTTATCTGACTTCCGAGCAGTTGACATCCCTTACCCGCCTTTCCTATGACGGCTGGGGAAGACTGTCCAGGGAATTCCTGGTCAATCTCCTGCCGGCAGAAGGGGACAGCTGCGAAGTTCTCGTAGATCATACCTCAGGAGAAGTACTGAATATCATTTCAGCCATGAGGCAGACCTCCTATAATCTTATGGAACTTTTAGGCAGCCGTTTTGGCTACGGACAGGCCATTGAGGAAAGAAACCGGAAAGAAGAAGGACAGGGCAGAATTACCTATAAGGATGTAGAAGATCTCTATATTTCGCCGGCCGTCAGGAGACCGCTCTGGCAGGCACTGAAAATTGTGCGGGAAATCGTGAAAATTACGGGGAAAGAACCTTCAAAAATCTTTATCGAAATGGCTCGGGAAAATGGGGAGAAAGGCAAAAGAACGATTTCCAGAAAAGCCAGGCTCCAGGCACTTTATAAAAAGTGCAGAGATGATACCAGAGACTGGGCCAAAGAACTGGAAGGGAAATCAGAAGAAGATTTCCGGAGCGATAGACTCTACCTTTACTATACCCAGATGGGCCGCTCCATGTATACAGGAAAGCCCATCGATATTAACCGGCTCTTTGACCGCAACGTATATGATATCGACCATATCTATCCCCAGTCCCTTACCGGTGATGACAGCCTGGACAACCGGGTGCTGGTAGAAAAGACGGTAAATGCCAAAAAAGGAGATACCTATCCCCTGAGCAGCGCCCTGGACGGCTGCTATATCAGCGGACAGCAGATTCGCATTCAGGATATCCAAAAAGAAATGAGACCTTTCTGGCATATGCTCCTTGAAAAAGAACTGATTTCCAAAGAGAAATACAACCGCCTCTCTCGGACGACAACGCTTTCCGATGCAGAAAAGGCAGCCTTCATCGGCCGCCAGCTGGTGGAAACAAGGCAGAGCACGAAAGCCTGCGCAGAGCTTTTGAGCAAAGCCTATCCACAGACACGGATCGTTTACACCAAAGCAGGCAACGCATCCCGCTTCCGCCAGTATGGCGGATTCATCAAGGTACGTGATATGAACGACTACCACCACGCCAAGGATGCATACCTGAATATTGTGGTAGGAAATGTCTTCGACACTCGCTTTACCGCAAATCCCCTTCACTTTCTGAAAGGAAATCATCCGGTGTACAGTCTGAATACAGAAGCCCTGTATGGACACAAAGTCAGCCGCAGTGGCGTGGATGCCTGGATCCCTGCTGAAAAAGACGAAAAAGGCCAGGTGATGGCCGGTCATGAAGGTACCATGGGAACCGTGCGGAAATGGATGAGGAAAAATAATATCCTTTTCACAAGAATGCCCCTTGAAGGCAAAGGCGGACTTTTCGACCAGAACATCATGAAGAAAGGGAAAGGACAGGTACCGCTTAAGGGAGATTCTCCGATATCGAATATAGAAAAGTATGGCGGGTATAACAAGGCGAAAGCGGCCTACTTTGTATTAACTCAGTCAAAATTAAATGAAAATACAGTGTATACCCTGGAAACGATTCCACTGATTTTGAAAAGCAGTATCCAAAGCAATAAAGATAAGGAAATTTATATACAGAAGCAGTGGAGAAAGAATGGAAAAAAGATGGAGCATCCGATAGTCTGCCTTGGACATATCCCTGTGCAGTCCCTTCTTGAAATTAATGGGTTTAAGGTGCATCTTTCCGGGAAAAATGGTAAGGACTTTTTATTAAGAAATGCAGAACAGCTTTGCATTAATGAGGCTGACGCTGCTGTGTTGAAGAAGATTCTCAAGTTTAATCAAAGAGCAAGCTTATCCCAAAAAGGGGAAGAGATTTCCATTAATTCTTTTGATAATATTCAGGAAGAAGATTTAAACCGCCTATATCATGTATTTGAAGATAAACTGACAAATAAGATTTATAAAGTCAAACTGGGAAAACAGGCAGCTGTACTGAAAAAGGGGGAAGAGATGTTCAATCGCTTATCGCCGGAGCAAAAATGCAAACTTATTGGAGAAATTCTCCATTTATGTCAGTGCAATGCCAAACATGCTGATTTACGATTAATTGGCGGAGCTAAAAATGCAGGCGCCTTAACCATGACTACACAGATTTATCCCAAAGATCACGTGTATCTGATAGAGCAGTCTGTCACCGGATTCTTTGAAAAACGCATCTTACTGGCGCCTTTTGGTGAAAAATGAGCTGACGCACGGTGGTTCTTACCAATCGGGCCAAGGTGGAATACAGCATGGGTTACATGGTGATTCGTGAAAAAGAGGTACACCGCGTTTTTATGGATGAAATCGGTACCATCCTTGTTGCCACCCCGGCAGCTGCCTTTACGGGCGTATGGGTGAGCGAATGTTTAAAACGGAAAATCAAAATTATCTTTTGCGATGAAAAGAGAAATCCCGCAGGAGAAGTACTGCCCTACTGCGGCAGCTATGACTCCAGCCGCCAGATTCGCACCCAAATCCGTTGGGATATGGAAAAGAAAGCACAGGTCTGGAAAGCCATCATCAGGGAGAAAATCAAAAACCAGGCCCTGGTACTGATGGCATATGGCCACCATAAGGAAGCTGCCATGCTGAAGGCCTACGAAGAAAATGTAGAAAATGGAGACAGCACCAACAGAGAAGGCCATGCGGCCAAGGTGTACTTCAATGCCCTCTGGGGCAGGGAATTCTCCCGCCGCGATCCTTCGGTGGTGAATGGAGCGCTTAACTATGGATATGCCATCATTCTTTCTGCCTGCAACAGGGAAGCGGAAGCATCCGGGTATATGACCCAGCTGGGGCTGTTTCATGATAATATATTCAACCCCTTCAATCTGGGGAGCGACTTAATGGAGCCCTTCCGGCCCCTGGTAGACAGGGAAGTGTTATCTATGACATTGGAGAATCAGCTCACGGCAGACAATAAAAAGGATCTAATCAATATATTGAATCAAAAGGTCATTATACAGGACCGGCTCACCACCGTCACACAGGCCATCGGTATCTACAGCCGCAGTGTATTCCGGGCTATGGAAGAAAAAGGTCCGGACACCATTGCCTTTTACAGACTGTCTGATGAAGGGTAGATTCATGAGAGTCATGGTGCTGTTTGACCTGCCTGTGGAAACAGCGGAAGAAAGACGGGCCTATACGGGCTTCAGAAAACAGCTGATTCGTAAAGGCTTCGTGATGATGCAGGAATCAGTATATACCAAAATTGTGCAGAATCCTCCGGCGGCCAGAGCGGTGATTTCCTATATCCGCTCTGTCAGCCCGAAGGAGGGGCTGATACAGGTGCTGGTGATTACAGAAAAACAATATGCCGGCATGGAGCTCATTATAGGGCATGTGCAGAAAGAAATTATTGATACCAATGAAAAGCTGGTGATTCTATGAAACTGGTACATCAGGACTGGGAAAAGGCTGTGATTCTGAATGATGAAAAGGTGCCGCTCATTTTCATCGAAAACCCGCAGTGTTTGTATCATACGCTGAAGGAACTGGAAGAAGAAAGCCGGACAGGCATTGGGAATTTCGTGCTCAGCGAAGACAGTCAGATTCTGGATATGAAAAAACGGTTTCTTTTTGTGGCAAGCCCCTGGGATATGGATCTGAATGACCGCAAGCTGACCACAAAACTTCTCTTGCGGCTTACCGGAGAGGCACAGAATGAAATATATGAACGGAAATCGGAAGAACTATGCAGTGCAATCCAAAACTGGCTGGAAGAACTGACCATGGACATGCCCCTGCCCGTGACTTATGACCTGGATGTGGATTTGGACGCTCTCTTGAAGTCTTTCCACGTCCACCTGGAAGAGCAGGGGGAAAGTTTGGCAGAGAAAATGCTTATCTTCATGAAGTCCTGGGACATTCTCTGCGGAGAAACGGCCTTCGCCTTTTATGGGTTTCGTAATCTCATGGCTCCGGAAGAAAGACCGCTGTTCTATAAAAACGCCAAAGAAGAAAATCTCAACTTTGTTCTCCTGGAAGGGCCCTGCCATGATACAATAGAGGCGGAGGACCTCTTCATTATTGACAAAGATTTATGCCAGATTTTTGAATAATGATACACTGTCAGGAACTGCGCCGCCTGGTGTAAGCGGATACACTTGCAGAGAACCGCTGCATGAAAATGCAATTTGAGGTTTGAGAGTGTTGTGATTCTTGATAGTGGTAAAACATCATCGGTAGCTAGTGACTGTCCCCCACTGTTTGAGAGTGTTGTGATTCTTGATAGTGGTAAAACCCAGGCGCAGTATTCCATTCCCAAGTCATGGGTTTGAGAGTGTTGTGATTCTTGATAGTGGTAAAACACAGCCAAAAAGGTAAGCCAGGAGGACATAGTTTGAGAGTGTTGTGATTCTTGATAGTGGTAAAACCGCCCAAACGGACAGGGTTCTGTCTATTTTGTTTGAGAGTGTTGTGATTCTTGATAGTGGTAAAACGGCAACGCCATGCAGACCTATCAGGAGGGGGGTTGAGAGTGTTGTGATTCTTGATAGTGGTAAAACGTGGTCTACGTTATCGGAGAGTGGTACGGCGTTTGAGAGTGTTGTGATTCTTGATAGTGGTAAAACCTTGGTGATGAGGGTATCATCTTTCCAGTCGTTTGAGAGTGTTGTGATTCTTGATAGTGGTAAAACTTTTCCCTTATTGTCGGAGTTACCGCCTTTGTTTGAGAGTGTTGTGATTCTTGATAGGTTTTCAAAAAGGGGGCAGAACCTTTGGCAGTCCCCGGGCTTTTCTTCTGCCTCTCCGGCCCCATTGCCTCTTGACAAAAGGGGCTTTGTGAGCCTATACTAAGCTAACTTCTAACGAAAGGAGAGGGAATGATGAGACTGGCTTCCATGAACGCAGGAATGGCATATGATGTCTTTGGCTGGAGCTATTATTATGGCTTCGGTTACTTTTGCTGCGCCCGTGATGAGTCCCGTTCCCTTTCCAGATAAGATATTTCCAGAATGAAAGGACAGACTCATCAGAGCCTGTCCTTTTCTTTTATGGAGGATGGAAGGATAGGAGTTAGAAGAGAGGGGACATGGGTCCCGGAGAATTGAAGGTGCCTTGGAGAAGGCAGAGGAGGAACATCATGATTATTGTAATGAAACAGAACGCACCGCTTACAGTGATTGAGCAGCTGGAACAGGAAATGAGGGACCGGGGTTTCCAGGTGGACCGCAGTAAGGGTTCCAGCAAGGTGGTGCTGGGTCTGGTGGGGGATACGTCTGCCCTGGATGAAAGGGATTTCCTCAGCAATCCCTGGGTGGATAAGGTGATGCGGGTGCAGGAGCCTTATAAACGGGCCAGCCGGGCTTTCCATCCGGCCGATACGGTGGTGGATGTGAAGGGCATCAAAATCGGCGGGAAGAAGCTGGTGGTCATGGCCGGTCCCTGCTCTATTGAAACGCCTGCGCAGATCGGCGGCATTGCGAAAGCGGTGAAGGCGTCGGGAGCAGCTATCCTTCGCGGCGGCGCTTTCAAGCCAAGGACTTCGCCCTACTCTTTCCAGGGATTGGGGGAGAAGGGCCTGGATCTTCTCATTTCCGCTGCCCATAAGGAAAATATGCCGGTGGTAACGGAGCTGATGAGTGCCGACAAAATCGGCATGTTCCTGGAAAAGGGCGTGGATATCATCCAGATCGGCGCCAGAAATATGCAGAATTTTGATCTTTTGAAGGCGGTGGGCCGTCTGAATGTGCCGGTGCTTCTGAAACGGGGCATGTCTGCCACCATTGAGGAATGGCTCATGAGTGCGGAGTACATTATGTCCGAAGGAAATCACAATGTGATTCTCTGCGAACGGGGCATCCGCACCTTTGAGAAAGCTACCAGAAATACGCTGGATCTGTCGGCAGTGGAAGTGGTGAAGGAAAGAAGCCATCTGCCCATTATCGTAGACCCCAGCCATGCTACGGGCCATCGGGAGATGGTACCGGCCATGGCCATGGCTGCCATTGCTGCCGGGGCTGATGGGATTATGTGTGAAGTTCATAATGATCCGGAACATGCATGGTGTGATGGAGCGGAGTCCATTACGCCAGAGACTTTTGATGACCTCATGGGACGGCTGAAACAGCTGGCTCCTATTGTGGGAAGGGAATTGTAATCAGAAGCCCTGCATGTTCTTTCGGAGTGGAGAAAAAGGCAGGGCTCATGGGAGCTCTGCCTTTTGCGGCATTTGGAGGCGATGATTGTGGCATTGGCGGCGGGAAGCTGTATTCCCGAAGGTTGACACGCCCTTACGGGCGTGAGGGTTGATGGCGCCGCCGG
>OLPN01002166.1_pt1 | contig 15927 bp, 10 predicted proteins | sample 1672601 | NCBI WGS metagenome assembly OLPN01 (sample SAMEA3136704, study PRJEB25190) | human gut metagenome | reverse complement strand
CTGATGCTGGAGGATCGCTCCATTGAGATTTGGGCGTACAATCTGGAAACCGTTCTGGCCGAAAAGCTGGAAACCGTCGTGTCCCGCGCCACCACCAACACCCGCATGAGAGATTTCTATGATCTGCACATTCTGAGCCAGCTCCACGGCCAGAGCATCGTCCCCGCCGATCTCCGTGCGGCGCTCATTGCAACGGCCAGGAAACGCGGTACAGAGAAGTATCTTGCCGATGCGCCTGCGGCCTTTGATGAAGTTGAGGCCGACCCAAACATGGAAAAGCTGTGGCGGGCTTATCAGAAGAAGTTTTCCTATGCTGCCGACCTGTCGTGGCATACGGTCATGGAATCCATCCGCAGCCTTTATCGGCTGGCGCAGTAGCAAACATTCAGCAAATTGAAATCTTTGAAGATAAGGGGATGCTTTGATGGACTTAAAAGAGTTCTATTTTCAAAATATAAAGGAATCTGAATATCATCATCGCTTTCTGAATTCCGTAAAAAAAGTGAACTATACATACAACCTCTTCACAGGTGAAGAAGAAACTCAGGATTACCAATTCGAGATTTATGATGTCGAAGAAGCAATCACCAAATTCAAAGAGCTGTGCCAGCCTGATGTTAATTTTTCACCGGAAAACAAATGTTGGTTTTATCTAATAACATATTATCTGAATACACTTGGCTATGAGATAAAAGAATTTCCCAGAATATTAGCAAGACCACCTGCTGAACCGGCTGACTTCACATACGGAGAAATTAGGAACCGAATTATCGCGCTGGGTGGAGACGATAATGGAACCGTCCGCTATGCAACCAGAAGAGCCTTTGTTGCGGAGCTGACATTTATGCAAAAGTCTTGCAACATTGAGGTGAGCGATTCTATAAACCAAAAATTCATCGAAATCTCTACCAGACAGGCGTCTTTCAACTGTATGCATACAGACGAGAAAATTGCTGAGATTGCAAATCTTATTGAAAATATGTTGAAGCAAGATGGAAAATTTATTACGCCAGAATATGAAAAAGTGTGTTGTGGGTTCATTGACGATACGATAGTAAAAAACTACAGAAAGCAAATGCAGTGTTTCAGACATTGCACAGACGAAGCAATAGCAGAAAGGAAGACATATTCCGAAGAGCAAAAGACCTTCCTTGTTGACTATGGACTTACGATTGTGAAGGCCATTCATGAACTGATAAAATAAGCAGTATTAAAAATTTCATCTCACCTTTCATGTTGCACATCATACACTTCAAACGGTCTGCTACGGCAGGCCGTTTTACTTTTCAAGGAGGTGTCCATCATGGCAACCACACGCCTGATGCCTCTCCACACCGGCAAAGGCCGCACGGTGGGACAGGCCATCAGCGACATTATCGACTACACCGAAAATCCGCAAAAGACGGACGGCGGCAGGCTGATAACGAGCTGGCAGTGCGACAGCAGGATCGCCGATGCCGAGTTCCTTTTCGCCAAAAATCAATACACCCAAAAGACCGGCAGAGTGCGCGGCGAGGATGATGTGATCGCCTACCATCTGCGGCAATCCTTTGTTCCCGGAGAGATCACACCGGAGGATGCGAACCGTTTGGGCTGTGAGCTGGCTAAGCGCTTCACCAAGGGCAATCACGCCTATATCGTCTGCACCCATATCGACAAAGCCCATATTCACAATCATGTGATCTGGAACTCCACCGCACTCAGCCAAACCCGGAAATTCAGAAACTTTTGGGGCAGCAGCCGCGCCGTGCGGCGGCTCAACGATACCATCTGCATCGAGAACGGCTACTCCATCGTGGAGAATCCGAAGCGCCACGGCAAGAGCTACAACAAGTGGCTGGGCGACAAAAAGAAGCCCTCCCACCGGGAGCGAATCTGCGCGGCCATTGACGATGCGCTGACACAAAAGCCCGACAGCTTTGAAACGCTGCTGGAGCTGCTGCGGCAGGCCGGGTATGAGGTCAAGGGCAAAAAAGTCCCGTCCCTGTTAGGCGGCGAACAGAAAAAGTCCATTCGCATGGATACCCTCGGCGACGGTTATACTCCCGCAGATCTCCGCGCGGTGATTGCAGGTGAAAAGGCGCATACGCCGCAAAAGAACGCCGCCGCGCCGGTCAAACCGGAAAAGCGCAGCGGAAATCTGCTGGTGGACATTCAGGCCAAATTACGCGCTGGCAAGGGTGCCGGTTATGCGCGTTGGGCGACGTTGTTCAACCTGAAACAGATGGCACAGACGGTGGCCTATCTGCAAGACCATGAGCTTTTAGATTACGCCGTTCTCTCGGAGAAAGCGGCGGCAGCGTCCGCTCACTTCAACGAGCTTTCCGCAAGGATTAAGGCTGCGGAAACACGCATGGCCGAGATTGCCGTGCTGCGGGAGCATATTGTCAATTACGCCAAGACCCGCGATACCTACGTTGCCTATCGCAAGGCCGGGTACTCCAAGAAATTTCTTGCAGAGCATGAAAGCGAGATCACGATCCACAAGGCCGCAAAGAACTATTTTGATGGACTGGGCTTCAAGAAGCTGCCCACCATCAAGGCGCTGAATACCGAGTACGCCGAGCTGCTGGCGGAGAAGAAAGCGGCCTACGCCGACTACCGAAAAGCCCGTGAGGAAATGAAAGAGCTGCTGACGGCCAAGGCCAATATTGACCGTATTCTGGAGTTGGATAAGGAGCAGGAGGAAGCGAATGAACGACGGGAAAAAGAGGCGGAGCAGCGCTGAGCTGCCCGCACACAAGCGATTTGCAAAATCGCGCAGCCGATGGATTTATCCATCGTTCCAGAACACAGTTTTTGTGTTCTGCGGGGATTGGGGCAGCGCCCCAACAAGCATGAAACAGGCGGGTTCCGTGTGAACGGAATCCGCCTGTTTTCGCAAAGTGGGTACCGCTTTGCATTGCTTGCCGCTTTCTTGCCCCCCGTTCGTACCCCCGTATTTTCCCTCTACCCATACTACAATCTGAACAGGGTGTTTTGGCCAGTTTTCAGGAAATTATCGCAAAAGCAGCGTACGTTCAAAGAAAAGATACAACTAATTTCCTTTTTCTCGTTTTATTCAACTCGTTCTCATGCTATACTATTGTCGAAATATAATTGCTCTGTGCGCGTTGAAGACGAATATCACACAGAACATGGGCAGGCCGCATTGCGCCGCGACTTTAATTTTGATTCTCCGGTGACACAGTAAGAAGTGACAAGACTCTATAAGTAAACACCGAATCGCACAGCGCAGGCATTTTGGCTTGATGCTGTGCGATTTCTTTTTCACCTCACGAAATGCTGGCCTGCACAGCCGTTTGCTATGCAGCGCGTCTCATCCTTTGGGATGATTTACATTTCAGAACAGCCGCGTATAATATAATTTGAGATAGGTGGCAAAAGGCTTATGACAATCTCGCACTGTATCAAAGGGAGGGAAGAAATGACCGAAAAAATCATTATAAAGCCTTCTGTTCAGAAACGGTTTGACAGCTTCATGGTGCATGGCAGAGTCCTTTTTTTCAGCGCGCCCTGCGGCTTTGGAAAGACCGTACTGGCGGACGCGCTGCTGCGCGGGCAGAATGTGCTGCGGCAAAGTGCGGCAGCCCCAGACTGGGCGATTCCATCGTCAGCGCAGGATTGGGACATTCTGCTGATTGACGATCTTCAGCTTATGCAGGAGGAAGCCGGGCAGCAGGCTCTTTGCGAACTGATTCGCTCAAGTCCGGAGCGCCATTTCGTCCTGCTTTCGCGCGGTGCGCCGCTGGGCTGCCTGATGGCGTTTCAGTACACGGGGCTGATGACGGTGCTGGAGGCCGACGACCTGCTTTTTGACGCGGACGATGTGCGGCGACTGTTTCAGCTTTCGGGAGCAAATGTAACAGATAACGAGATCGACGGAATTTTGAAAGAATCCCTGGGCTATCCGCTGGGTGTGGCCATCACGGCGCGGTGCATGTCCCCGAACAAGCCGTGGACGCCGGAGCTGGTGGCGCGGGTGTTCCACGAGGTGTTCCTCTACTTTGAGACCGCTATTTACCGGCGCTTTGACCTGCCGGTGCGGCGCTTCCTGTTGGAGCTGGCCCCCTTTGAAAGTTTTGACCTGGAAATGGCGCGGATGGTCAGCGGCGATCCCCGCGCCGGCGAACGGCTGGACTGGCTTCTTCGATACACCACTATGCTGCGCTACGACGACTGCCAGCGCTTCCACTTCTGGTCGGGTTTCCGGGCTTTTCTCCTTTGGGAGATGGAACGGGAGTATACCGAGGAAAAGCGCAAAGCGCTCATCAGCCGGGGCGGGCTGTACTATGAGCTGAAGGAGGACTACGCCCACGCCCTGGAATGCTACACCAGCGGCGGTGACCATTCCAAGGTTTCCGAGCTGCTGGTGCGTAATGCAGAACTACACCCCGGCATGGGGCACTATGCCGAGATGGAAAAATACTACCGCAGCCTGCCGGAGGCGGAAATTCTCGCATCCCCCTCTCTGATGCAGGGCATGAGCATGCTCTGCGCGCTGGTCATGGATTACGAAGGCTCGGAGCGCTGGTATGGCGAACTGCAAAAGTTTGTCGAACACTGTGGCAGACAGGACGCCGCCGGAAAGCAGGCCCGCGGTCGCCTTGCGTGGCTGGACATTTCCCTGCCCCAGCGGGGCGTGAAGGGTCTGACGGAAACCATCCCCGCCGTGTTTCGGCTGCTGACGAACAAAGAGCTGGCGCTGCCGTCCTTCTCCGTCACGAGCGCGCTGCCGAGCATCATGAACGGCGGCAAGGACTTTTCCGAATGGAGCAAAAAGGACGACCTGCTCTACAAAACCCTCCGTCTCCCCGTGGAGGCAGTACTGGGGCGGGATAGTGTGTGTCTTGCCGACTGCGCCATTGCCGAGAGCAAATTTGAAAAGGGCGCGGACGTCACCGGACGGATGCTGTCCCTTCTCCAGCAGCTGAACGAGATCCGCAACCGGGGCACGCCGGACATGGAGTTCGCCGTCAGCGGGCTTCTGGCCCGCAGCCAGCTGGCAAACGGACAGGCGATGGATGCGCGGCGCACTATAGAGGTGCTCCGTGAATGCTTTGCCGAGCGCGGTTTGACACGCTTTCTGCCCAATATGGACGCCATGCTCTGCCGTATTGACATGCACACCGGCGACCTTGACGCAGCGGACGCATGGTATCGGGAAAAAGCCCCGTGCGAACCCACGCACCTGAACGTCATGCGGCGCTACCAGTATCTCACCCAGGCCATGGTGGAGCTGGAGGACGGCAGGCCGGACACGGTGCAGCTGACGCTTGCCCCGCTGGAGCCGTATGTCCAAAACTGCGCCCGCATCATCGACGGCATTCACTTGAATGTCCTGACTGCCATTGCCCTGTACCGCAAGAAGGACGAGCGGTGGCGCGAGCGATTGACGGCGGCGCTGGACGCGGCGGCGGAGTACCGCTTCATCCGCACCGTCAGCGTATACGGCACGGCAGTGTTGCCGCTGCTGGAGGCACTGGACTGGGATGGCGACAAAAAGTGGTATAAGCAGATAATGGCGGCGGTACGGAAGCAGGCGGCATTCTACCCGCATTTCCTCGAACCCCGCCTTGCCCCCGGTGAGGAGTTGACGCCCACGGAGCTGCAAATTCTCCATCTGCTCTGCGCGGACAAGTCTAACACCGAGATCGCGCAGATCATGGACGTGAAGCTGTCCACAGTGAAGACCCACGTCAGCCACATCCTCGACAAGCTGGACGTGAAGCGCCGGGCGGAGGCCAAGACCGCCGCGAAGAAGTTGCATTTAGTGCCGGACAACCTGTAAAACATCATCCGACAGATGTCGGATTTCCACATAAAAGCAAGACGATTTTTCAAGGAGGAAAGACATGAAAAAACGAATATTGAGTGTGCTCATGGCGCTGGCGCTGTGTCTAACGCTCCTGCCCGCGCCCGCGTGGGCGGCGGAGGACACACTGGAGGGCGGCACCATCGTGCAGGAGGAGCAGGAAGAAACTACGCCCGCCACATCGGAACAGGCGGTGGAGGACGCGTCGGAGGGTGGCACCATCGTGCAGGAGGAGCAGGAAGAAGCCACGACCGAAGGCAACGGGCAGTCGACCAACACGGGCGAAGGCGAACAGTCCAATTCCGAAACGAACACGCTTACGGAGATCTGGTTCGTAAGAAAGCCCGATTCCATTGGCCGCAGCTATGACGGTACGACGGACGGCAGCATGGTTTCGTTCGGCACACCGCAATTCACGGACGGCACAAATACGTTTGAACTCACGGAAGGAACGGACTTTACCGCCAAGAAGGCCTTCGATTCTGCGGACGCGGGTAATCATACCGTCACTGTAGAGGTCACGCTGATCGGCGAGGCCGCAGCGAAGTACAAGCTCAAGGCGGGCGAGGAAACGTTTACGATCAGCGGCACCATCAACAAGGCCTATCCAAATCTGACCGTATCTCTTTCCGAGACGACTTGCACGGTGGGCGAAAAGCTTCTTCCGCTGCTGTCTGTCAGCGGTGCTCCGGAAGACGCCGCGGTGACATATTACTATACGCAGTACCAAACATTCGCTGGGAATTCGGAGTATGAGGGCAGTGATGTCATTCCTGCAATCGACGAAAACACTGCAATCAGCGAGCCCGGCACATATTACGTTTATGCCGAGTCCAGCGAGACTAAGAACTACGATGAGGAACGGTCGGATACCGTGGAACTCACGGTCAACAAGGCGGTCGTTAAGGCGGCTTCCGTGACAAAAGCGGACGGCACGGATGGCGGTACATACGAATCCCTCCCGGCGGCGCTGAACGCGGCGCAGGACGGCGACACCGTCAAGTTGCTGTCGAACCATACGACAAATTGGAGCGACGTCGAAGCCAGCGATCTTTCCACACTGGCTGTCGTCACCAAACGGCTGACGCTGGAATTGAACGGCTGGACGGTGGATTATCTCGAAGTGGGCGAGGTGGTTCCTGACGAGGAAGGCGGAATCCTGGAATCCACCGATGGCAACCTGACCATCGTAGATAACATTCAAGATGGCTCCCACGGTAAAATCAAAGACCTCCAATTTGTAAATGGTTCACTGGAGATTCAGAGCGGTCAGATTGGAGATTCTGGCGAAGGCAAGCTTACCTGTAACGGGAACAGCGGCAGCGTGACTGTCTGCGGCGGCACGGTGCTTGGTCTCACGGTGGGCGAGGGCGCTTCCGTCACCGTCTCCGGCGGCTCAACGCACGCGGGTTTCTGGTTCAACGACGGTACGCTGACAATCACAGGCGGCACGTTCGGCAATGTAAACTTCCGTAATAACGGTGGGACCATCGCCATCAGCGGCGGCACCTTCTCTACGATTCGAAATACGGGTGTAAGCAGCAACATTCCGCCCATGTCCCTGCTGGCGCCGGGCTATGCCTTCTATAAGGACAGCGCCGTGCAGGACGGCAGCAAGATCGATTCTCTGCAAGATGTGACGGTCAAAGAACACACTCACACCATGGTGGACAACAAGTGCGCCTGCGGTTTTTCCTGCACCCACACGAACACCAAGGGCGTGAGCACCATCGGTAAAGATGGCAAGTGCACGGTCTGCGGGACGCAGGTTGCGGCTGGCATCGGTGAAACCTATTATACCGATGTGAAGTCCGCCCTGGATGCGGCAGCTGACGGTCAGACCGTACGGCTGCTGGCAAACGGGATGCTTCCTAGCGGCATATATGCCAGCAAGACCCTCACGCTGGATCTGAACGGACATAGCCTGAGTGGGTACAGCTTGAATGTCGGCGGCCTTACGGCCACGAGCCAGATTCGCACCGGCAATCTGACGGTCATTGACAGCAGCGGCGGCAACGGCGCAGTGGGCGTGACCGTGCGGGACGGCGGTACGCTGGTATTTGATCCGGAGAATGACAGCACCACCCTGCTCCAGCTGGAGGTTTGGGGCGGCACAGTCGAGCTGTACGGCGGAAGGATTTTGAGAAAAGGTCTGCAGCTGAATAACAGCATCGTATTGGGCGATCTGCTTCCCCGGAAAGCGGGGCTTGCTTACTACCGTGAGGGCAGCGACACGCAGCTCACGCTGAAGGAAGCCGCTTCCAAGACCTGCGACCTGGTGGTAAAGTCTTGCGCCCACGGCGGCAAGAACGGCTTTGACGAAAACGCCACTGCCTGCCCCTACTGCAACGCGCCCGCGGTGGCGGAAGCAGCCTTGAACGATGGTGAGGGCGGTCGCCTGCGGCGGAGATTTACCAACCTACAAACAGCCATTGATGCAGATAGAGACGGTGGCGCGACTCTTCAGCTGCTGGCCGATGTGACCGGCGATTATACCATCGACGGTACGCAGGACACGGGACTTAACCTGAACGGACACTGCATCAAGGGTACGGTGACGGTCAAGGCGGCTACAGGCAACAATACCACCACTTTCAGCAACACACAAAACAACACCACAGCCAGCATTGATGCGGTCGTTGCCCACAGGGGAGCAAAACTCGCCGGGACGGGGTATCCCGCCGTGATCGGCAAATTGACATTGGCCGATACCACGAAGTGGAAGGATATCCTGCAGCAGCCTACCCGCCTTGGCTTCAGAGTCACGAACGCGGATGGCACCCACAAGTGGTATGCCCCGGATGATGTCAATGGTTCACAGTTGAACAACGTTATCATCAATAGCCTGCCTATCACCACCAAGACCCTGAATCTGAAGGTAGATGGCAAGAACCTGACCGGTAACTCGCCGAAGGTGGAGCGCGGAACGACCGTCCAGCTCTGTGCCGGCTGCAATGGGAAGGGTGCGGATGTATACATCTACATCGGAGAAAACGTTGGAAACAACAATCCCACATACAGCCAGAAGAAAGCGGAATATAAAAAGATCGGCAGCAGCTGGTACTACGTTGTAGACCTTTACGCTAACACAATCGGAACCTACGATATTTATTTCACCGCTTCCAAGGACGGCTATTCGGTGACGAGCAGCCACAAAAAGCTGACCGTCATCAAGGCCGCCACCCCGGACAGCGCGATCACCGCGCCCGTGGCAAACGCCCTGATCTACAACGGCAATGAGCAGGTACTCGTCACGGCGGGCAGCGTGGAGGCAACGTACGGCGAGATGCAGTACCGTCTGGGTACGAGCGGCGGCTTCAGTACTGACATTCCCACCGCCACCGATGCCGGAACATACACGGTCTATTACAAAGTCGTAGGAGCTGAGGGCTACGATGACACCACTGCTAAGTCCATAAAAGTAACCATCAGCCCGGTGAAGATCAAGGGCATCGGCAACGTCGCTTCCGTCTCCAAGACCTACGACGGCAGCGCAAGCGTTACGCTTCCCAAGACCAATCTTGCGTTCCTGGGCGCTGCGGGCAGCATGATTTCCATCCCCGGGAGCGTTTATAGGATCACGGACGCCCGCTTTACCACGCGGCAGGATGACTTTATTTATGCGGATTCGCCGGACGCCGGCACGAAAGAGGCCATTTCCTTCACCCTGACGCTCACAGATTCCAACTATGTGTTTGAGGGCAAGGCGGCAAGTGTCAGATCGGCCAACTTCAATTTCACCTCCAAGGATGACCGCTTTAAGATCAATCAGGCCACTGTGACCCCGGCTGAGATCACGCTGTATGTTTACAACGACGTGGCAAAGACCTACACGCTCAACCTGGCCACGCTCCTGCCGAAGCTGACTCCGGGCTGCGAGTACGGCAAAATCAAGTATCAAGGGTGCGATTACCATTTTACGGATAGCACCTACCTCGACAGTAACAACGGTATGTTCGTGTCAAACGAGGGCGTTCTGACTCTACCCATCGTGGCCGCGCACTCCGCAGGTGTTAACAAGCAAATCGGCAAGATAACCGCCCCGGTTGTAGCCGCGAACTATCAGCAGTTCGAGCTGACCATCAAGGTCGTTATTGGCGAGAAGATCACGCCCGTAAAGTCAGATGACTTCAAAATCAGCGCGACGGGCATCATCTACCGCCAGACATTGGAAAACAGCAGGCTCACGGTCGAGGGCACGATGAAAGACCCCACCACAGGAAAAGAAGTCAAGGGCACCTTTGCGTGGTTGAATAAATACGATATACCCAGCCGAACCGGTGATTGCTACGTTGATTGGATATTCACACCGGCGGAAGGCTACGAGAAATACGCAGCCGTAACCGGCATAGTGAAAGTACCCGTCGCCCCCAAGTCCATCGAGGGCGCAACCATCACGCTGGAAAAATATGAATTCGCGTACAATGCGGCAGAGCAATCGCCGAAGATTACCGGCGTGACGCTGGAAAACTGGGATGAAACAAGAATCACCTATGTTATCAAAAGCGGCGACAAGGCCACCGATGCCAATGACAGCATTCCCCTGACCATCGAAGGTACCGGCAACTATACCGGTAAAGCCACGGTCAAGTGGAAGATCACGCCAAAAGAAGTGACGCCCACGATGGAAGTCGCATCCTGCACATACACCGGCGATGCGCTGGAACCGACCGTCACCGTCAAGGACGACACCGGCAACATCATCGACCCGAAGGAGTACGAGATTTTCTACAGCAACAATACCAATGTCGGTACTGCGACTGTGACCGTCAAGGACGTTGAAGGCGGCAACTATGTTCTCAGCGAGGCCGGCAAGACATTCGAGATCACCAAGGCTGCTGCACCCGCAGCAGAGGCTGGCTCGCTGACCATCACCAACGGTCTGCACAAGACTTATTCCCTTGACCTCTCGACGCTGCTGCCGAAGCTGACTGCTCCCTGCGACTACGGCGAGATCATCTATGACAAGAAGGTTGATACCGCTCTGGGCATTGGTACCTTTGTTACCCTTGTAAACGGCAAGACCGGTGAGCTGACGCTGGAAGCAAACAGAAGCGGCACGGACGAAGGACAATTCGGCACGATTACTGTTACAATCTCCACGAGCAACTATCAGGATATCACCCTGACCATCAACGTCAGCGCGAAGAACAGGCTTACCCCGGTTCTGATCGGTACACCGACGCTCACGCCTACCGAGCTCACCTACGGTGAGTCGCTGAGCAAGATCAAGATCACCGGAACGATGAAGGCCGGCGACGGTCGTTAAGGGCACCTTCTCGTGGCAGCAACCGGGCGATACGATTCTGGATGCGAGTACGTTGGGCCATGATATCGGATGGAAGTTCACGCCAGAGGATGGTGATACCTATACGGAAGCAACCGGCACCGCAACGGTCAGGGTCAACAAGGCTCAACAGTATGGTAAGGTCAGCATGGCGGGCTATACTTACGGTCAAACGCCAGGCACACCGACCCTGACAGACCGGACGGGTGATTTGAATGCTCAAGTGACCTACGGTTATGCCGTTGTTGACAGCGGCTCCGTTCAGACGTGGGATATCAGCAATCCGCCCGCGCTGAACGCCGGTACTTACCGTATGTTTGCACGGATCGGCGAGACGGGCAACTACTATGAGTGTAATGCCAGGTATTGTGAATTTGTGGTAGAAAAGGCAACGCCGGACTACACCGTTCCCACCGGCCTGATGGCAAAATCCGGTCAGAGACTTGCGGATATAAAGCTGCCGGACGGTTGGAGCTGGATGGACAGCAGCAAATCTGTGGGTGACGCTTCAACCGTAACCAAGACCTTCCAGGCGAAGTTTACCCCGACAGACACCGACAACTACAACATGGTGGAGAACATTGAACTTGAAGTCATGGTGAACAAGGCGGATAGCGGTAGCCTCAAAACGGAGTTTACCCCGACAGACACCGACAACTACAACACGGTGGAGAACATGGAACTGAAAGGCATGGTGAAGAAGGCGGATGGAGGCAGCCTCAAAACGGTCGAGCTGACGCAGAAGTACACGGACGCTTCCGTGCATACCTACACGCCAGACTGGTCGGGGCTTCCCGGCGGACAAGTGTGGAGCTATAATAGCGAATACAGCGTCAGCAACGGCTCAAATATCACACTTACCAAGCATGATTTTGCAGCGGACGGCAGTTTGCTGACCTACGCGATTTCCGGTGGCAAGGCCGGTGACACCGTCACCATTACCCTGAAAGCTTCCTGCAACAACTACAAAGGCTTCACCATCATCCTGAACATCATCCTGACAGAAAAGGATAGTCAGGAGGCACTTGTCATTATCGGTGCGGACAGTGTGTTCTATGGTCAGACGTTGACATTGACCACCAGAGGCGGCTCCGGCACAGGCGCTGTGACCTACCGCATTGACACTGCTCACAGCACCGGCGAAGCGACCATTGATCCCAATACCGGCGTTCTGACTCCGGCCAAGGTCGGCTCCGTGAGCGTCATTGCAACCAAGGCGGGGGACAAGGACTACAACGACGTTACCAGCGCCCCCTTCGTGCTCATGATTAAACCGGCCACTCCCGCCGGTGAGCCCAAGTACACCAAGATCACTACCGATAGCGGTGGGGACGATTGGGACTACAGCAACTACACCATCAAGGCAACTGCCGGGGCTGGCGGCTCCATTTCTCCCTCCGGCGATGTCAGCGTCCGCGAGGGTGAAGATCAGACCTTCACCATCACCACGGATGAGGGCTATGCTGTCGCCGACGTCAAGATCGACGGCAAGAGCATCGGCGCGGTGAATTCCTACGCCTTTGAGAATGTCAGAAGAACCCATACCATCGAGGTCATCTTCGTCAAGGACACTGCCAGCGCCAGCACCGGAGACAGCAGCAATCTTCCATTGTGGAGCGCCCTCCTGCTGGCAAGTACCCTTACTCTGGCCGGCGCCGTCCACTATAAGAGAAAACGCGCACGGTAATTGTCTTTATCATGCCTTAAAGGCCAACAAACAGCGCAGCTTCCGGGAAAATCCCCGAAAGCTGCGCTGTTCTCTTTTGTGTGCCTGGCGGCGCATGTTTCTAAAAGGTTAAAATCCCGAATCCACCCGGTAGTGGGAAGGATATAGCCGCAAGCAGGGTGGTGTTCGTCCTGTTGTGGTATGTGAATCCCTACGCCGCAGTGAAACGCCATTGCAGAGGCCCCCTATTCGCAGATGGCAACGTAGAATTTATAGAAATAAAAAATATGGGACATGCCAGTATAAGTATCAAAGTTTACGATGAAACGACAGATCGTTACAAAGAAGATGAGACAGTGTGGAAATCAACAGGAGCATGGTGTTCCGTCTGAGAGGATTGTCAGCATGCGCTTCGATTCCATGGATTATGAGGATATGACAGCGAAGGATATGTTCAAGGCTGTCAAAGAAAAGCTAAATCCAACTGGGAGAACGTATCTCTTTCTGGATGAGGTTCAGGAAATTGAAGGCTGGGAGAAAGTAGTAAACTCCCTGGCAACGGATTATGATGTTGACCTTTATGTGACAGGCTCCAATTCCAGAATGATGTCTTCGGAAATAGCGACTTACCTGACCGGACGATATGTTTCCTTCCGTATCTATACGCTTTCTTTTCAGGAATATCTGGAATTCAAAAAGCAGTATACACAGGTAAAGGATATCCATGCTGAACTGGCAGATTATATCCGCTTGGGCGGCTTCCCTGCAACACACCTGCGAGAGTATTCACAGGATGAGGTTTATACGATTGTCCGGGATATCTATAATTCCACGATTTTCTCGGATATCGTAAAGAGAAACCAGATTCGCAAGATCGACCAGCTGGAACGGGTGGTTCGGTACACATTTGCGAATGTGGGAAATTCATTCTCAGCAAAATCAATTTCTGATTATCTGAAATCAGAGCATCGTTCTATCGACAATGAAACAGTGTACAGCTATCTGGAAAAGTTGGAGAAAGCATATCTCCTTCATCGCTGTTCTCGATACGACCTGCGCGGAAAGGAGATTCTGAAAACGCAGGAGAAGTTTTATCTTGCCGATACCGCTTTGCGTTACAGTGTGCTGGGCTACACACCGGACAGCGTCGCTTCCAGTCTGGAAAATGTGGTGTATCTGGAACTTTGCAGACGAGGATATACCGTGACGATTGGGAAAACGCCGGATGGTGAGGTCGATTTCGTGGCGCAGAAGCAGAATGACCGGTTGTATGTGCAGGTCACGCAGGAGATTAAATCCGAAAAAACAGAAAAGCGTGAATATGAACGACTGCTGGAAATCCGGGATAACTATCCAAAGTATGTTTTAAGAACCGATGAATTTGCCGGAGGAAATTACCAAGGCATTAAGAGTATGCACATTGCAGATTTTCTATTGAGCACAGAATATTAACGATGAGGGCGGCGGTGAGCCGCCCTTTTACATAGTCGGAACTGACTGATCATCGGTTCCGACTATTTTTCTGCCCTTCTCGTAAACGGTAAACCACCCATCTCTATGCAAGCATCTCCTCATCTGAGATAATGATGGAAAAGTTGTACAACACACTTTCCACATTTTTCACACCAGGAGGTCAATCATGAACACAAAACTTGCCACTTCCCAGATCCGTTTGAAAAACTGGGCCGCTATTATTCAGGACCGCAAGCAATCCGGTCTGTCCGTAAATGATTACTGTTCACAGCATCAGCTCTCGCGGGACGCTTATTATTATTGGCTGCGCAAAATCAAAGAAAACCTGCTTGTGGAAAGCGGCTTTGTCGAAGTGGCACCGCCAGTTCCTTTTCCAGTACAGAAGGTCCAGCCTTCTGATTCAAAGGAAATGATGCAGCTGTGTTTCCAGGGGATGCAGCTTGACATTCCTCTTTCTGTTTCAAGAGATACCCTTTTGATGATTATTGAGGTGGCTGCCCATGCTCAATGATGCAGATATTTCCCGTTTCCGCCACGTTTATGTTTTTGTTGGAAAGACGGATCTTCGAAAAGGAATCGACGGTCTTTCTACACTGGTAAAGCAAAAATTCCAGCTGGGTGATCAAAAGCAGTGAAGTCTACTTTTCACTGGTCTATGACTGGATGAAAGAAGAACTTTTAAAACAGCCTGTAATCCAGGCAGATGAAACGACCCTGAAAGTAAACCGGGATGGCCGGAAGGCCGGGGCATCCAGCTATATGTGGGTCTATATCACCGGAGAGCATGATTGATGACAGCGGTAAGAAGATCATTCTGTATAATTACTGCCGGACGCGGAGTACAGAACACTTAAGGAATTTCTTATCCGCCTATCAGGGAACCCTGGTATCAGATGGCTATCAGCCGTATCATACTTTTTCGGAAGAGCAGGCACTGGCATCGGCCGGCTGCTGGAGGCATTGCCGGCGCAGGTTTGTAAACGCAATAAAAGCGGCACAGAAAGATCTTTCGGAAGAAGAGCTGAAAAACAGCATTGTTTATCAGGCACTGGCCCGGATCTCTGCTATTTATAAGCTGGATGAATCCTGGAAAGGAAGAAGCTGTGAATACAGGGCAGAACATCGCCGGAGAATTTTAAAACCATTGGTGGACGAATATTTCGACTGGGTGAAGGAACAGGTTAAAACCTGCAGCGTACCGCCAAAATCAGAGACTGGCGAGGGATTATCCTACAGCATCCACCAGGAAAAGTATCTGAGAACATTTCTTGAGGATGGGAATATCCCCATCGACAATTCTGCCTGTGAACGTGCGATCCGTCCATTCTGCGTAGGGAGGAAAAACTGGAACGTAATTGATACGGTGGAAGGTGCACAGGCAAGTGCGATCGCATACAGCATTGCGGAAACTGCCAAAGCGAATCATCTAAAGCCGTATCAGTATTTCGAATACCTTCTGACAGAATTACCAAAACGGGTCACTCAGAAAAAGGATAGCAGTTTTTCACTGGATGATCTCATGCCCTGGTCATCTGAGCTGCCAATGTCCTGCCGCAAGATAAAATAGACTTTTTGAAGCCGCCTCAAAGAGGCGGCTGGTTCTAGTGGTAGGTGTATGGTTTACCATTTACTACAAGGAAACGTATCAGTACCCAAGCAGAAAAGCCATGAAGAAAATGAAAGCCG
>OLPN01002158.1_pt1 | contig 15950 bp, 8 predicted proteins | sample 1672601 | NCBI WGS metagenome assembly OLPN01 (sample SAMEA3136704, study PRJEB25190) | human gut metagenome | reverse complement strand
GTATATACAGCAGCCCACAAAGTCAACGATGGGAGGAAAGAATATATTGTTGGCCCAACAAGTCAGGAGAACCGATAAGCCAAATTCTAAGAAAGGAAGCAATATATCCTCGCAGACCAAACGAAGAGGTATCGGAATCGCCTTATTACTATCTTTTAGATGCGGCGGACAGCGGATTTTCTTTTATAAATCTGCGTCCTCCGCGTCTAAAAAATGACAACAAGACAGTTGAAAAATCTCTCAAATCTTCCTCATTCACACAAACATTCATTATTTTTCTGAGTAGCCCAAAGTATCATGAATAACAACTAACAATCAAAACATATGAGAATACAGATATTGGATTATCAAGTAGGACCGCACACCTTCCGCATGGTGAAACCTTCCGACTTCAATATATTCAAGGCGTTGCCTTCACTGATTCCGTTCATCACGACAATAGACACGACGCAAAAAGTAATCTTTGAAACAGAGATAGACGATGACGAAACAGCGACAAAACGAACCATAGCGAAAACTCCCGATGATATATGTTTCAACTGGGAAGATGCCGATTGCATCATTCGCCCTTTGCCCCACAGCTCACACCTTGTATCCATCACCCCACGGAAAAGCGGGAAAAACTATTGGATGGAGTGCAACGATAACTTCAGGCAATGCTTCATCCACCTACCGGCCTGCAGGACAGAAACACCGGCTCCGGAAAACGAAACGAACTTCGTACTGAACAACTTCTTGATGATGCTCTATGCCTTCAATGCCGCCCGCCACCATACACTGCTGATGCATGCCTCGGTTGTCGCTACTGAAACAGGCAAAGGCTACCTCTTCTTAGGGAAAAGCGGCACGGGCAAAAGTACGCACACCGGGCTCTGGCTGCAACAGTTCTCGGACTGCCATCTACTGAACGATGACAATCCGATAGTACATGTGGACAGCCTCGGCAAGCAAGCCACTGTTTTCGGTTCTCCGTGGAGCGGAAAGACACCATGCTATCGGAAAGAATCCATGACCGTAGGCGCCTTCGTCCGCTTGGAACAAGCACCGCAGAATGAAATAGAGCAAGAGAGAGCAGCACATGCTTTCGCCACCCTCCTCCCCTCCTGCTCTTGCCTGAAGCAGAACAAGGAAATCTATAACGCCATTGTCACCACTGTGACGGAACTTGCCACGCTGGCACCCGTCTATCATCTGAAATGCCTGCCCGACCGTGAAGCGACGGAGCTTTGCAGAAAGACGGTAGAAGGATAAGTTATGAATGATGAACTGAACAGCCGATGAAGAAAAGCATTCCCAACGAGATATTGCTTCCCGAAGTGGCGCGTCTCATCAAAGAGGGGCATACAGTAACCATCACCGTGCGGGGCAACAGCATGAATCCTTTCTTAGTGGACCGCCGTGACCGGGTGACACTGGGCGATTTCACCACAGAACAGCTGCAACCGGGCGTCGCCGTACTGGCACGCGACCTGACGGAACGCATCGTCTTTCACCGCATCATCCGTCGGAACGGAAATATACTCATCCTGCAAGGCGACGGCAACCTCGCCCAGACCGAAGAAACCGACATCGGACGGGTAATGGGCGTCATGACCGAAGCCATGCGAAAAGACAAACGGTACACCGCCGACGGCAAAGTCTGGAAGCTCTACTCCTACTGGTGGATGAAGCTAAACCCTGCTCGCCGCTGGCTGCTCGCCCTGTTCAGAAGAATATAAAACAAAATAACCATGAAAATCAAACAAGGATTTATCCTGCACCGGATAGGCGATGACTACATCATCATGCAAGACGGCTCGTCGAACGTGGACTTCAGCAAAGTCATCAGCCTGAACCAAACTTCCGCCATGCTTTGGCAAGAGATAGAAAACAAAGAGTTCGATACAGACAGCGTGACAGAAGCCCTGACCAGCCGCTATGATGTAGATAACGAATCGGCCCGTCGCGATGCGCAGAAGTTTATCGACTCCCTTGACCGCGAAGGAATCATAGAATAAGGACGGATATGCAACACGCTTTCTTTTCATTGGTACGCTCCGGCCTGTGGGGCACTCCGGCAGACCGACAACTCTTCCGGTCGGTCTCGCCGGACGACTGGGAAACCGTGTACCGCATGGCAAACTCACAAGCCCTGCTTGCACTGACTTTTGACGGCATAAGCAGTCTACCGGCCGAACTGCGCCCTCCACGCGCCCTCTATCTGAAATGGGCTGCCCGGACTGCACAGATAGAACAAGCCAACAAACGCCTCAACCAGCTTCTGCCCGAACTCAATACCCTTTACCGGGAAGCCGGGCTGCATCCCGTACTGCTGAAAGGGCAAGGCATCGGCACCAACTACCGCACTCCCTTGCACCGGCAATGCGGAGACATCGACATCTATTTAGGAAAACAAGGACAACCCATAGCCAACCGCCTCCTGCTGCAACAAGGCGCCATAGTCGAGGGAGAAGCGTCCGACAAGCATGCCAGCTACAGTTTGAAACGAGAACCACCGCATCATCCTCCGGCTGAACAGTCCGCTTGCCAACCGGCACTTTCAGCAGATTATCAGAAAATGGTATCCGCAGGAAACAGACTATGCCCTATTCTCCGAAACCGGGAAAGAGGACTCGAAGGCCGTCAGTATCGCCATACCTCCGGCCACCTTCAATGCACTTTATATCTTCCTACATGCCTTTGTACATTTCCTGAACAGCGGAATCGGCCTGCGCCAGCTATGCGACTGGACTTGTCTGCTTGCCAATCGCCACAAAGAAATAGATGCCACCACCCTGCTTCGCCAGTTGCAGGACCTCGGACTATTGCATGCCGCACAAGCATTCGGCTACATTGCCGTCACCCGACTGGGATTGCCCGCCAACCGGCTTCCTTTCCCCTTGGAAGGCACCAAGCAGATAGGAGAACAATTATTGGAAGACATCCTGTCTACCGGTAACTTCGGGCAACATGATAACCGCATCAAGCCACGCCCCAAAGGATATTGGGCAGGAAAGTGGTACACCTTCTGCCGCGCCACCCGACGCTGCAACGAACTGCGTCAATTTGCACCGTACGAAGCACTCTGGTATCCCGTGACTCTGATAGGGGGAACGATAGCTATACAAATAAACCGATTAAAAGGAGTAAAAGACAAGAAAGCAAGGACAAAGAAATAAAAGAACCCGGAAAATAAAAGGAATGAAAAAGCAACAGAAGGACAAAAAAGTGAAAAAGGACAGACGTGAAAAACTTAGGTATATTCGAGAGGTATCTGCCGAACAACGCGGACGTATCCTGCTAAGTTGCCTCACCGGCATTCTGGGCGTGGCCTTTGCCCTAGCCTTTATCTATGCAACCAAACGGGTGATAGACACCGCTACCGGAATAACAGACGACAACCTGACGCATGTCGCCGTTCTCACCGTTGTCCTGCTGACTGCCCAATTACTGTGCGGAGCTGCTGACACTTGGATAAGTACCCGTATGCAGATAGAGACGGGCAACGCCCTTCGCCACCGCCTCTTCTCGCGCTTACTGCAAAGCCGCTGGAACGAATTGGAGCGTTTCCATACCGGAGACGTAGTGAACCGGGTAGAACAAGACACCGCCGCCATCGTCACATTGCTCACCTCTTCTGTCCCGGCATTCATCGTCACGAGTATACAACTGCTGGCAGCCTTTCTATTCTTCTACTTTTTAGACCCTTCACTGCCATGGCTGATTGTTGCCATCCTGCCCGTCTTTCTATTAGGCAGCCGTTTCTATATGCGACGAATGAAACGCTATACACATGATATTCGGAACAGTGACGGTCGCATCCAGTCCGTCATACAAGAGAGCCTGCAACATCGCATAGTGATTAAAACATTGGAACAAGGCGAACGGCATCTGGACAAACTCGATGACTTGCAAGACATGCTCCACAGCCAAGTCATGGGACGTACCCGTTTCTCGCTTTCCGCCCACATGTTAGTTGCCTTTTCCGGCGGATACCTCACGGCTTTTCTTTGGGGAGCCGTTCACCTCAGCGCAGGCTGTATCACCTTCGGAACGATGACCGCCTTTTTGCAATTGGTAGGAAAAGTCCAGCGTCCCGTGCTCGACCTCTCACGCCTGATACCTTCCGTAGTCAATGCCCTTACCGCCATAGACCGGCTATTGGAATTGGAAAGACTGCCGGCAGAAGCGGACGGTGACAGCATATTCCTCGCCTCTACCCCGGAACTGGAACTGAAAGACGTGACTTTTGGCTACACTCCCGATGACCGTCCGGTATTCAGCCGCTTCTCCTGCCGTTTCCCCGCCGGTAGCTGCATAGCTGTAGTCGGAGAAACAGGAAAAGGAAAGACAACGCTCATCCGGCTATTGTTGGCACTGGCAACGCCACAAGAGGGACAGATACTCTTGATACCCGCCAAACATCCACTTGAAACCAGTCATACCGTCTCTCCGCAAACCCGCAAGAACTTCGTATATGTCCCGCAAGGCAATACCCTTTTCAGCGGAACTATCCGTGACAACCTGCTGATGGGAAACCCACAAGCTTCTGAAGAAGCCATATATCAAGCCCTGCAAACCGCCACCGCCGACTTCGTCTTCCACCTTCCCGACGGCGTAGACTCCCCACTCAGCGAACGAGGTGGCGGACTCAGTGAAGGACAAGCCCAACGCATCGCCATTGCCCGCGCTCTGCTACGCCCCGGAAACATTCTTCTTTTAGATGAAGCCACTTCTGCCCTCGACCCCGACACGGAACGGCTGTTAATAAAAAACCTGCGCAGAGACTGCGCAGGCAAAACATGTATCTTCGTCACCCACCATCCGGCAGTAGCGGAGGCATGCGAATCTATTGTCCGATTATAATCAGAGAATGAGCCCCAACGGGTATCTGCCTTTGGTTAACAAACTCAGAACAGCTTTGCAGGATACTCGCCTGCATCCACCAAAGCCTGAATCTTGTCGACTACACTCTGACGGTCTTCGGGATAAGTCACACCGAACCACTTGCTGGTTGTGTCGAGCACTTCGCAGGTAGCAGTGCCATCGTTAATCAGCTTATCCACCATCAGCGGGATGAAGAATTCGCTCTTCAGGTTCTCCATGTTCTTCGGGTCGCTCAAGAAACTCTTGAAAAACTCTGCACTGTAAGCAAAGTAATCGGGAGTGAAACCCCAGAAGTTCATGCTGACCGGAGTCGTCTCGGGAGTGGCAGTCCATTCACCGTTATCATCGATGTATTTCACCTCACCGTCCATGCGCTGAATCTTGGTGCGTTCCACTACGGAAGTCAGCAGGTTGTTCGCATCCGTTCCGCACAATCCACGGGATACGGTACCGCTTTCGCTCAACGTGTTGCCGATGCGGAAGCCTACCATGGAATATACGTTTTTGGAGCCTTCGGGAAGGGCTGCAAGAAATTTACCCATTACCTGGAAGGAATCACGACCGTAGAAATCGTCGCAGTTGATAACAGCAAACGGTTCCTTTATTACATCGGCACCCATCATTACAGCATGGTTGGTTCCCCAAGGTTTGGTACGGCCTTCGGGGCAAGTGAAGCCTTCGGGAAGGTCATCAATGGACTGGAATACCAGTTCGCACGGAATATGGCCTTCGTATTTGGAAATAATCTTGTCGCGGAAATCCTGCTCAAAATCTTTACGGATAACAAACACAAGCTTGCCAAAGCCTGCATTGATGGCATCGTAAATAGAATAATCCATGATAGTTTCGCCATTCGGGCCCAGTCCGTCCAATTGTTTCAAGCCACCATAACGGCTGCCCATGCCGGCTGCCAATAAGAATAAAGTTGGTTTCATACTTAGTTATTATTTAAAAAGGTTAGTGTATCACAGTTGATAACGGTTGCAAATGTACAAAAATTTATGGCTGACAGAAGGGAGTTTTAGTTCATTCTTTACCACTATCCGTTCAAAAAGGTACATTTAGAACGGATAACCGATGGCAAAATGCAACGCCATGCTGTCCTTGAACTTGGGAATATTATAATACCCCGACTTCCCGGTATCATACGGATCATGCAGCCCGATACCCAAGTCCAGACGAAAAACAAGAAAGTCCAAATCGTAACGCAAGCCAAATCCCGTGCCTAAAGCAATCTGTTTCGGGAAATTCTTCAACGTAAATTCACCATCCGGGCGGTTTTCATCTTTACGCATCAGCCATACATTGCCGGCATCCAAGAATACCGCTCCATGCAAGTCGGCAATCATACGGAAGCGATACTCGATATTGGCTTCTATGCGAATATCACCCACGTGGTTGATATAGGTATATTTCCTATCCGTCTCGGGAGGATAGCCGCCCGGACCTATACTGCGTGCAGAAAAGGCGCGCACACTGTTGGCACCGCCGATATAGAACTGTTCCGTATAAGGTGCGGTCGTAGCGTTGCCATACGACCATATCACCCCTCCGGCAATACGCGAGGCTATCATCTGGTTCTTGTCTATCCGGTAATGGTACCTGAATTCCGAGTTCAGCTTCAAGAACTGTGCAAAAGGTACCCCGAAAAGCTTCTTTCCTTCCTCACTGAACGGCTTGCCGAAAATACGGTAGACGGCAGAAGTCAGGTTACCGGCCGACGCAACGGTGGTCTGCCACCAGATGGGGTTACGCTTGCCGCGCACGGAAGCGTTGTCATAAGTATAGGTGTACTCCATGGCAGGAATGAACTGGTCGCGCAAACTAACGTAGAGTGCCGGATTCTCGGCACGCAACGTATCGAAAGCGGCAGTAGGATTGCGCAGTACATTGAATGTCAACCGGAAAGGAGTTATACTGTGCCTGGAAGTCGATTTGGGCTGGAAGTCATAAGTGACATTACCGCCAAAAGCCAACAGCTTATAATACTTGGCACGATTCATCTGGTCGGCATACAAACGGAAAGTCGTTGTAGCCGGGAAGTCATACTCACGGTCGCCCATCCTAGGAAACACCACGCGCGGAAAGATAAGCGAAGTGGAGATACCCAATTCATAGCTGTTCATCAAGGAAGAACTTGCCTTGCCCGTCTGCCATTCGTACGAACCGTTCAACTTCACATTCCAGCTTTCACCGCCACCGAAGACATTGTTCTTCGTCACCGTAAAAGCGGCACCCGGTCCCGTCTGGTTATTGCTCTTCATGGTGACATTAAAATCCAATTCCGCATCGTAGGGTTTATCGAGCGCGGCAATGACCTTCACATCCAATGTATCAGACACAAACGCCGTATCACGCGGTATATACTGTATCTCCGCATAACGGAAAATACCGACGCTTGCCAGACGCTCCTGAATACGGGTTTGACGGTATAAGCTATACAAACTCTGCATAGAACGCTGGCGGGCAATACCTGCGCTGTCCTGTATCTGACGTTTCCGTCGATAACCTTGATAGTTCAACCAACGGTAAAGCATGTTGGGACGTACCGGTGGTTTGTTGTAGTAATGTATGGTCAAGCCTTTGTAATCCATGCTGTCATTGGGTTCCTGCCCCTGCTTTCCAAGAAGATAGACGGATTTACGCCCCACACGGAACTGCTTCTCGGCTACCTTTGGCATACCGGGAACGGGAATCAAGCGCATCTGGACATGCCCATTGGGAACCATCATGGTATCGGCCTGATAGGTCAGGTAGTCGGGACGGAAATAATAACAGCCCACATTACGCAGCAGGGTACTGATACGGGTACGCTCCCCATCCAAATCAGCCACATTGAATTGTTCTCCCGAACTGATAAGGGAACGTCGGCGTCCCAGCTCCATAATGCGAGTGGTACGCTCGCTGAAACCACGATAATATACCGTATCTATAAAGTAGGGGTTACGCATGTTCACCGTATATTGCAACTTTGCCTTCAGCGAGTCCTTCGGGTCGATAAATGTCTTGTAGCTGACGCTTCCGTTGAAATAGCCATAATCGCGCAGCAAGTTAACCGCCGCCTTCTGGCGTATATCGGGATTCACCGTAGACATAAGCACCGGAGTGGCGGCAAATTTATTGAATATCCACTTTCCGAATCCCTTCTCATACTTCTGGAAACCATTGTAAATCCACAGTCCGAAAGGAAAGGGATAGCGGATAGTAGAGCTTCCCAGCAACGAATTGTTCGGTGCCGTAGCAAGGGCGGCTTCCACCTCTTCCATAGCAATCTCACCAACAGACGTTTCACTGCGGTTCAATACAATCATCGGCTTTTGGCCGGTATAGAGTATCTCCCCCTCGGGCAAGTGCTTCGTGGTGGAGCAACCTGCCAGAAATATCAATCCTGCAATATATAATATCAGTCGTTTCATATCACATTCCTACTTTTTCATATCGCTATTTTCAGCCTCCGGTTTTATCTTTTTCTTCCTGAAGATGAAGAGTTCACTCAATCGGTCCATCTTCCGGCGCAGCACAAGGCCGACACCCGTTTCGGTTATCTCACCGTCGAGTATGCTTTCGTAGTTTTTATTATGGAATACACGGACATATCGAGTACCCGACGCATCAAGACGGTATTCCAGCGATATATTGTCAATGAATGATTCCGCATCGTTCGTGGCATTGGCCCCGGTGGACACTTTTCCACCGATGACTATCTGTACGCGGTCGTTGAAGAAACGCTGGGAATAACGAAAACTGAAGTCTTTCTGCGTGTCACCCGTTTCAGCAGAGGTACGGTCTTCCACACCTACACTGATATTGGCCCCTTTTATACCTCCCGCCAAGGAGTTTATCTGGCTCTGAAGTACTGAGTTCAAGGCGGCTCCCATTGACAAACCTCCTCCTTTGGCACCACTGTTCAGGTAAATACCCGTGGCAAGCATGGCAATGGCCTGCTTGCTACGCTCTTCTGCACCCATTGCCTGCAGCTCATTCTCTACTGCGGCATCTTCGGGCGCCGAAATATCGAATATCAAATCGGGAGCGTCAAGCCTGTTCTTGATGGAAATGGAAACATCGAAGTTCACCATGCGCGAACCGTCCCCGTCACCATCGGCCACAGAAGCACGCATACGTTCCGTAGCCTTCAGGCTCAGCGTAGGATTCATAATATTCCCCCGCCAATCCACATAACTGCCGGGATTGAACTGGAACTCCTTCAACGGGATGATAGGCAGCGAATATTTCATGACGCCACCCGAAAGGGTATAGCGTCCGGTAAGGCTCATATCCCCTTGGGGAGTATACTGCATATTCAAATCACCGCCACCTTCCAGTTCGATGTATTTGCTACGGTCGGGACTCAAGTCGGCACGAAGACGGACAGCATCGTCAATATGGACGGACATATACATTTCCAATCCTCCCAAAGACATGGCAGGAACCTCATCTGCTTTTACCGACGTCGTATCGGTGAACGAGGTAAAGGTAACCAGCCCACTGAGACGGTCTTCCACCGTTAAAGGGGAATCGGTCAACACGTAGGTTACGTTGGTATTGCCCAGCAAATTCATGTTTCCACGCATCGTGAGCCCGTCAAGCGGCCCCTTCACCGTGGCATGCAAGTCGACGAACACCTTTCCATACACCAGACTTTCGCGGGTACGCGGTGCATCCAGCAACGTATAGTTCTCTGCCAGCAGATTGAGGTTGGCAGTAGGACGCTCCATATTCCGGAAATCAACCTTACCGTCAATCGTAAACGGATTCTTGCTGGTGGTATAAATGGCAAACTTATCAAATATCAACTGATTGTCCTTTATCTGTACCGGACGGTTGTCGAACCAGTAACGTGCTCCCGCCTGGCGTGCATAGACAGACACACTGTCCAAAACAATATCACCATGCATTTGAGGCTTGTCCAGCGAACCATAAATATAAAGCCCTCCATCAATATCTCCGGTAAAGGCCACCGTTTGGTCAGGGATGAATGCATTGGCCATCTTCAATGGAAAATGCTCGAAACGGGTGGACACTTCCAGGGTATCCTTTCCGTTCTTCTGCGTCAAGATACCGTCGGCGGTCATCACTTCTTCATTATCATATGTAAAATAGGTATTCAGATAGTGCGTATTCTTGTCGCCCGGCAACCAGGTAGCCCCCAGGCCGATGTCTCCAACCGGTTGGCGTTCGTAGGTCAGTTTCTCTACATTGGCTTCGGCAGACACCTGCAGGGAAGTGGCAGTCTGTATATAATTTGCTTCGGCAGAGAACAATCCCGTAAGCCGGGGCATATAAGGAAGTACCTCCGTAAGTTCATCCAGGCGCAATCGGCTCAGTTCTACGTTTATATTCTGCAAGGAAAGGGTATCATTCTTGTCGGATTGCATACGGAAACACAGACCATCGTCGCTGTCCATATCAATATTGGCATAGACGCGCATATTCTTATGCAGATAAATCCAGTTACTATTGTCCGCAAAGTGGAATTTACGGAAAGCGATAATCGGCTCGGCAGGAATAAGGTTCAGCAGCACACCATTACCGCGACCGTGTCCTTCGGTCAACGGACGGGCATTAATACCGAATAGAACACCGGTCTGCCCTTTTCCATTCACATAATCCACAGTCAGTTCCGCATCTTCATTACGGACTTCACCCGTCAGTGTGCTACGGAACACAAACTGCGGGTTCTTGGGACCGTTTATGACACCACCTTGCAACTTCATGCGGGCAGTATCCTGCTTCACTGTAAAAAATATCGTATCGAGCTGCAAGGAGTCCATGCGCAATCCGTGAACAGCTGTACGTCCATTGATGCCGACTTGCGGAGTAAATCCGAAGCTCAGTTTGAAATCATTATAGGAAATACCCTTTGCAGCCAGGAAATAGCTGACGGGATTCTGGTTACCGGCTTCCAGATGCATGCCCGCTGAAGGAAGGACTTGGCGCAAAGCGGCATGGTCCAAACGCCGTTCATCAATCTGCTTTGTCAGGATAGAGACAAATTTATCCGACTGTTCCATCAACTTCTTCAACGTGCTGTGAGCGCGGAAACGCAGATTCAAGTCACCGGCATCAAGCCTCAACTTGAGAGAATCATGACGTGCCTCCGCTCCCATTGTAAAGGCAAACGGGTGTTGCAATGGTCGGGGCACCAAACCCAGCTTATGCAGATTCACCTCTTCCACATTTAAATCCAAAGCGCCATCCAGATAGTTGCGGTCAAGACGCATATCCGCATTTCCCTGCATCTTGAGAAGGACATTATCGCTGGCAAGACGGACGGTAGCAACGGATGACTTGAGTCCGGCATGCACATCTACACCGGAAATGTCCCAATGGCCATACTGTAGTTTTTCCAAGGAGGCATTCAAAGCGGCCACAGTTTTTCGTGATGCCACATCCACCCCTTGCCCCTTAGCGGACATCTTTGCCGTAAGAGTATAGATAGAGTCCTTGGGCAGGAAGTGATGCACCTGCAAGTTGTTGATGGCAAGGTCGGCATGGTAGGCTTCCGTAGCAAGATTATAGGCGGCGTCCAAATTCAAGGCGCCTTCCTTCTCCTTCAGTTTCAGGGCGGCAGTGCACTGCGCCCCCTCCATACCGAGACGTGCCGCAAGGTGCATACTGTCCGGCACAATGATGGAGCCATCGGGAGCAATGTCAGCTAGTCCGGTCAGGAAGTTCAAGTTCTGCGTATGCATTTCGAAGTCCATGCTTCCATTACGTTTCACACTGTCGGTCAAGCTCCAGAATTCTCCTCCCCCACTCAACGAAAAGGCTCCGGGCAGCTCAGCCGTAAAACGGGAAATCTGCATCTGCTTCAGGTTTCCTTCCGTACCGGCATGAATCACCAACGGACGGAACGGATAGGCTTCCTTGAAAGCTTCCGGCAAGCCACCGGCAAAAAGCAGTACATCCTGTTTGCCGATACGGGCATTGAAACGGGCTGTCAGACGGCCGGTGGTAGGTATATTTATCAGTTCCCAGTAAGTCTGTGCCGTAAGGTTCATCTCACTATGAGGTGTCAGCAACTTCAAAGAAGGGATACGGATAACGGTAGAATCGGCAAACAACCGCCCGGTCAGGGAAGTTACACTCAAACCGGAACGCTCATACATGGAAAATTCCCGGATAACGGCATTCATATCTCTGCCGTAGTACATCACAGAATCAATGCCCATACGAATGTCGCGAAGAGCAATGTGCGAGGGGTCGAAGCCTATCGCACTCCCCGGGCCACCGGTATCATAATTGACAGAAGTTCCAGTCAGCAGGAATTTTCTCCAGCCATAGAACTGGTGTTTCAGGTCGGCAGCAGCGTCCGCAATCTCAGCATCTCCTATATGGGCTTTCAGCCCCATGGAGTCCAATGGCATCTGTAAATCGACCGAGACGTTCTTCAACTTCAGAGTATGGAGTGTGACTTTCCAGTTTAACGCAGTGTCAGTAGTGTCCTTGGGAGTCTCAGTGGTATCTGCAAGCATCACCTGCACATGGGTATCGCTCAATTCTATATTATTGAGGATGGCATCTTCTTTTGTAAGGTCTATGCCATGGCTTTCGAAAAAGAAATGCCCCAGTACTCCTTTGATGCACATACCTTCCATTAAATTGGAGGAGTTGACAGCAACTTGTTTCAAGGTAATGTCATCCACCTCCACTTTCCCTTTGAGTAAAGGCCATGCCTGTACCCGTACGTTCAAACTTCCAAGACTCAGCAAGGTATCGGGATGCTGCACATCAACAGCACTGTCGGCAGGCTGTACCACCAATACACCGCGGACCAACAAATTCAAAGGAAAGCGAAGGTCAATCCGCTCCACGGATATGTCCATACCCGTAGCACCTGATGCAATTGCCGTAGCCTGCTTCCGTATCAAATTCTGTACGGGAGGCACATAAAGCAATATCATCAATATTATAAACAGTATAATAGGAGTAAGCAACACCCACAGTGCTGTTCTCAACCATTTTCTTCTCATCGGAACGTCAATCTTTCATCGTATTTAAAAGTCCTACAAAGTAAACAATTTCTTTCGACATTTGGTTCCCGACAGAGAAAAATCACGTATTCTTCTCTGTTCCCCCATTACGGAAAAGCTGTTGCCTGAGTAATGACATCCTCTATCAAAACGAGGGCGGCAAGGGCGTGTTCTTTCAACTCTCCGGTAAAAGGCACTCCATGAGAAGTTTCCAACAGTTTCAGCAATGCAACCAGTTCCGCTGCTCCAATTAAAGTAAAGAGGGGAATCATTTTGTGGGAGACAGCAGCCATCTCGTCCACATCCTCATTCTCCACAGCCTTCTGCAAACGCTCCGCATTGAGGCGGGTTTCAGCCACAAAACTTTCCAGAATGGACTTTGCCGCCTCGGGGTCATCGACCGAAAAAGCAGTGAGCGAAGAGAATTTATACCCCGGGCAAGCCGAAGTTTCCGAAACTTCCATAACCTCCATCCCTTTGTCCTCCATATTCAATTCATGTAGCAATTCACTGACGGTAAACGGCTTATGCAGGCATCCGGCAAATCCATGCACCGTAAATTCCTCACGCTGCATGTCACTGCGGGCAGTGACAGCAATCACCGGAACAGACTGTGCCTGCGGTATGTTCGAAGCACGAAGCAGTTTCAGTAAATCAAAACCATTAATAGCAGGCATCTGCACATCAGTAAGCAGAACATCAAAGGTTGCAGTGCGCAAGGCATCCAGCAGTTCATCCAGTTGTAAACAAGAGACAGAATTTATACCACTCTGCTGAAGCATGGCGGCAGTAAGGGTAAGCTGAATACGGTCATCATCGATAAGGAGGACATTCTTCAGTGAAGAATGAGGAACGGGGAATGAAGAATTGCCATTCGGCGTGGCAGCACATCCCGATTCTTCATCCTTCATTCTCCGTCCTTCACTCCTTACGGGATAGATAGGAATATATATGGTGAAAGTGCTTCCCTTGCCTGGCACACTGTCTACATCAATCGTGCCTTCAAGCAACTGTACCAGCATACGGACAATGGAAAGTCCAAGTCCAAACCCCTCTTTACCCTGAGCACCCGGTAAGCGGGTAAACTCCTGGAAGATACGTTCCCGGTCGGCAGGTTCCATACCTTTACCGGTATCAGCAATGGCAACTACCAGTCGACGGTCCTCGTAACGGGCAGTCATGGTAACACTGCCTTGGTCCGTAAACTTCACGGCATTGGACAGCAAATTGTTGATAATCTGGCGCAGACGCAAGGGGTCGCAAATATAGGTACCGCCCAGCTCCGGGGCAATGTCGCAATGAAGCGCCAGTCCTTTGGCAGCCGTAAGTGGTTCAAAACTGACGTGTATCTCTTCAAGCAGGCGGGAAGGATGAAAGGTGACCCGGTTGATTTCGGCCTTGTTCAAATCAAGACGATGGAAGTCGAGCAAATCAACGACCAGCTTCAGCAGATGTTCCGATGAGGTTTTCATATTGTCCAGATAGAACCGCTGACGCTCATCCACCGTCAGACGGGAAAGCAAGTCGGCATAGCCCATAATAGAACCGAGCGGGGCTTTGAAATCATGGGTAATGGCAAGCATCAGTTTTTCACGGACAGCGAGTAAATCCTCGGCACGACGACGGGCCTCTTCCAACTCACGACGGTAACGGTTGCTTCGGGTTATGTCGCGGCCGATGATAATAAGAAAAAAAGCGGAAAGCAACACCGCACCTACGGCAATGCCACTGATAATCTTGGCCGAACGGCGTCGGACCGCTTGTTGATACTCGGCTTCCGTCCGTGCACGCAGCAGAGTTTCCGTCTCGTAATCTTTCAGCAAGCTGTCAATACGAGCGGTCAGCATATGGTCCAAGCGTTGCAGATAGCGTTTACGTCGCTGTATAACAGTGTTTACAGCTTTTTTCTGCTGGGCCACGGCACGCAGTTTCTCATGCAAAGAATCGGCCGGATTATAGGGTTCAATCACCGTATCCGTTGCAAATTCAAGGGAGGTCTTTACCTGGATAGCCGTATCTTTCTTTGGGGGGACAAACACTTCACCCAAACGACGGAAAAACCCCTTCTTCCGAGGGCGTGTCACGACGGTATCCCGATGTGTAATGATACGGTGCTGCACACGCTGCTGGGTCACTACCGAGTCCTGCTGGGCAATTATCTGCTCAATGTCACTGGTGGATACCATGCTGTCATTCGCCTCACTCAGCGTGCGCAGCATTTTTATCGTATTGGTATCCTTCTCGCGTATCAAAGCAAGCACGCTGTCTGTCCATTGTACATCGCGGTCATCAGTAAGAATAAGGTTCTCCATTTCCCGGTGTACGAAAAACAAGGAAAAAAACAATACCGCCAGCAACAAAGTGTAGCCTACGGCAATCTTTACTTTGGAGACATTATTCATACTATCAAATCCTTTCCCTGGTCTGTTTACGGAACCTCAACCACAGCATCACTCCCGCACTGGTCAGTCCGAACGGGAAAGCCATCCAGACTCCCGTCAGCCCCCAACCGAAAACGAAACCGCAAAGGTACCCTACGGGCAAAGATATAATAAAATAGGATATAAATGCAATAATCATCATCGGTTTCACATCCGAGATGCCGCGCAGGGCATTGGCAAAGTTAATCTGCAACCCATCGCCGAACTGGTAAATCAAGAACGGGAAGAAGAGAGCGGCAACCATGCCGGACACTTCCGCATTGTCCGTAAACCATCCCCCTACCTGACCGCGAAGCGCAAAGACGATACCCAGCAACACCACCTCCATACACAGGATGATGTGAAGGCCGGCATACGCCGAGCGGCGCACATTCTGCCCGTCTCCCTGCCCCTTGAAGTTGCTGACACGCACGGCAACCGCAGCGCCCATGCCATAATACATCATGAAGGTGAACTGAGAGATAGTAAGCATTATCTGATGCGATGCTAGGGCAAGTGTCCCCAGCCAGCCCACCATGACGACGCTCAGACTGAAGGAAGCGGTCTCCATACCCATCTGCATACCCACGGGCCAGCCCAGTGCATTGAGCTTCCTGAACATCGGCATCGACCACCCCAGCCGCATGAAGCCGAGCCTGTAACGGATAAACCGGCGGCCGCGAAGCAC
>OLPN01002147.1_pt1 | contig 16012 bp, 10 predicted proteins | sample 1672601 | NCBI WGS metagenome assembly OLPN01 (sample SAMEA3136704, study PRJEB25190) | human gut metagenome | reverse complement strand
GCCGCACCTCGCTCGCCGTATCGGCACTTAGAATTATGCGGTATTGCCTTAACACACCGCAGCTGCTGTTGAAAGGAAACCATCTTTTATGAAAACTCGCATCATTACCGCCGTAGTCGGGCTGGCTGTTCTTGCCGTGGTTCTGGCTTTCTTTGACACGATCCTGTTTGACCTGGTGCTGGCGGCTATCTGCCTGCTTGCCATTCATGAAGTGTTTACCGCAATGGGCTTTGGCAAAAAGCAGTGGTACCTGTATGCGGCAGCGGTGCCGTTTACCATGCTGCTCATGCTCAGCTCCAGCGGCGCGGCGCGCGCAGCGCTGCTGGCTGTGGGCTTTTTGACGGTGCTGTTTTATAATGTGGTGCTCATCACCCATGATAAAACGCTGGATTTTGGCAAGCTGAGCGGCTTTATCTACTTCAGCGGTGTGATTCTGTTCTGCTTTTACTCTCTCATCCACCTCAAGCGCTGCCTGCCGATGAATATGTACGGCTATGATGCCATCTACTTCATCCTGCTGATCCTGTGCTTTGCCTGGGGCGGCGATACCTGCGCCTACTTTGCGGGCCGCGCGTTCGGCAAGCACAAGCTGGCTCCGGTGGTAAGCCCCAACAAAACGGTGGAAGGCGCCATCGGCGGTGTGATCGGCAGCGTGGTCATCGGGCTGCTGGCAACCATTATTTACAGCGCGCTTTCTGGCCGGTTCGCCAGCCTGACGGTGGCTGTCACCGCGCGGCACTATATCATCATTGCCGCCATGGGCGCCGTGGCGTCGGTGCTGGGCATTTTGGGCGATCTCTTCGCCTCTGCCGTCAAGCGTCAGGTGGGGATCAAAGATTACGGCACCATTTTCCCCGGCCACGGCGGTATTTTGGACCGGTTTGACAGCGTGATGTTTATCGCGCCGCTGGTGTCCATCGTGGTGCGTTACTTCTTTTATGTGTTCCAGTAAAGCGTAAACAGGGGGGCCGCCGTATCAACAGGCCAGGTCCCGAAAACCAGAACAACAACCGGCACTGCACTTTTGGGGCAGTGCCTTTCCATAAGGGGATGTCAACATGCCAAAAACCATTACTCTGCTTGGCTCCACCGGTTCCATCGGTACCCAGAGCCTTGATGTTGCCCGGATGCACGGCTACCGCATCTTTGGCCTTGCAGCGAACTCCCGCGTGGAGATCCTGCAAAAGCAGATCGAAGAGTTCCACCCGGAATATGTGGCCGTGGTGGACCCTGCCGCCTGTGAGAAACTGGATGCTGCCCTTGCCGGTACCGCCAACGCACCCAAACTGCTGAAAGGCCCGGAGGGGCTGCGCACTCTGGCTGCCATGGATGGCCCCGATGTTGTATTGAACGCGGTAGTCGGTATTGCCGGTTTGCCGGCTTCTCTGGCTGCAATCGAAAGCGGACATGATCTGGCCCTCGCCAACAAGGAAAGCCTTGTGACCGGCGGCCACCTGGTAACGGACGCGGTAAAGAAATACGGCGTCAAGCTGCTGCCGGTGGACAGCGAGCATTCCGCCATCTTCCAGTGCCTGCAGGATCAGCATTCTGCCAAACGGCTGGAAAAGATTCTGCTCACCGCGTCAGGCGGACCTTTCTTTGGTATGACAACCGAGCAGCTGCGCGGCAAAACCAAGTCTGATGCCCTCAAGCACCCCAACTGGAATATGGGCGCTAAGATCACGATCGATTCCGCCACCCTGATGAACAAAGGTCTGGAGCTGATTGAGGCTGTCTGGCTGTTTGGCTTGCCGGAGGATAAGATTCAGATTGTTGTCCAGCGCGAAAGCATTGTGCACTCTGCTGTGCAGTTTGCCGACCATTCTGTTATCGCTCAGCTGGGCGTGCCGGATATGCGCATTCCTATCCAGTATGCCCTGACCTGGCCGGACCGTCTGCCCAGCCCGGTGCCGGAGCTGGATTTTGCTGCCCTCAAGCATCTGAGCTTTGATGTGGCGGATGATGAAACGTTCCGCTGCCTGGCAGCCGCCAAAAAGGCGATCCGCAAGGGCGGCCTTGGCCCCTGCGCCGCAAACGGTGCCAACGAGGAAGCTGTGCGCCTGTTCCTGCAGGATAAGATCGGCTTTTTGGATATTGGCCGCCTGGTGGAAGGCATGGTGGACAGCGACAGCTTTGGCGGGGATTATACCCTGCAGGATGTGTATGACTGCGACCGCATGGCGCGCGATTATGTAAAAGCCCATGTGTAACCCTTCTGTGCCGGGCATTTGGCGGCCCGGCTGTCAAAGTTCCCTGTAAGCGAGGTGCTTATGAATTTTCTGCTGACCGCGATTGTGGCAGTTTTAGTATTTGGCACGGTGGTGTTGGTGCATGAGGCCGGGCATTTTTTTGCCGCCCGGCACTGCGGCATCCATGTGGAGGAATTTTCCATCGGGTTCGGCCCGGCGCTGTGGAGCACCGTCAGGGGCGGCACCCGTTATTCCGTGCGTCTGCTGCCGCTGGGCGGTTACAATAACCTTGCCGGTGAAACCCCGGAAGAATCTGAGGACCCGGACGAGCAGGAGCGGGCAGAACCTGCGAAAAAGCAGGATGCTGCCGCTGCTTCTGTGCATACCTATGATCTGCATGCTCCCTTGTTCCCCCTGACGGTGGATGGCAAAAGCTTTGTGGAAGCAAGCCCCTGGCAGCGCTTTTTTGTGATTGCCGCCGGTGCCCTGATGAATTTTGTGCTGGGCTTTATCCTGTTGCTGGTACTTGTGGCCAGCGGCAGCGCTGTGACCAGCAAGATCATTTATGACTTCCAGGGTGAAAACCCAAAAAGCCAGGCATCTGGCCTGCAGGTGAACGATGAGATCATGTCGGTCAACAGGCATTTCTGCTTTACGGCTGAAGATGTCATGTACGAACTGCAGCGTACCGAAAATGATACCGCAACCATCACGGTTCTGCGGGAAGGCAAGCTGGTCACACTGCCCCAGGTGCAGTTTGATTCCACTACCAATGCGGACGGCACAACCTCCATGGTACTGGATTTCCGGGTGTATGGTATTGAAAAAACGCCGCGCAGCGTGGTGCATGGGGCGGCACGGTATTTCTGCTATTATGCGCGGGTCATCCTGCGCGGATTTCTGGACCTTTTCACCGGGCGTGTGGGCGTCAATGAGCTTTCCGGTCCGGTCGGTATAGTCAATGCGGTCAACGAAGCCGTCAAATATGGCTGGCGGGATGTGCTCAGCCTGGCCGCTGTCATCACGGTAAATCTTGGCGTGTTTAACCTGCTGCCCATCCCCGGGCTGGACGGCTGCAAGCTGCTGTTCCTTGCCGCAGAGGGCATTACCCGGCGGGAACTGCCGCTGCGCTTCCAGACAGCCATCAACGCGGCAGGCATGATCCTGCTTTTAATGCTGGTGGTGCTGACCACGATGCAGGATGTGGCAAAATATATTCTTTGATTTGAAACGAAAGCCGCAGCAACCCAGATAAAAGGGGAACAGTAGGCTTTGCGAAGTAACATACAGGAGGCGTTTTTCCATGCGTCAGCTAAAACGGACGGTCAAAATCGGCAACATTACCATTGGCGGCACCAACCCCATTGCAGTGCAGACCATGCTCAATGTGCCCGTTAAGGATATTGCGGGCAACGTGGAGCAGGCAAAACGCGTGGCAAAAGCGGGCTGCCAGATCGTGCGCGTTACGGTGCCCACCCCGGCAGATGCCGCGGTGGTATCGGCCATTAAGGAGGCGGTGGATATCCCCGTTGTGGCCGATATCCACTTTGACTATCGCGCCGCCCTTGCCGCCATCGATGCCGGTGCCGATAAGATTCGCATCAACCCCGGCAACATCGGTGATGATGACCGTGTAAAAGCGGTCGCGGATGCCTGCAACGCCAAAAACATCCCCATCCGCATTGGCGTGAACGGCGGCAGCCTGGAAAAGCATATCCTGGCCCGTTACGGTGCCCCTGTGCCGGAAGCCATGGTGGAAAGTGCCATGTACCATGTGCGCCTGCTGGAAAAGCATGACTTTAATAATATCGTCATCTCCATAAAATCCTCCAACGTGCCGCGCATGATGGCCGCTTACCGGCTGCTGGCCTCCCAGACAGATTACCCCCTGCATGTGGGTGTGACCGAAGCCGGCGGCAACCGCATGGGCTTGATCAAATCCGGCATGGGGATTGGCGGCCTGTTGCTGGAAGGCATCGGCGATACGCTGCGCGTCTCCCTGACCGGCGACCCGGAGGATGAAGTGTACGCCGGTTACGATATCCTGCGTGCGGTTGGCTACGCCGTGGCCGGGCCGGAGATCATCAGCTGCCCCACCTGCGGCCGCACCCAGTACCCCATGATCGAAATTGCCAACGAGGTGGAGCGCCGCCTGAAAGAAGAGGGCTTCAAAAAGCCGGTAAAAATCGCCATTATGGGCTGTATTGTCAATGGCCCCGGCGAAGCCAGCGATGCGGACATCGGCATTGCAGGCGGCAAGGACTGTGCTGTGCTGTTTGAGCATGGCGAGAAGATCCGCACCCTGAAAGGCGATATCGTCAGCCAGTTCGTTGAGGAAATCCATAAACTGTAATGGTACGGAACACCCCAAAAAACGCAGAACCGACCGCTAAAGCCAAGCTCCCGCCGTTTGTGCGGGGGCTGCTTTGCATTGGCACGGTGCTGCTGGTGTGCTTTGTGGTCAGTATTGTGCTGGAAGTCTGGTACTGCAAAAGTGCTCCCAACGCCGCAATCAAGCTGGCCGCCTGCCTGGTGCTGGATGCCTTCGCCTTTTTGCTGCCCGGCGTGGTGGCCACCATCACCGCGATGCATGTCATCCGCAAAGATAAAAACAAGTTCCGAAAACAAGTCCGAAAGCCGATGCCAAAGCGATGAAAATGTTGCGTGAAAGCGGCACGGCACCGCATGGGAAAACTGCGCTGTTTACCCCATAGTGACCATAGGGGCGCACGTTGTGCGCCCGTCACCTTGCGGAGCCTGCTGTGGAGGAATTTGCGGCAAAGCCCACCATTGCGGGACGATGCAAGCATCGTCCCCTACAAATCATGTGCAACGTTCGCAGCACACGGCAGGGCAGAATTCCTCTGCGGTGGCGTTCACCCTTATCCTCTACAAGGGAAAATACGCTTTTCAACACGCTGAGAAAAAGTCTGATTTATATTTCCCGGTAAATAGAGCATTGCACTTCTATGTGGTGCTAACAAAGCCTGCGAAAACAGGGGAGCTTAACGCCAGCTGCCGGGCTGCCTTTGAATCCAACATAATATTGTTATAATATTACTGTAATTTATCATATTAAGGCAATACCGCATAATTCTAAGTGCCGATACGGCGAGCGAGGTACGGCAGATGCTAAGCCAAAAGCGCAGATAATACTGGATGTCTTATCGAGCATTTTGGCAACGCAGATGCCGTGCCGCAGCCGCCGGAGCGGTGCTTGAGCCGTTAGGCGGGAATTGTGCGGTGATGCCTTAAAGTTTTTTGCCAGGCCTTTTTTCAAAAAAGGCCGTCCGTAACTCTCAAGAGGTGCTATGTTAAAACCACTTGTTACCCAGGTTTGGCCGCAGTTCACGGCCGATGAACAGTTTACCGCCAGCTTCAGCAATGTGTTTGTGGAGCGGGTAGAACTGTTCCGTTCCGCACGCAAAGTTATCATCTGCCTGCGCAGCACAGAGCCGCTGGACTCTGCCCTGTGCGGGCGTCTTTTGGCGTCATTGGAGCAGATTTTTGCCGGTTATGAGTTGACCATGCGCAACTACTTCAACTATAACGCCATCACGCCGGAAGCCGTCAAGGCTATGATCGAAGAGCTCAAACAGCAGGGGATGCCGGTCAACGGCTTTCTGGATAAAACCCAGCCGGTTGCTTTTGCTCAGGACGGTCTTGTGGTGCGGGTCAACGCGGGTCTGCCGATTCTGGAAAGCGTGGAGCTGCCCAAGCATCTGGCAGAACTCATCCAGGAGCGCACCGGTGCTTTGCCCATTGTGCGCATGGAGCTGGTCGGCAAACAGATGGATGCGGACGAACTCGACCGCCGCGTGGCAGAAAAGGTGCCCGCCGTGCAGTTCAAGGCCAAAGAAGAAGTGGCACCCTTTACCATTGAGGGGCTGGAGCTCACCTCCAAGCCGGCTAAGGTGTTCTATGGCAAGTCTTTCAAGCCTGCCGACCTGCGCCCGCTGAACGATCTGGGCGATGGCGGCAAGGTGACCGTGTGGGGTGACGTATTCTTTACCGAGGTAAAGGGCAACCGCCGCAAAATCTACTTTACCTCCATCACCGACTATAACGGTTCCATCAACCTCAAAGTCCTCGGCGATGAAAACGAGGATATGTCTAAGTGGGAGGGCCTCAAATCCGGCACAACCCTCATCGTGCGCGGCAACTATACCTATGATAAGTACGAGCACGACTATGTCCTGCTACCCTATGATGTATTGCAGGTGGAGCGTATGCCTCGCCATGATGATGCCCCCGAGGGGCAAAAGCGCGTGGAACTGCATCTGCATACCAAGTCCAGCAGCATGGACGGCTTCTGCGATTCCGGCAAGATCGTGCGCCTGGCCCACCGCATGGGCCACCGCGCCATTGCCATTACCGACCACGGCGTGTGCCAGGGCTACCCGGAAGCCATGCTTGCCACTGACGAGATCCACAAGGACGACCCCAACTTCAAGCTGATCTATGGGTGTGAAGCCTACTTTGTGGACGATATGATCCCCGCTGTGTATGGCACCAAAACCATGCCCATCACCGGCTCCTTTGTGGTGTTTGATACCGAGACCACCGGCCTGGACTCCAACGTGGAAGCTTTGACCGAGATCGGCGCCGTGTACGTGGAAAACGGCAAGATCAACCCGGATAAGAGTTTCTGTACCTTCGTCAACCCCGGCAAACCCATCCCGCAAAAGGTGGTGGAGCTGACCGGCATCAACGACAGCATGGTGGCCGATGCCCCCACACCGGCCGAGGCCATCCGCCAATTCAAGGAATTCTGCGGCGATAACATCCTGGTTGCCCACAACGCCAACAGCTTTGATATGCTGTTCATCCGTAAAGCAGGGGATAAGGCGGGGGTGGATTTTTCCAACACCTATATTGACACCCTGCCCATGGCGCAGGCGTTGTTCCCCGGCCTGCATAACTATAAACTGGATACCATCAACAAACATCTGGAAATCCAGCCCTTTAACCACCACCGCGCCGTGGATGACGCCATGGCGCTGGCCCGCATCTTTGAGGTTATGCTCTCCGATTTGAAGGAGAAGGACATGACCACCGTGGAGGCTATCAATACCGGCCTTGGCGGCAACAAAGAGGTGCTGAAAAAGAAGTATTACCACCTGATCATTCTGGTGCAGAACCAGACAGGACTCAAAAACCTGTACCGCATTGTCAGTGCGGCGCACACCAAGTATTTCTTCAAAAAGCCGCGCGTGCCCCGCAGCCTGCTGAATCAATACCGCGAGGGCCTGCTGCTTTCACCTGCGTGCGAAGCAGGCGAGCTGTACCGCGCCGTAGTGGCAGGCAAGGCCCATGATGAACTGCTGCGCATTGCCCGGTATTATGACTATCTGGAAGTGCAGCCTCTTGGCAACAACGAGTTCATGGTCCGCAATGGGCAGGTGGATTCCATCGAAGCCATCAAGAACTTCAACCGCACCATCATCCAGCTGGGCGAAGAACTGCATATCCCCGTGGTTGCCACCGGTGACGTTCACTTCCAGGAGCCGGAGGACCGCATTTACCGCGCGGTCCTGCAGGCAGGCAACGGCTTTAAGGATGCTGACAACCAGGCTCCGCTGTTCTACCGCACCACGCCGGATATGCTGGAGCAGTTCAGCTATCTCCCGCAGGAAAAAGCCTTTGAAATCTGCGTGACCAACCCCAACAAGATTGCCGCTACCATTGATAACAATCTGCGCGCCATCCCCAAGGGAACCTACCCGCCTTCCATTGAGGGTGCTGAGGATCAGCTGCGCTCCGGCACCTGGCAGCACGCCCGCCGTGATTACGGCAACCCCCTGCCGGATGTGCTGCAAAAGCGCCTGAAAAAAGAGCTGGATTCCATCTGCGGCCATGGTTATGCTGTTTTGTATGTCATTGCGGTCAAGCTGGTGGCGTTTTCCAACGCAGGCGGCTACCAGGTGGGCAGCCGTGGCTCTGTCGGCTCCAGCGCTGTGGCGCACTTTTCCGGCATTTCGGAGGTCAACTCCATGCCGCCGCACTACCTGTGCACCAAGTGCAAGCACAGCGAGTGGATTGATGATGGCGTGACGATGGACGGCTTTGACCTGCCGGATAAAAAATGCCCTGTCTGCGGCGAACCCATGATCATGGACGGCCACGATATCCCGTTTGAAACCTTCTTGGGCTTTTACGGCGATAAGGAGCCGGATATCGACCTGAACTTCTCCGGCATGTACCAGTCCAACGTTCACCGCTATACGGAGGAGCTGTTCGGCAAGGAGAATGTGTTCAAGGCGGGCACTGTATCCGGCCTGCAGGATAAAACGGCTTACGGTTATGTGAAAAAATATCTGGAAGAGCGTGGCAAAACCGTGAACCGTGCTGAGGAAAACCGCCTGTGCCTGGGCTGCACCGGTGTCAAGCGCACCACGGGCCAGCACCCCGGCGGCATGGTTGTTGTGCCTTCCACCTTTGATATTTATGATTTCTGTGCCATTCAGCACCCGGCGGACGATGTGAAGGGCGGCCTGCTGACCACCCACTTTGAATTTAAGTACCTGCATGATACGCTGCTCAAGCTGGACGAGCTGGGTCATGATGTTCCGACTTTCTATAAGTTCTTTGAAGAGTATTCCGGCATCCCCATTGACAGCGTGCCGATGAACGATCCCAAGGTCTACAGCCTGCTGACCTCCACCGAAGCACTGGGCGTTACCCCGGAGCAAATCGGCAGCCAGACCGGTACCTTCGGCATCCCGGAAATGGGCACCAACTTTGTGCGCGGCATGCTGCTGGATGCAAAGCCGAAAAACTTCTCGGAGCTGATCCAAATCTCCGGCCTGTCCCACGGCACGGATGTGTGGACCGGCAACGCGGACGAACTGATCCGCTCCGGTACCTGCACCATTGCCGAGGTGATCGGCTGCCGTGACAGCATCATGCTCTACCTGCTGCGCAAGGGGCTGGAACCCAAAATGTCATTTGACATTATGGAGGCCGTGCGTAAAGGCAAGGTGGCCAAGGGCGGCTTTAAGCCCGGCTGGGAAGAAGCCATGAAGGAGCATGATGTGCCGGATTGGTACATCGAATCCTGCCGCAAGATCAAGTATATGTTCCCCAAGGCTCACGCTGTTGCCTACCTGATGGCGGCCATCCGCCTGATGTGGTTCAAGGTGTACCACCCGGCTATCTTCTATGCTGTGTACTTTACCGTTCGCGGCGCGGATATCGACTATGAAGCAGCTGTTGGCGGTGTGCGCGTGGCCAAGGAGCACCTGCGGGATAACGAAAAGATCCCCAAGGATGAGCGTACCGCTAAGGACGATGATGCCCTTGTCAGCCTGCAGCTGGTCAATGAAATGCTGCAGCGCGGCTGCCAGTTCCTGCCCATTGAGCTGGGCAAGAGCTATGCCAGCAAGTATGTGGTGGAGGACGGCAAAGTGCGCCTGCCCTTTACCGCCATCCGCGGCCTGGGCGAAGCTGCCGCTGTGGCGTTGGAACAGGCTACCATCCATGGGCAGGAATATATCTCGGTGGAAGAACTGCAGCAAGCCTCCGGCGTGGCGCAGTCGGTATTCGACAAATTGCACGAAGTCGGCGCTTTGGGAAATCTGCCGGAAACCAGCCAGGTTGACCTGTTCAGCTTAATGTAATGGCAATCCCCCGAAATCCCGCCTGCCGCAGCGCAGGCAGATCAGCATACGAATATACGATGATGTACCGGACCTGCAGTAGCGCTGCGGGGACGGTACTTTTTGTTTTGTGGGATTCGCTTCGATTCGTTGATTGAACTTACAGCCAGGCAGGGGAAAACACCCCCCAAAAAAATGCCCGCGCCCCATTCCAGCAAAATTTTCCGGGGCAGGTGTAGAAATTGCGTATTTGACGATGGAAAATTGATTTATCATGGAGAACATGATAGACTATAGGATACATGTAGAATCTACAAGGAACTATACGATGCCCAGCAGTAATTAAAGAAGTCTATGATAAATTAAAGCGATTGGAGAGGCAACCGATCATGAAAAGCAGAAGAAAGCATGGCTTCCAGTTTATGACGATACTATATTTTTTGATCGTATTTTGTATGTGTGTGTCGCGTTTTAACGTGATTATGACAATTATGGGTGGTCAACTAACGCGGGTGGAAGAAATTAATCTACTGCCGTTCCATAGTATTAGAGAAAACTTGAAATATGGTCGCAGCCCTGTTTCATGGGATATGCTTTATAATATGGTAATGTTTGTGCCTTTTGGAGTAATTTACTGCTATTATCAAAAGAATTTCCGCGTATATAAAGCAGTTGGAATGTCATGCTTGACAACATTCTTCATAGAAAGCGCGCAGCTCGTTTTAAAAACTGGTGTCGTAGATATAGATGACCTTATTGTAAACACATTGGGAAGTTTGACGGGAATTGTGGTGTATGTTATTCTGCAGCAGATATCCTTCAAAAATCAAAAGTTTGAGATTCACGAATTGATTGATATCAGTGCGACAATGCTTCCACCGATGTTTGTTGCCTTCATTGCGGAAATGTTCCTGGGAGATGGTTCGCTAAAATTGCTGCCAGTTCACTGTGTAGTGTTACTGTGCTATGGAATTTTTGTCTATGTATTTTTAATAAGGGATTTTACTCGCAAAGCAAAAGTTTATTATCTGGCATGTTATGTGGGAGCCTTTTATCTGAGCCGTGTGCTACTGTAGAAATAATGGCATAATATAATTTTAACCAAATCACAAAACCGTAAATAGAAAAAATGAACGCCTATAGTGAGAGAATATTCGTATTGTCGTTACTGTCTTGCGTCTTTTCAAGAACATTTTTAAGTGGTGGAATAGGAGCACCCATCTTTTCGGCATTTTCGAGAATACTGCCTAGGGTGTATCTGAAAAGTCGAAACTATCGTCTATTTCTACAAGCACAGCCGGATTATGCGTTAAAAATCCTTGGAATCCTGCTTGTGTTTGCGAAATATCCGTCATTTTCTTTGTTTTCAGATACACCTTAAATACTTCCGCCTTTATGCCACACTCTCTGCCTAACTTTATGAGGACTCCAAACACGGTGAGAGTTCTCGACACCAGAAAATTTTCTGAGCAAAATTTCTGGGGACAGGCATCTTGTACTTTGCCGTGCGTTGCGGTATACTTAAGTGTCAGATTCTAATTTTTTGTGCTCTCCCAGGCGTTAGCTGGGACAAACTGCACCCGTCAGGAGCAATATCTTGGAAAAACTAACCTATACCCATAACGCGGATGCCGCCGCCGTCATCGCCCAGACGTATGATACCCCGCCCCTTGCCTATGTGCGCAGCTATGGCTGCCAGCAGAACGTGAACGATGGTGAGAAGATACGCGGCGTGCTGATGGACATCGGCTTCGGCGTCTGTGATTCCGTCGAGCAGGCAGATTTGATCCTGTTCAATACCTGCGCTGTGCGCGAACATGCGGAACAGCGCGTGTTCGGCAATGTCGGCGCGCTGAAAAAGCTGAAGGAAAAGAACCCTCGCCTGATCATCGGGATATGCGGCTGCATGGCGCAGCAAAAGCATATTGTGGATAAGCTGCGCGCCAGCTACCCTTATGTGGATCTGGTGTTCGGCGTGGACGGCATTGACCGCCTGCCCGCCATGCTGGTGGAGCGCCTGCACCGCGGCAAGCGCTACCTGGAAACCCCGGTCGAGCGCAACGCCGTGGTGGAGGAGCTGCCCATCCGGCGTGATTCCGGCTTCCGCGCCTGGCTGCCCATCATGTATGGGTGCGATAATTTCTGCACCTACTGCATCGTGCCCTATGTGCGCGGGCGCGAGCGCAGCCGCACCCCGGCGGATGTTCTGGCAGAGTTCAAAACGCTGGTAGAGCAGGGCTATAAAGAAATCACCCTGCTGGGCCAGAACGTAAACAGCTATGGCAAAGGTCTGGAAGAAAAGACGGATTTTGCCGATCTGCTCAACCTGCTGTGCACCGTTCCGGGCGATTACCAGATCCGCTTTATGACCAGCCACCCCAAGGATGCCAGCCGTAAGCTGATCGATACCATTGCCGCGCAGGATCACCTGTGCAAGCATATCCATCTGCCGGTGCAGTCCGGCAGTGACCGTATCCTGAAAGAAATGAACCGCCACTATACGGTTGCCCAGTATATGGACCTGGTCAATTATGCTAAGGAGAAAATCCCCGGTGTAACTTTCTCCAGTGATATCATTGTCGGCTTCCCCGGCGAGACGGAAGAGGATTTCCAGGCAACGCTTGATTTGATCCAGCAGGTCAAATACATGCAGCTGTTTACCTTTATCTATTCCAAGCGCACCGGCACCATTGCCGCTAAGCTGCCGGACCCGGCCACCCATGCCGAAAAGGCAGCCCGCATGGACCGCCTGCTGAAACTGCAGGATTCCATTGCTTTCCCGATGATCGCTGCTATGGCGGGGCAGACCGTGAAAGTATTGGTGGAAGCTGCTGGCCGCACCCCCGGCACCCTGAACGGGCGGCTGGATAACAACCTGGTCGTCGAGTTCCCCGCCGAGGAAAGCCTGATCGGCCAGTACGCCAATGTGCGCCTGACCGGTTCCCGCGCCGCACTGCTGGTGGGGGAACTGGCAGAATAAAGCCAGATCCAATAAAATATCGTAGCTAACATTTGCTGAATACAGCGTAATAATAAGGAGTAACCAAAATGGATTGCATTGATCTTTTCAAAAAAGCCGCCGCCGCCATGCAGACTGACCCCCGTTACCTGGAACTGGATGCAGCCCGCCGCGAAAACGATAACGACCAGGAGCTGCAGGGCCTGATCGGCGAGTTCAACCTCAAGCGCCTGGACCTGAACAACGAAAGCGCCAAGCCGGAACCGGATACCGCCCATGTGGCCGACCTGAACCAGCAGGTGAACGACCTGTACACCCAGATCATGTCCAGTGAGGGCATGGTGCGCTACAACACCGCCAAAAAAGAGTGCGAAGCCATGGTCAGCCATATTGATGCCATCATCAACACGGCCATGAACGGCGGCGACCCCATGACCGTTCAGGCCCCCACCGGCGGCTGCACCGGCAGCTGCTCCACCTGTGGCGGCTGCCACTAAGGCGGCACAGCAGCCAATTTGTTCATGAACAGAATCAGGAGTGTGAAGAATGGCAGCAAACATTGTGCCCCAAAAAGTTGAGGATGTTGATACACAGGCGCTTTCGCCCATGATGCAGCAATATCTGGAAATCAAGCGCCAGCACCCCAACGAGATTCTGTTTTACCGCGTGGGTGACTTTTACGAGATGTTCTTTGACGATGCCCTGACGGCATCGCGGGAGCTGGAACTGACCCTGACCGGCAAAGCCTGCGGCTTGCCGGACCGTGCGCCGATGTGCGGCGTGCCGTTCCATTCGTATGAAATTTATGCCGCCCGCCTGATTGCCAAGGGCTACAAAGTCGCTATCTGTGAACAGATGGAAGACCCGGCGCTGGCCAAAGGGCTGGTCAAGCGGGATATCATCCGCGTAATTACGCCGGGTACTGTGATCGAAAGTAGCATGCTGGCGGACGATAAAAACAACTATATCTGCAGCATTTATACCCGCAAGGTGCGCAGCCGCTGGAAAGCCGGCATCTGCTTTGCGGATATTTCCACCGGCGAAGCCTATGCCACCGAGCTGACCGCGGAAAAAATGGGCCCGGCCATCATCACCGAGCTCTGCCGCTATATGCCCAGTGAAATTCTGATCAACCCGGCACTGCTGGATTTAAAAGAAGTAACCAACTATGTCCGCCAGCACACCCATGCGCTGGTGGAACTGCGCGAGGATGCCTGCTACCAGCAGCGGGTGATGGAGGACGCCATGACCGCTCAGTTTGGGGCAAATTGGCGCAATACCTGCGGTTTTGCGCAGGACGGCCTGGTGCCCTATGCCTTTGGGGCACTGCTTGGCTACCTGCATGAGACCCAGAAGCACGGCATCGACCGCATCAAATCAGTGCAGAACTATGCCGATGCCCAGTACATGCGGCTTTCCCCGGTCACACGCGCTAACCTGGAACTGACCGAGACCATGCGCGGCCGCGAAAAGCGCGGTACGCTGCTGTGGGTGCTGGATAAAACCGAAACCTCGATGGGCAAACGCCAGCTGCGCGCCTGGATCGAGCAGCCGCTGGTGGACAGCAGTGTCATCAACCAGCGGCTGGATGCTGTGGAAGCACTGTACAATGCCAACGTGACCCGTGCAGACTTAAAAGAAGCGCTCTCCCATGTTTATGACATTGAACGCCTGACAACCCGCATTCTGTATGGCTCCGCCACCCCCAAGGAGGTCAAAGCCCTGGGGGATACCTGTGTTTATCTGCCGCAGGTACGCCAGCTGGCCCGGCAGTGTACCACCCCACTGCTGCAGGAGCTTTCGGGCGCTGTGGACCCACTGGAAGATTTGCTGGACCTCATCAACCGTGCCCTGGTGGAAGATCCCCCGGCAAACCTTAAGGACGGCGGTGCTATCCGCGCAGGGTTCAACGCCGAAGTGGACGAGCTGCGGGATATCATGCACGGCGGCAAGGGCTTCCTTTCCCAGTTGGAAGCCAAGCTGAAAGAGGAGACCGGTATCCCCAAACTGAAAATAGGTTTCAATAAAGTGTTCGGCTACTATATTGAGGTCAGCCGCAGCTATGCGGCCAGCGTACCGGATACCTTTATCCGTAAGCAGACCCTGACAACAGGGGAGCGCTACATTACTCCCGAACTGAAAGAGCTGGAAAACAAGATCCTTGGCGCAAACGAGCGCCTGTTGGTATTGGAACACCAGCTGTTTGCCGACCTGCTGGAAGCCATCTCCGCCCAGCTGCTGCGCATCCAGCGCACGGCTTTTGCGGTGGCCCAGCTGGATGTTCTGGCTTCCTTTGCGGAAGCGGCGGTGCAGAACAACTATGTAAAACCCACGGTGGATGACAGCGATGTGCTTTCTATTACCGAGGGCCGCCATCCGGTGATTGAGCAGATGCTGAAAGGCAGTCTGTTTGTGCCAAACGATACCACGCTGGACGAAACCGAAAACCGCATGCTCATCATCACCGGCCCCAACATGGCGGGCAAATCTACCTACATGCGCCAGAATGCGCTGATTGCCCTGATGGCGCAGATCGGCAGCTTTGTTCCGGCATCCAGCTGCCATGTCGGTGTGGTGGATGCTATCTTTACCCGCGTGGGCGCATCGGATGACCTTGCCGCCGGTCAGTCCACCTTTATGGTGGAAATGACCGAAGTGGCCGAAATTCTGCAGCGGGCAACCAAAAGCAGCCTGGTCATTCTGGATGAGATCGGCCGCGGCACATCCACCTTTGACGGCATGAGCATTGCCCGCGCCGTGGTGGAGTATATCTGCGATAACATCGGCTGCAAAACCTTGTTCGCTACCCATTACCATGAGCTGACCAGCATGGACCAGGATGTGGACGGCATTAAAAACTATAACATCGCCGTCAAAAAGCGCGGGGAGGATATCACCTTCCTGCGGCGCATTGTGCAGGGCCCGGCGGATGACAGTTATGGCATTGAAGTCGCCAAACTGGCCGGTCTGCCGGAGGCCGTGATCAAGCGTGCACACGCCGTGCTGCGCCAGCTGGAAGCCACAGCTCCCGGCGCCAACAAGGCCATGCAGCTGGATTTTGAAACAGTGGAAGCCTATAACAACCCCGCCGTGCCCAGCGAAGTTGTGGACAAGCTGAACAGCCTGGATATTGAGACCCTGACCCCCATCGAAGCGCTGAACTTCTTGTATGAACTGAAACAGGCGCTGAAGTAAATACATTGTTCAAACGCTAAGGCAATACCGCATAATTCTAAGTGCCGATACGGCGAGCGAGGTGCGGCAGC
>OLPN01002130.1_pt1 | contig 16116 bp, 10 predicted proteins | sample 1672601 | NCBI WGS metagenome assembly OLPN01 (sample SAMEA3136704, study PRJEB25190) | human gut metagenome | reverse complement strand
AAAATGAAGCACAGAGAACAAAAATAAAAAATTTTAAAAGTTACTATTCACAAGTTATGAATTATAAAAAATGAAATTAATAATTTATATTTTATTATATTGTGAATAGTAACTTTTAAAATATCTTATATAAATTTATTGAAACATTATTAGCAGTAGCAGAAGCCTCAATTCTTATATCATTTCCAGTATTATTTCTAAACTTTAAATCATAACTACCATAAGCAACAGCAGCATCCTTTCCGGATTTGATATAAGGAACTTTATTACTATGCTCATGGCGCTCTATAATAGACAAACCAGAAACTTTTAAAACAGCATTATATAAAGTAGTGCTCACTTGGCAATTTCCACCACCAAGACCTTTCTTTTTATTACCATCATTATCAAAAATATCAGCTTCTTGGTAACCCTTTGCAGAAGTTGCAGGACCAATAGTATTGCAAAAAGAAAAAGTGCTTCCATTTTTTACCACAGTTCCATTTAATTTCGAACAAGTAATAGAAATATTATTTTGTCTCTCAGACTCCTTTGTATAAATCTTTGTAGAAAAAGAAGAAATAAGTTCATCCTTTTTGGGTTCAATATTTTGGATATTATTTTGTTCATTTTCCTCATTTGTTTTATTTTCCATTAATGAATTATGTCCAAAATTTTCTGTATTATTTATCTGTGAATTTGAAACAATATTATTATTAACAGAGGTATTGTTTGCCGAAAAATCTTGATTTGTAGAAGTTCTTTCTGCAGAATAATTAGAAGAATTCGTATATTTATTTTTAAAGAAAAAATAAATACCAATTCCAATACACAAAATTAGTATAATGGCAACAATAATCCAAATTTTATTATTTTTCATTTAGAAATCAATCCTTGCATAATATATTTAGGCTTTTTAATAAAGGTTTTGCCTATAAACCAATTAGAATAATTATTATAATGTTTAGTCTAACCAAAATGAGTCATAAAATACATAAAAAAGAATATAATATAGATAATGTCCAATTTAGAACCAATGTATAAAAAAGGACATTAGAATAAAAATAAAAGGAAGATAAAAAATGGATGAAATTTTAAGATATTTTCCAAATAAAATATATCAAATTTTTTCAAATTTATTGCAAGAAAATCCTCAGATTGGAAATGAACTACAAGAAATTAGAATCAGAGTAGACAAGCCAATAATATTAAAATTAAGGGAAAAAGACCTTATATTGCAATATAATATACTTCAAACAGAAATATTGCAGATAGTAGAAAGACTATGTGAAAACTCAATATATGCATATAAAAATCAAATATGTGAAGGATTTATAACAATAAAAGGAGGACACAGAGTAGGGCTAACAGGTTCATGTGTAATTGAAAATGGAAAAATTACAAATATAAAATACATATCAAGTTTAAATATAAGAATAGCAAGAGAGGTAAAAAACTGCAGTACAAGAATATTAAGAGAAATTATAGATATTGAAAATAAAACAATATACAATTCCATCATAGTTGCACCTCCAGGTAGAGGAAAGACAACCATTTTAAGAGACATTATTAGAAGGCTAAGTGATGGGATAGAAGAAATAAATTTTAGAGGCAAAACATGTGGCGTTGTTGACGAAAGAGGAGAAATAGCAGCAATGTATAAGGGAGCACCTCAAAATGATGTTGGAATTAGAACAGACATAATAGAAAATGTAAGTAAAAACAAAGGTATACATATGCTTATTAGAACAATGGCTCCAGAAATAATTGCGTGTGATGAGATAGGAAGTAAAGAAGATGTTGAGGCAATTCATTATGCATTATATTCTGGGGTTAAAGGGATTTTTACGATGCATGGGAAGAATGTAGAAGATATAAAAAATAATAAACAAATTTATGAATTAATCGAAAATAGAGAAATTCAAAAAATAATTTTTTTATAATCGACTTTTCGGTCTACTATAGATTTTAAAATAATTAAGTGATATAATGACAAAAAACAAAAGAGGCGAATCAAATGAAAAAAATTAATGGAATAATAATGCAATACTTTGAATGGTATATGGAATGTAACCAAAATTTATGGAATCAAATAAAAGAAAATGCAGAAAAACTATCAGATTTAGGAGTAACAGCAATGTGGTTACCACCGGCATATAAAGGAATAGGCGGAAAAGATGATGTTGGATATGGAGTATATGACGTATATGACTTAGGTGAATTTGACCAAAAAGGTTCAATAAAAACAAAATACGGGTCAAAAGACGAATATTTAGACTCTATAATTGCACTAAAACAAGCAGGCATAGAAAGCTATGCAGACATAGTTTTAAATCACAAAATGGGAGCAGATGCATTGCAAACAATACCTGCAACGAAAGTAGACTGGTCAAATCATAATATAGAAACATCACAAAGAGAAAATGTAAAAGTTGCAACAAAATTCACATTTCCAGGAAGAAAACACAAATATTCAGACTTCGAATGGAACTGGACAGATTTTGATGGAATAGACTATAATAATCAAACTGGCGAAAATGCAATATTCAAATTTGTAGATAAAAAATGGGGAGCAGAAGTTGACGAAGAATTTGGAAATTTTGACTATTTAATGGGAGCAGATTTAGACTTTTCAAATCCTAGAGTAGTAAAAGAATGCAAAGACTGGGGAAGATGGTATTTAGACTTAACAAAAGTTGATGGATTCAGATTAGATGCGGTAAAACACATAGATGCAAATTTTTATAAAGAATGGATACAAACATTAAGAGATGAAAGTAAAAAAGAATTATTTACAGTTGGTGAATATTGGTCAGCAGATGTAAATAGATTACATAGATATATTACGGAAACAGAAGGAAAAATATCATTATTTGATGTACCATTACACTATAATTTCTTTAATGCATCAAATGACCCAAATTACAATATGTCACAAATATTGGAACACACATTGGTAAAGGAAAATCCATGTATGGCAGTAACATTTGTAGACAACCACGATACACAACCAGGCCAAGCACTACAAAGTTTTGTACAAGGTTGGTTTAAATCAATAGCATATTCAATTATATTGCTAAGAAATGATGGATATCCTTGTGTATTTTATGGTGATTATTATGGAATAGAACATGACCATATTGAGCCAGTAAATGACCTAAAAACATTAATGTTAATAAGAAAAGAAAAATCATATGGATTACAACACGATTATTTTGACCATAATAATTTTATAGGATGGACACAAGAAGGTGACGATGAACACATAAGTTCAGGTTTAGCGGTTGTTATTTCTAATGCAGGTGATGGATATAAAAGAATGTATGTGGGAAATCAAAATGTTGGTGAAACATATATTGACTGCCTTGGAAATTGCGAAGAAGAAGTAACAATAGACGAAGAGGGATGCGGAAATTTTGGTGTAAAATCAAGAAGCGTGTCAGTATGGATAAAAAAATAAGGAGAGATAAATGACAAGAACAAAATTAAAAGATAGAGTTTTGCCTTATTATACAAAAGGCGAAGAAATTTTTAATATGACATCACACATAGTAGGAGGAGCATTTGGAATAGTTGCATTAGTGCTATGCGTTGTATTTGCTGCAATACATCATAATGGATATGGCGTTGTGAGTAGTTCAATATATGGTGTAACAATGATACTCTTATACACGATGTCTAGTATATATCACGGATTAAAGCCGCAAAGAAAAGCAAAAAAAGTATTTCAAATATTAGACCATTGCTCAATATTTTTATTGATAGCAGGTTCATACACACCATTTTGCTTAGTGACCTTTAGAGAATACAATACAGCTCTTGGATGGAGTATATTTGGAATTATATGGGCAATTGCAATTTTAGGAATAACCCTAAATTCAATAGATATCAAAAAATTTAAAGTTTTTTCTATGATATGCTATTTAGGTATGGGATGGTGCATTATTTTTACTGCTAAATTGTTACCTAAATTATTAGGAATACCTGGATTATTGCTTTTAGTTAGTGGTGGAGTTGCTTATACCGTTGGTGCTATTTTGTATGGATTGGGGAAAAAGAAAAAGTATATGCATTCTATATTTCATTTATTTATATTACTAGGAAGTATATTGCAGTTTTTCTGTATATTATTGTATGTGGTATAAAATGTTACAATTTTATGTAAAACGTACTATAATAAATGTAGTTACTTATATAATCAAACCAAGATAAATATTGGTTTGAATTAATAGACAGGAGGACAAAAATATGAACAAGAAAGCATTATATTATCGGGTAATAGTTAGAGAAGTAAATAGAATGGTAAATGATGGATTTATCATTGCAAATATTTGTGATGGAAAATTATTTTCACTGGAAGGGGTATTTGCAGAGGATTATTTGACAGCGAAGATTGATGAAGATGCTATATCCTTAGAATATTATTCTAGATACGAGGTATTTGGACAATATGAAAAACAGTGGGAGATTCCCATACAGAATGAGTGCTTCGAATTGCCTTTATATACCGAGACACACTTATTAAGTGAAGAAGATTATGAAAATATGGATAAGGATGAAGAAGAGGAATATGAAGTTATAAAAATAGAAACATTAGAACAAATTTCTCAAAATTCTCAAAAGGAAAAGTATAATAAAATTCTTCAAAAATTCAAAAAAAATAATAAATGACAAAAAAAGTGGAAAAATAAAAAACAAAGTGATATACTAAGAAAAAAACAAAAGACAATGGGTAAAATTAATACCCAAAAAAGAAAGGAACGTGATAAAAAATGGAAAAAAGTTTAGAAGAAAAACTATTTCACAAAAAAGAAAACGGATGGAACGCAGTAGACACAAGAAAAAAAGAAGCAATATTCAATTTTTCAAAAGACTATATGAACTTTCTAAATAAAGCAAAAACAGAAAGAGAATTTATAGTAGAAGCCACAAAAATGGCACAAGCAAACGGATACAAAGACATAGCAGAATTTGAAAAACTACAACCAGGAGACAAAATATACTTTATAAACAGAGGCAAAAGCATGTATCTAGCAATAATAGGAACAGAAAACATAGAAAACGGAGTTCACATTATTGGTTCACATGTAGACTCACCAAGACTAGACCTAAAACCAAATCCACTATATGAAGACACAGAATTAGCATACTTCAAAACACATTACTATGGAGGAATCAAAAAATATCAATGGACAACAATTCCATTAAGCATCCATGGAGTAATAGTAAAACCAAATGGTGAAAAAATGACAGTAAATATAGGAGAAGACGACGATGATCCAATATTTACAATAACAGACTTATTACCACATTTAGCACAAGAACAAATGGAAAAGAAACTAAAAAACGGAATAGATGGGGAAGACCTAAATCTTCTAATTGGAAGCGTTCCATACCAAGACACAGACGCAAAAGAAAAAGTAAAACTAAATATTCTAAACATCTTAAACCAAAAATACGGAATAGTAGAAGCAGATTTACAAAGTTCAGAATTAGAAATAATACCAGCATTCAAAGCAAGAAGCCTAGGATTTGATGCAGGGCTAGTAGCAGCATATGGACAAGACGACAAAGTATGTGCATACACATCACTTGCAGCAATGATGACATTAGAAAATGTAAAAAACACAGCAGTATGCATTTTATCAGATAAAGAAGAAATAGGAAGTATGGGAAATACAGGAATGGAATCACATATGTTTGACTTCTTTATATCAGAAATGTTAAACAAATTAGGAGTAAACAGACCAAATCTATTAGACAAAGTATTCTGCTTCTCAAAAATGTTATCATCAGATGTTGACGCAGGTTTTGACCCAATTTATGCATCAGTATCAGACAAAACAAATGCAGGATATGTAGGAAAAGGAATAAGCCTAAACAAATACACAGGTGCAAGAGGTAAATCAGGAGCATCAGATGCAAACGCAGAATATGTTGCCTGGGTTAGAAATGTACTAGAAAAAAATGATATAAAATATCAAGTAGCAGAACTTGGAAAAGTTGATATTGGCGGTGGAGGAACTATCGCATATATATTAGCAAACAAAGGAACAGATGTTATAGACTGTGGAGTACCAGTGCTTTCAATGCATGCACCATATGAAGTAACAAGCAAATTTGATATATATTCTGCTTTCGAAACATACAAAGCATTCTGGAAAGAATAAAAAATAAGGATTGAAGGAAAATGTACCTTCAATCTTTTTTTTCGCTATTCCGTAGGTCTTTCAGCAAAAAAATAAAAAATGAAATAAATTTATAAAAAAAATAAACATAAAAAAACAAATTAAATTAAAAAGAAGACTGAAAAGCCAGTGAAATAAATGAAAAGAAAAATTATTACAAATATATAACATTTTAGTTACAACAATGAAATATAAAAAATTCTTCATTATTTAAATCTGTTATAAGCCTATTCCGTAAGACAATTTAAATTACAATAACACAACAAAAGCCACTAAAATCAATGCTTTTATAGATATTTAAAATTGCAAAAAGTGTCAAAACATGTTATATTTTAGGCACAAGAAAACGTAATAAAAATATATAAAATAAACGAGTAAGAAAAAACAAGGGGGAAAGCAAAAGATGATAAGAGGTACAAGAACAGAGCCTAAAAGCCTTGATACTGTAGAGAGAGAGAGAGAGAGAGAGAGAGAGAGAGAGGCACTTTAGAAGAAAAGAAAAACAACAATTTTTCAAGCAAATTCTTGAACAAAAAAAGCGGAATAACAATGGTAGCACTAGTGGTAACAATAGTGGTACTACTAATTTTAGCGTCAATATCAATACAAGGAATAACAAGAACAGGAATATTTCGTGCAGCAGAAGACACAAAATTAGAACACAAAAGAGGACTAATAGCAACCACATTAGAAACAAAATTAAAAATAAACCAAACTGAGCAAATAAGAGGAACAGATGAGGAAATAGTAAAAGCAACATACGAAGATGTCAAAAATGACCTAGAACAAATAAAAAAAGCCGGAGGAAAAGACATAGAAGTAGGTGAAGTAACATCAGAAGAAAAAAATGGAAAAACAGAATGGTTCTTTGAGGTTAAAGTTGATGGAGACGTTTACAAAGTTGGACTTGACGGTTCAGATTATCTAGGAAAAGAAGACGAACTAGCCCCTCTAATTGAAATAAAAAAAGCCACTGCAACAACAAACACAATAACAGCAACAGTAACAACAAGAAGAAATGAAGGCGGAAAAATAGAATATTACATAAAAGAAAAAGGTTCACAAAAATTTGATTTAGCAGGAACAACAGACCAAAACACATTTAAATATACAAAATTAAAACAAGAAACAACATATGTAATTGAGGCAGTAGCAATTAATACAAACGGAAAGAAAAAAGTATCAAAAGAATACGAAATAAAAACAAGTCTTGTACCAAAAATAGACTCAAATGAAATAAAATTTGCATCAGTTCCAAATGAATGGACAAACAAAAGTGTAGAAGTAACAGCAACACTAACAGTAGATGGACAAAACTTTACATTAGCAACAAGCAAAAATCCAATATCAGGCTGGATAGCATCTAACAGACAAATATTCACAGAAAACGGAACAATGTATGCAGCCTTAACAGACGGAAACAACTATGGTATAGCAGCTTCACACGAAGTTACAAATATAGATACAACAAAACCAATAGTAAAAAGTCTATCAGTAACAACAAACACAATAAAAATAACAGCAACAGATGAAGCAAGTGGAATATACTCATATGCAATATCAGAAAGTGAAACAATGCCAAAAACATTCACAAAACTAGATAATAGTACGCAAGTATTCAACACAGTAGTAGAAAATCTAAAACAATCAACCAAATACTATGTATGGGTAAAAGATGTAGCAGGAAATATAAGTGAAGTAGCCTCAACAAAAACAGGAACAGTACCAAAATTAACTGATGCAAACACAACAATTACAAAATCACCAAATGATTGGACAACGCAAGAAGTAACTGCAACAGTAACAACAACAGAAAAAAATTATGCACTACAAACTAAAAAAGACAATGGAGAATGGCAAACAACAAATTCTCAAAAATATACAGAAAACGGAACAATATATGCAAGATTATGGGATGGAACAAATGCAGGAGAAGAAATATATAAACCTATAACAAACATAGACAAAACGGCACCAACAGCAACAAATATAGAAATAAAGAATGTTACACCTGCAGGATATGATGTATATGTTTATGGAGTAAAAGACAATGGCTCAGGAGTAAATAGAGTACAATTCCCAACATGGACAGAAGCAAAAGGACAAGATGACATACAACCAAATTGGCAAACAGGCGAAAGTTCAAAAGGAACAAAGCAAGCAGATGGAACAACATGGGTATATCATGTAAATATAACAGACCATAAAACAGAAGCAGGAGAATATAACACACACATTTATGCATACGATAATTTGGGAAATGGAAAATGTATAGGTACCCAAAAAGTAACAATACCAATGGTAAAAATCACATATGATGAAAACTACGTAAAAGACGGAACAACAAATAAACAAACAGTAGAAAAAGTTTATAATACAGAATTAGGTACACTAAGAACACCAACAAGAACAGGATACACATTTGCAGGATGGTTTACAGAAGCAACAGGAGGAACACAAATTTCTAGCACAACAAAAACACCTGTAACAGATACAACATACTATGCACACTGGAATGCAAACCCATTAAACTTTGCAAATCAAACAATAAGCAAAACATTTAGTACAAGTGAGCAAAAAGCAGACATAACAGGGGCAAGTAATGGAACAGGAAATTATACATATACAGAAAAAACAGAAAAAAATTCTGCACAAAAAGATACAAATTATATAAGTATAAATGGAACAACAATAACAATAGCAGCCAACACGCCTGCAGACACATATACATATGTAATTGTAGCAACAGACAACAACTCAAAAGTAACAAAAGAAGCAACATACACAATCAAAATAGAAAGAGCAAAAACTGCAAATGCAGGAGCATCAGACAAGACATATAATGGAACAAATCAAACAGGAGTAACAGGAACAAACGTAACATGGACAGGAACAACATCCGCAATAGATGCAGGAACATACACCGCAAATGCAACACCAGATGCAAACCATGCATGGAGTGATGGAACAACAAATGCAAAAGCAATAACATGGAAGATGAATCCAAAATCTATAGCAGTAACATGGGGAACAACTACAACATTTACATATAATGGACAAGCACAAGCACCAACAGCAAGTGCTGCAAGTGGAGTGCCAGGAGAAGTAATAAATATCTCAAGAACGACAGAAATAAATGCAGGAAGTCACACATCAACTGCAAGCATAAGCAGCGTAACAGGTGGAAGAGCAAGAAAAGAAAACTACACATTAACAGGAAACACAAAAGCGTTTACAATAAATAAAGCAACAGTAGCAACACCAACAAATCTTGCTATATCAACTGCAGGAATTGTAACATGGTCATCAGCAAGTAATGCAACATCATATCAAATAAGTATAGATGATCAAAATTGGACAAACGCAACAAGTGGAGTAGATTATTTAAGTACAATAATAGGAACAACAGGAAACAGAACAGTATATGTAAGAGCAATAAATAGCAATGCAAATAACTACACAACACCAAGTGATAAAGCAAGCAAAACAGTTGCAGTTTATACAACAACAATAAATAGCAACTCTACAAACATGGGAACAGTTGATACATCAAGTTATAATGTTATAAGTGGAGCAACATTCACTACAAGTGGAAATAAATTAACAATAAAGGGAATAACAAGCGGGACAACAACAAAAGATTTAAAAGTAGTTACCGCAACAAATAAAACAGGTTACTCATTTAGTAAATGGTCAGTAGCCAGTGGAACAGTAACTACAGCAACAACAATAACTGCAACATTTACAGCAAATACATATACAGTAGCATATAACGGAAATGGAGCAACAGGAGGAAGCACAGCAAACACCACAGCAACATATGACCAAAGTGTAACAATAGCATCAAATGGATTCACAAAAACAGGATATACATTTGCAGGTTGGACAACAAAAACTGACGGAAGTGACGATGGATATGGCTGGACAAACTGGAAAGGAACATGGAAATATGTAGATGGACAATATGGAATAGCAAATAGAAAATTGCAACTTTATGCAAGATGGACACCAAATAAATACACAATATCATATAACGGAAATGGAGCAACAGGAGGAAGTACAGCAAACACCACAGCAACATATGACCAAAATGTAACAATAGCATCAAATGGATATACAAGAACAGGATATACATTTGCAGGTTGGACAACTAAAACTAATGGAACAGATGATGGATATGGTTGGACAAACTGGAAAGGAATATGGAAATATGTAGACGGACAATATGGAATAGCAAGTGGAAAACTACAACTTTACGCTAGATGGACAGCAAATCAATTAAACTTTGCAAATCAAACAATAAACAAAACATTTAGTACAGGTACTCAAACTGCAGGTATTACCGGAGCGAGCAATGGAACAGGAAGTTATACATATACAGAAAAAACAGAAAAAAATGCATCAGGAACAGCAACAAACTATATAAGTATAAGTGGAACAACAATTAATATAGCGGCTAGTACACCAGCAGGAACATATACATACGTAATTACCGCAAAAGACAACAATTCAGGAGTAACAAAAGATGCAACATACACAATAAATGTAGCAAGAGCAAAAAATGCAAGTGCAAGTGCATCAAACAAAACATACAATGGAAAAAGCCAAACAGGTGTAACAGGTAGCGGAATAACATGGAGTGGAACAACATCAGGAATAGATGCAGGAACATATACAGCAACTGCAACACCAGATGGAAACCACGAATGGAGTGATGGAACAACAGGAGCAAAAACAATAACATGGACAATGAATAAAAAGACAGTAGCAGTAACATGGGGAGCAACCACAACATTTAACTATAATGGAAGTGCACAAGCACCAACAGCAAGTGCTACAAGTGGAGTAACAGGAGAAACAATAAATGTAACAAGAACAACGGGAACAAATGCTGGAAGTTATACATCAACAGCAAGCATAAGTAGTGTAAGTGGAGGAAGAGCAAATAAAGCAAATTACACATTATCAGGAAATACAAAAGCATTTACAATAAATCCATCAAGTACAGCCATAAAAGTATATTATCCAACAAGTGCTACAGCAGTAAGTTTAAAAACAGTATATAGAAATAAATGTTCATCTTCTAGTACAGTACTTTCAACAACAAATACAGGAACATCAAATAATGTTTTGGCATCTACATATAATGGTTTATATGGCTCATTTGGAGGATATGCAACAGCAGTTAATACAACAACAAGGGCAACAACTGCAATAGCAGGAATTGCAACAAGAGCAGAAACAACATACTATGTTGTAACAACAGGTTCAAACACATCATCGATAACAGCAACATTTAATTACTACAATGGAAGTGCATGGACATCAACAACAAAAGCAGGAACAAGAACAAATAATTATGCATATTATTGTACTTCAACAACAGCAGCGAAAACAGCAACAGCATATTCACATGGCTCAATTGCAGCACCATCAACAAGTGCAGGACCTTATAGTACAGCATATGTTGGATGGTCAACAGGTTCTAAGAGCATGAGTACAACATCTGTAACTACTGCAAATACAACATATTATGCAGTGTATAGAAGTAACGTAGCTGTAAAAGTTGTAACTGGTACTGCAGCAGCAAATGTAACATCAAAAACAATATATAGAAATGCAATGAAAGATGGAACATTTTTGTCTGAAAGTAATACAGGAACAAGTAATTTGACAACAATTTCAGGAGCATATAATTATGCAGGTTTAGCAACATCTACAGGAACAACAACATGTGCAACAATTACAACATGTGCAGCAAGTACTACAAGAACATTTTATACAGTAGGAAAAACAATTAGTAATTCAACAATTACAGTTACATATAAGTATCAAAATGGAAGTAATGACAAAACGGCAAGTGGAACTAAAACAGTTATAAAAAAATACTATGTAAATTCATCAAATCAAGTAACATCAAATAGTAGTACAACTAATCCACAATTTACAATGCCAACTGCAACAAAGACAGGATGCAATTTTGCTGGATGGAATACAAGTAACACTGCAACAACAGCGACATATACTGCAGGACAAAAGGTATCTATTGGAAGTTCAACTACGTTATATGGAATATGGATAATTAATGGAAGTGTTGGACTATCCGCAACAAGCGGTAGTACATGTACGGGAAAAGAAACAACATTTACAGTTAATAGTAATCCGAGCGGAGGTAAATTATCAGTATCAAGTGCAAATACAGGGATAGCAACAACTTCTATATCAGGCACCACAGTAACGGTAACTCCAAAAGCTATTGGAAGTACAACAATAACAGTAACAAGTGCAGCAAATAAGAATTATACAAGTGCAAGTAAGACATATACAATAACAGTAGGTAATCACAATGCAACGACAGGTGGAACGTTAAAATCAGCAGCTACATGTACTGCGGCAGCAGTTTATTATCATAAATGTAGTATATGTGGAAAAGGTTTATCTTCAACTTATAGTAGCGGAAGTGCCTTAGGTCATAACTATACAAGTACAAAAAGAATGGGATCATGGTCTTGGACAGAAAATACAGGAACTTGGTCTGCAGCCAATGCACAGGGAATGAAGACAGCAATGTTTAATAATGCAGGAACATATGCTAGATTTACATATACGTCTTATGGAGCACATACAATGAGAATATTATATTTTGGAGCACAGACAGGATATTCTTTAGATTTCTGTCTTGGAACAAGTACAAATGCAACAGCCTCTGGAGTGACAGGATATAGAGGATGGGCAGGAGGAACAGTACAATTTTGGGTTGGTGGAAAATTAAATTCTACTGTAAACCATGGAGCCTCAGCAGGTAACGGTGTATATAATTCATATATAGATTGGGGCCATGGAGGTTCAGGAAGTTGGACATTTACAATTCATGCAAATTCACCTAATACTGGTGCACATCCAGCATCATGCATAAGATATTACTGTTCGAGATGTTCACATTATGAAGATAGACATGAAGAATACTAATTTTAAAATCAATTAGTAAAAATATTTTATATGGAAGATATTAGTTTTAACTAATATAAATCGAAAGGAACAAATATGAAGAATAATGAAAGACATTTGATTTACAACAAGAAAATAAAAATAATTGGAGCCATAATAGCAATTACAATTATAATAATAGCACTCGTCTTTATAATACTAAATAAAAAATCAATCAAAGCAGACCAAAACATCAATTATTTAGAAATATCAAACATAGAAGACATAAAAAAACAAATAAAAGAAGTAAAGGCAGATCAAGAAAAGACATCATCAAAATATGAATATATAAAGAAATACAAACTAAATAAAAAAGGAAAGCTAGGGGAAACAGAAGGAACATATATATACTTAAGAGAATCACTAGAAGACGTAAACATATTCAAAACAGAATATGAAGTAAATGACTCAAACCAAGTAGAAGAAACAATGTTAAAATTCACAACAATGTGTAAACAACAATTAGCACTAGACGAAAACACAATACCAGTTGAATCATATATTGTTGGAGAAGTAGAATCAAATGACCCAGTAACAGTAGCAGACTGTGTATACAAATATAAATTATTATGCACAGACACATATGAAGTAAAAGACGAAACAAACGAAGAAAATAAAAAAACATATGAAATAAACTTCTATATGGATGGAAACAAACTAGCATGTGAATTAGCATATGTAATAAAACAATAAAAAAGAGGGATTAAGGGGCCACCACCCCCAATCCCTCTTTTCATAATAAATTATAACTATTAATATAGAAAACAATAAATTATAACGGACTGTAACATAAAAAATTAACAATATTTATAAAAACCATTGCAATTACGAAAAGTCTGTGATATCATAATTACACTTTAAAGAAAAAGTTTTAAAATCCACAAATTTTTAAATCAAAAGTTTCAAAGTCCACTTAGGACAAAAAACAATTCAAAAAAGTCCAATTCAGGGCAATAATTCAAACAAATTTAAAGAAAAAAAGGGAGGTGCATAAAAATAAAAAAATATCATATTTACTGTAAAATAAATATTGACAAAGTAAATAAAGAATAATATAATTAAGAAAGAAGGAGTTATATGATAATATTTACATATGAAGATTATTTAAAAAACATTTTAAAATTAGATATTTCTTTAGTTTTTCTAAAAAAAGTATTATCAAAAGAAGACGAAGAAGAAGAGTACGAAGAAGAGCACACAACAGAATTTATGCTATGTGATGTCAGTGAAAAATACATTCTAGATTCACCAGATGAAATCGACGAAAAAAATAAAAATAACAATACAAAAGAACAGAACAAGACAAAAACAAACGAGAACATAATACAAAACAAAGAAGATGCCATAAAAGCAAGCAAACCAACAATAAATACAAAAAGAAACATAAGACAACAGCTCAAAGCCAGAAGAATAAACAACGAACATGACAAAATATTTAGAACAGTACTAGACAAAAAAACAGACGTATCAAAATTTTTAAACAAATTTCTTGGACTAAACATCAAAATAGAAGAATTGGAAAAATATAACAGTAGTTACATAGACCCAAAATTCAAAAACAAAGAAGCAGATATTGTATACAGAATAAAAGACAAAAACATCTTTCTATTAATAGAACACCAAACAAAAATAGACAAGAAAATGCCAATTAGGTTACATGAATATAGCACTGAAATTATGGCAAGTGCCATGGAAGAAAATAAATATAAATCAATACCAAGTGTAATACCAATTGTCTTATACACAGGAAAAACAAAATGGAAAATAGAAAATGAAACAATAGAAAAACAACAATTTTTCAAAGAAGTCAAATTAATAGACGGAGAATTCAACTTAATAGACATTAACGACTTTAGTAAAAAAGAACTACTAGAAGATGATATATTTATAACCAAAATGATGTTAGTAGAAAAATGCAAGGACGAAATAGAAATGGTCCAAGCATTAGAAAAGATAGAAAACAAAATAAAAGAAGAAGATAAAAGTACATTTAGAAGAATAGTAAAAGAAATTTGGTCATTAAGAATAGGCACAGAAAACGCAAATAAAATCTTGGAAAAAATCGAGGAAGGAAGTGGTAATATGATGGCAGTAATGGAAATGCTACTAGCAGAAAATGAAAAATACATAAATATTGGAAGACAAGAAGGACGACAAGAAGGTAGATTAGAAGGTAGATTAGAGGGTGGCAAGCAAAAAATAAAAGAAATAGTACAAAAAATGCTTGCTGAAAATTTCACAAAAGAAATGATAATGAAAATAACAGGACTAAAAAAAGAAGAAATAGAAGAGATAAAATAAAAGAAGGAACTAAAAAGGTCCTTCTTTAAAAAATTAAATATTATCAAGTAAATCAATTACAGACAAAACAAAATTCAATTTATCTCTAGACAACTTACTAGCCTTTTTAGACAACTCCATCTGAGCCTCCAACTCTTTACTAACAATCAATTTTTCAAAAATAACATTAGGAGAAATTCCCAAAATATTCATATAATTAACAAGAGTCTCAACTTTAACTCCGCCAGTTCCATTCTCAATTCTAGAAATATACTTTACAGAAATTCCTAATTTTTCAGCAATTATTTCTTGTGTAAATTTATTTTTGACGCGGTACTCTTTAAAAACCTCGCCAAGAACTTTATCAATGTCAAATTTTTTTAAAGACTTCATTTTATACCTCCATATTACTTTAAATCCATTATAATAAAAGTATATCAAGGCGTTTTAATAAATTAAACCAATTGGTAATATGAAATCGTATTTAATATAAACCTTGGAAAATACTGAATTATAAAGAATAAAAAATAAAAACAAACAAGCAATATAACACTATTAGTTATACCCAAATCTGAAGATATATATTCATACAAAAAAAAAACACCTATGAAAATCATAGATGTTATCTGGTGGGCCAAGAGGGATTCGAACCCCCGACCCCACGCTTAGAAGGCGTGTGCTC
>OLPN01002125.1_pt1 | contig 16130 bp, 20 predicted proteins | sample 1672601 | NCBI WGS metagenome assembly OLPN01 (sample SAMEA3136704, study PRJEB25190) | human gut metagenome | reverse complement strand
CTCGCCCGTCTGACAAGACTCAAATAGAAAAATAAAAACACATCGTCCAGCAAAAAGGCAACAACGCCCACTGCGAACGGGAACCACACCGCATGCGTCACATCCGTCAACGTCGTCTGCGCAAGCAGATACAAAAGCCAGCTGACGCCGAGGATCATACCTATCATCAAAATTCCTGCCACCACAAACGGCTCCGTCAGCACCGTGTCCCGAATCCTTAATTCGATCTGATAACCGCCGCCCTCTTTGCGGACGCGCCCTTCATACCGGGTTATCCGAAGCAGCAGCCAGACAGAAACCACCAGAAATAACATGCCGACTGCAGCCAGATAACCATAATAAGGAACGACTCTGTGGTACGCCGCACGCGCGGTTGCAAAGCCGTCCTGTGCCGGATACGTCGTATCAACTGCCAGCCATACCCGCGTATTATCGCCAAAGGCATACTGATAGGAGGACAGCTCCTGTCTAAGCTCCTCCGCAGCAATCTCCGTATTCGTCAAAAGCTCCGCCCGATCCGCATTATAGCACAGATATCTGCCATATTCTTCGAACTGCCTTGTGATTTCGTCTAATTTTTTATCTGTAAAATCGTCCTTCAGATTCGTATAATAATGGACTTCGCCATCCTGATCCATCCGGTAACAATATCGGATATTTGACGCGTCCAGACCGTAACTGTCTTTGTACGCCGAATATTCGGAAAAATTATAAAAAAGTTCCTTCGACGTCGTCTTTAAATCGTCCCGCAGCTGAATGTATTCGTCTGTGTCGGACGCATATTGTGCCAGGTCCTTTCCCTCTGCAGACAGATACCGGGGCACCAAAAGATCCAGCTCCATCCCATCTGCATCCGAATAATTCAGTCCCAGCTCCTCGCACTTTTTCTGATATTCTTCCCGGCTGGACGGAAGCTCCTGAATCATCTGCATCGAAAGCGACTGCTTCTGCCGTTTCTGATCCAGCTTCTGCAACACATTCAGGGTTGCCGTTTCCCCGTTCCAGTCGTTCCCGCTCAGCCCCTCCTGACCGGAAAGAACGCTGGAATCCCCTTTGAAATAAGCGTCCAGCTGTGCCTTCGTCGCAAAAACCTTTTCCGTCACGAAGCCATAATTTCCCCATTTGACCAGATCATCCAGATAAAAAGACGCCGTTGCCGTCGTGTCACGGACATCTTCCTGTCTGTGGGCAAATTCCGCGATATCGATCTGCTTTTGTCCATTATAAGTTCCGTCCGTTTCCAACTGGCTTCGGATGACAGAAAGCCGCGTCACTCCTCGGATTTCTTCGGACAGAATGTCCGTGAACAGATCGGAATTTTCAAACGAATTACTGTTTTCAAGCAGATTGATCTGCTGTTCATACAGCCTGCCGTTTCTCTCCACGCTGACCGAACTATTGCAGGCAAGCCCGACAAAAATTGCCGCAAAAGCCGCTGCCAGCACTTTCTGAAAAATGAGCAGCACTCTTCTGTCCTTCTTTCCAATGACCCATTTCTTTTTCATGAGCCCGTACTCCTTTCCGGCTTTTTTCGTCACGGCTGCTTCTCGATCTTGTATCCGACACCCCAGACAACCTTCAGATAACGTGGCTCCTTCGGGTTAATCTCAATCTTTTCCCGGATGTGTCGGATATGGACAGCCACTGTATTATCCGCACCGATTGCCTCTTCTTCCCAGATGCTTTCATAGATCTGATTAATCGAAAAAACACGCCCCTGATTGCGCACCAGAAGCAACAGAATATTGTATTCAATCGGTGTCAGCTTGACTGGCTCTCCGTCCACCGTAACCTCTTTGGTCTCGTCGTTGATCACGAGTCCGCCAGCGCGGAACACTGCATTATTGTCCGTGTTTAAATTTCCCAGCTTCGTGTAACGGCGCAGCTGCGACTTCACCCGCGCAACGAGCTCAAGCGGATTAAACGGTTTTGTCACATAGTCATCCGCGCCGATGTTCAGCCCCAGAATCTTGTCCGCGTCCTCGGATTTTGCCGACAGGATAATGATCGGAATGCTGCTGTATTCCCGGATTTTGAGCGTCGCATGGATTCCGTCCAGCTTCGGCATCATAATATCGATAATCAAAAGCTGAATGTCGTTTTCTTTTAACGCCCGGATCGCCTGCTCCCCGTCATATGCCTTGATGACATTGTAACCCTCCTGCGCCAGATAAATTTCGATTGCTTCCACAATCTCTTTATCATCGTCACATACCAGAATATTTGTCATAATACCCTCCATTCCGCAGGCGCTTTGCGCCGAAGGAACCGCGAGACGAACATCCAGTTCGTCTCTGCGATCCTGGCTACTTTGTGTCGCCTGCGGCACAAATAGCTGTGTGAAAAATAAGCGATCACGCTTATTTTTCACACTACTCTCCGTTTCCTGCTTTCTCTACATTAAATCAGAAAAATCTGAATCTGCTGTCCGGGATATTCTTAATATTTTATAAAGATTTTACCGACAGCAGCCTCTTTCGCGCGCATTCTATTGCTTCAGCATCAGAAACGCCGCCAGATTTCCGCGTTTTCCCTTGCTCGCCCGATGAGAAAACAGATAGCTCGGATTGCAGCAGGTGCAGATGTCCGTCATCGACAGATGCTCCTTTAAAATCCCTGCGCCAAGCAAAATTGCTTCATTGGCGCGCCACAGGTCCAGCTGATATTTTCCATTGACCTTTTCGGTCAGTATATTTTTCAAGGAAACGTCCTGATATCTCTCCTGAGAAAAGAGCTTTTCAAAAGGTTCTGCCACATCTTTTCCGACTTCATAGCAGTCCTGACAGATCGACGGACCAATCGCCGCAAAAATATCCTCCGGACGGCTTCCATACGCCTCGCGCATCGCTTCGACCGTCTTTTTTCCCATCTCACCGACTGTCCCCCGCCACCCGGAATGAGAACAGCCAATCGCATGATGCACCGGATCGACAAACAAAAGCGGCACACAGTCCGCATAAAACGTGCCAAGTATCAGCCCGGGCACGTTTGTGATCAATCCGTCCACATCCCGATAATCTTTCTCTTTCGTCACGCCCTTTCCTGCATCCTCTTTTTCCACACGGCGGATGTTTGTCGTATGGGTCTGATCGGAGCAGACGAACGCGTCCGAAGTTGTCCCGAACACGCCTGCCGCCCGCCGGAAATTTTCATCCACCGCCTCCCGGCTCGTATCCCGCGCATAGCTGAAATTGAAAGAAGCACAGTCCCCGGTACTGACACCGCCGAACCTGCTGGTGACCATATGAGTCACTATATTTAACCGTTCTAACGCCGGAAAAGTGAGATATTCCACCTCTCCGCTTTTGTGAATTTCCATCCCCGGATAACCCGTCTTTTTCCGGATCAGATCTTTTTTTGCTATCTTCGTCTCCTGCTGTTCCACGTCCCTGCCCTCCTGTATTCAAATGCATTTTGAATCCACTGGATCTCTTTTCTGCAGACCGCCACCACGTCAAAGCGGATCTGTACATCCCCCTCTGCAGGATGCTTCCACAGATACCAGTCTGCGCAACGGCAGATTTTTTCCTGCTTTGCGCTCCCAACCGCCTCCAACGCTGTCCCAAATCGGTCGTCGTTCCGATATTTTACTTCAAAAAAAACAAGGCAGCCCCGGTGAAACCCGATGATATCGATTTCTCCCCTGCTGCACCTGTAATTACGCTCCAGAATGTTTACTCCGCTGCGCATCAGATAAGCTGTCACTGCTTCCTCCCAGAAAGCGCCCGCCTGTCTTTTATTCATTTAACCTTCTTTCACAAAATGACCGATGAAGCTTCTGCGGTGAATCGCCGTCGGTCCCATGGTCTGCAGCGCCTCGATATGCTCTTTTGATCCATACCCTTTATTGCGTGCAAATCCGTAGCCCGGAAAAACTTCCTCATACTGCTCCATCATCCGGTCCCTCGTCACCTTCGCTACAATGCTCGCTGCAGCAATGGATACGCTTTTTGCATCTCCCTTGATGATCGGAACCTGTTGAATTGCCACCTGTGGAATCCTTACCGCATCGTTTAGCAGAACTGCAGGCTGAGGATTCAGCTTTTCAATCGCCTGACGCATCGCTTCGTAGGTTGCCTGCAGGATGTTGATCTCATCGATTCGCTGTGGGCTGACAATCCCGATTCCCACCGCCACTGCGTGCTCCAAAATGACGTCATATAACTGTTCCCTTTTTTCTGCAGAAAGCTGCTTGGAATCGTTCAGATACAAAATTTCGCAGTTCTTCGGCAAAATAACCGCGCCTGCAACAACCGGTCCTGCCAGCGGTCCCCTTCCAACCTCGTCAATGCCGCAGATCAGGCCTTCCTTTTCATATTCCCGTTCATACTGCTGCAGCTGATAAATCCGCGCCGTTTCCTTTTCCAGCGCCTCCCGCTGCTTTTCCGAACGCCGGATCAGCGCCTGCACACCGCTTCTTGTGTCTTCCCGATAGGTTTGTTCCAGATTCTCCAACAGGCCTGCCGCAGACTCTGCCTCTGTCCGCATGGAGGCTTTTTTCAAGCGTTCTCCGGCTTCTGCAAACCGCGCTTTAATTTCCCCGATTTTTTCCATATCAGATGTCCCTTACTGGTGTTTTAACACTCCAAATTTGTGAAACGGCCAGATTCTGACCCACGCTTTTCCGATAATCTGATCCCGGTGGATATTTCCGACGCTCGGCTCCCGGCTGTCCGAGCTGTTGTTTCGATTATCGCCCAGCACAAAATATTCGTCCTCGCCGAGGGTAATCGGCTCGCCTGCACGCCCCGGTGACAGCATCACTTCCTTGCCGTATCCTTCCTCCAGCACCTGTCCGTCAATGTAAATCGTTCCGTCCGTGCCGATCTGAACCGTTTCGCCGGGCAGACCAATAATCCGCTTAATATAGTAAACATTTTCATCGTACTGGAATGGGAACACGATAATGTCAAAGCGCTGCGGATCCTTAAAACGATACGAAATCTTGTCTACGATCAGGTTATCGTTATTGCTCAGTGTCGGCTCCATCGAGCTTCCGTTGACCTCCGTGCGCTGTCCGACAAATGTGATCACCAGCCAGGTGATACCCAGGACAACTACGATATATAAAAGCGTGCTTCCGATTTCTTTCAGGATTGCTTTTCCACTCATGGCTTACGCCTCCTTTTTCGGCAATTCCAGCGTCATGCGGCCGAGCCTGCCGCTGCGAAAATCATCCAGAACGAGGGCCGCGCCCTTTTCATATTCCGGCTCGCCGCCCTTTTTCAGACAACCGCGGGACTTGCAGACTGCTTCCAGAAGGGCGAGGGCCGAATGGAGGGACGCCTGTGCGTCGCCATCTGTGCCCGCTGTATCCAGTGTCAGCTGATACCGCTTTTCCAACGCCTCCGGGTAATTCTCCCCGATAAACACAAGCAGGGAAAGTGCCATTTCTTCGCGGTTTAAGATTTCATCGTTCATCGAGCCGATCAGTGCGAGGCGTTCTCCCACCGCCTGATCTTCGAATTTCGGCCACAGGATGCCGGGCGTATCCAAAAGCTCCAGACCCTTGTTCAGGCGAATCCACTGCTTGCCCTTCGTTACGCCGGGCTTGTTGCCGGTTTTCGCGCACGCCTTTCCTGCGAAGCTATTGATAAACGTCGATTTTCCTACGTTTGGAATTCCTGCCACCATCGCACGCACCGGACGGTTCAAAATACCGCGTTTGCGGTCGCGCTCGATCTTTTCCCGGCAGGCTTCCTGAACCTTGCCCTGAATCGCTTTCATCCCGGCGCCGCTTCTGGCGTTGATTTCCAGTACAGCAAAGCCAAGACTTTCAAAATATGCCGTCCAGGCGCGATTTGCAGCCGGATCGGACAGATCGGATTTATTCAATAAAATCAGGCGTGCCTTGTTTTTCCCCATCTCGTCGATATCAGGATTGCGGCTCGATTGCGGACATCTGGCGTCCACCAATTCGATAATCAAGTCGATCAGCTTGATATCTTCCTGCATCGCGCGGCGCGCTTTCGTCATATGTCCGGGATACCACTGGTATACCATAGTTTTCTTTCCTTTTCTGTAACTGTGAGGGTACTGAACAGTTACCCTTTTCTTTATAATAGTCTGTGTGATTTTCAGTGAATCAGTCCCCAGCCATCCGTGCCGTTTCCGAAATGGAACCACGCCTCGCCGACGATTGTGCTGCGCAGCACCGGACCGACATTGGCGGAACGACTGTCCTCACTGTTATTACAATTATCGCCGAGCACGAAATATTCGTCCCTGCCCAGCTTGATTTCATTCTCTGCAATACCGGCTGACGCGATCAGATCCATCTCTTCATTTTCCTGCGCCTTACCGTCTATATATAAAATGCCGTTCTGAATCAGGACGGTCTGCCCCGGAACCGCTACAACACGCTTCACATAATAGTGGGCATTCTGATTACCGTTTGGCAAAAATACAACCACATCCCCTGTCTGTGGAGAAAAGAAACGGTACTTTAAGCGGTTAACCAAAATTCCCTGTCCGTTCGTCAGCCCCGGCTCCATGGAAACGCCGATCATGTTCGTGCGCAGTCCGACCGCCCAGATCACCATAAACGCCAGAAAAACTGCCAGTACAGACAGCACAATCCAACTGAACACCTCTTTGACCGCCTGCATGCTGAGCCCTTTTTTCTTCCGGTAAAACTGCAGTCCACGCTGTCTTCTTCTCATACAAATCTCCATTCCGCAGCCGCCGTTTCGTCCTGCAGACATCCTAAAAAGCAAAAAAGGGGCTGCCGTTACTGGTGCCCCTCTCTTCGCAATTCTTATTTTACAACTTCTTTGACCTTTGCGCTCTTGCCGACTCTGTCTCTTAAGTAGTTCAGCTTTGCTCTTCTTACTTTACCCTTACGAACAACTTCTACCTTCTCAACGTTGGGAGAATGTAAAGGCCAGGTCTTTTCAACGCCGACGCCGTTGGAGCTCTTTCTTACGGTAAAGGTTGCACGGTTGCTGCCGCCCTGTTTCTTTAAAACAACACCTTCGAATACCTGAACTCTCTCACGGTTGCCTTCCTTGATCTTACCATATACTCTTACGGTATCGCCTGTCTCAAATGCAGGTACTTCAGCTTTCAGCTGAGCAGCTTCGATCTCTCTGATAATTTCGTTCATTGCTTTTCCTCCTGATTTCTGGATGTTCTTAATACGATTCCCGTAACAGAGGACCATCTCCTTTTTTCGCAACATTTGCAGTATAACATAGCTTTCTCAAATATGCAAGGATTTTCTTCCTAACCTAATAGGAAAAATACCACCCGGTTTTACCGTCGGCGCCTAGGATACCCAGAAAACGCTCCCCGGTGCAAAGCGCATGCCGGATTTTTTCTGCAGTGCAACGGAAATTTCGTTTTCCACGAATACATGCGCATAGGGCACATGACCTGCCGCAAGCTCCCGCCGGATCATTTCAGCCTCCAGGAGGCTCCCGATCCCTCTTTTCCGGAAGGGCTCCAGCACTTCCAGCATTCCCATGCCGCCGTCGTTGTGCACGCCTGCAAAGCCTGCCAGCTCCCCATCCAGAAATGCGCCGATCATCTGACGCGATGCGATCCGTTCTCTGATGTAGGCTTCATCATGATAAAGATGATAATGTGCCTCTACGTTTGCCGCATACGTTTCGTCCAGCTCCCGGATTTCAACGGCTTCGTCCGGCTCCGGAAGGTCAGGCGCTTTTTTTTTCGGATAAATCACCTGGTAGCATTCATTGAAATTTTTTAACCCGAAACGCTCTAAAATGCTCGTCAGCACAAATTTCTGATGACAGACATAGACCGCACCGGTCGGGTCCGTCAAAGACAGCAGCCGTTCTCCTGCGTCCTTTGTTTTGGCAGTGATCCGATACACACCGCCTGACCTGTCCTTTGTCAGCACGCCGTCCTCCCGGACTGCCAGGATGTCAGCTTTGCCTCTCCGGATATCCTCAATCATGTCCATGTGAAGCATTTTATTTTTTAACAAATATTCCAGCGCACGTCCGGGCAAATCGTACTTTTCGTACAAGTCCGGACGAAGGCTTTTCGTTCGCTCCTCAGCCTTTTCCAGGCGCCATTTGTCTATCCTTGCATGGTCGCCGGAAAGCAGGATATCCGGAACCTTTTTGCCCTCCCAGACCTCCGGTCGGGTGTACTGGGGATATTCCAGCAGATTCTCCTGAAAGCTTTCTGTCACGCCGGAATCCTCATTTTTTAAAACACCGGGAACCATCCGGGAAATCGCGTCGATCATCACCATCGCCGGAAGCTCTCCTCCGGTCAGCACATAATCACCGATGGAAACCGGGTCTGTCACGATCTCTTCGATCACGCGCTCGTCGATTCCTTCATAATGCCCACACAGAAAAATCAGCTCTTCCTCCTGCGCAAGCTCCTTTGCCATCTCCTGGGAAAAGGTTTTGCCCTGTGGGCTCATAAACAGCACCCGCACTGGTTTTTTGCCCTCTGCAGGCTTTGCAACCGCTTTCCAGGCGTCGTAGACCGGCTGTGCCTGCATCAGCATGCCCGCACCGCCGCCGTAAGGGTAATCGTCCACCTTATTGTGCTTATCCTGCGTGTAATCGCGGATATTGACCGCATGGATTTCGATCAGTCCTTTTTGGATTGCCCGTCCTAAAATGCTCGTCTGCAGTCCGTTTTCCACCATTTCCGGAAACAATGTCAAAATATGAAACTGCATTTTTTCGTCAGTCCTCCAGCAATCCGTCCAGGATATGGATTTTCATCCGTCCTGCTTCCACATCGACATCCAGCACACATTCCTTGATTGCAGGCAAAAGCAGCTGTCTGCCATCCTTTAACCGAATCTGATAAACATCATTTGCGCCGGTTTCAATGACATCCTCTAAGGTTCCAAGCTCCTGCTCCTGTTCATCCAATACCTTCACGCCGATCAGATCTGCGATAAAATACTCGTCCTTCTGTAGGCGCACCGCATTTTCCCGCGTCACATACAGGCTCTTTCTCCGGTATTTTTCCGCCTCGTCTATCGTATCGATTCCACGGAATTTCAAAATGGCGAATTGCTTGAAAAATTTCACGCTCTCGATTTCCAGAATCCGGTTTTCCTTTCCCGTATCCAGAATCACTTCTTTTAACTTCTTAAAACGGCGCACATCATCTGTCGTCGGAAAAATCTTGACCTCCCCGTGCACACCGTGTGTGGAAGCGATCACTCCCACCTGCAGTCTTTCTTCCATATAACCTCTCATTTCACAAACAGCGCCTTGCTTTTGCAAGACGCTGTCCATTTCAGATGTCAGATGATATCCACATCCACTTTTTTATTATCTTCCATCGCCGCAGCCTTTACCACAGTGCGAATTGCCTTAGCAATACGGCCCTGTTTACCGATTACCTTGCCCATATCGGAGGGTGCAACATGAAGTTCAACCGTCAGGCTTCTGCCGTTTTCCTTTTCGGAGACGCTCACTTCATCCGGATGATCCACAAGTGCCTTTGCGATCACTTCCACCAAATCTTTCATAATCCACCTCCATAAGCCTGCTACAGTCAGCCCCACAGCTACTGCTCGTTTGCGTAACCGTCTGCTTTACAGAGCTGTCTTATTTCTCGATTCCTGCTGCCTTGAAGATCTTGCCTACGATTTCGGTGGGCTGTGCGCCATTGTTGAGCCACTTCTTAGCCAGCTCTTCGTTTACCTTGAAAGTGCTGGGATCTGTATTCGGATCGTATGTGCCGATCTCTTCGATGAAACGACCATCTCTGGGAGATCTGGAATCTGCTACGATGATTCTGTAAATCGGGTTCTTCTTGTATCCCATTCTTCTTAATCTGATCTTTACTGCCATTTTTCTTACCTCCAAATGAAATATAAATATGTTTTCTTGTGTGCGATCTGCACTATTTATCAGAAAGGAAGTCTGAACTTACCTTTTCTTGCACCTTTGCCTCCCAGCATTCCCGGGAACTGCTTCATCATTTTCTGACTCTGCTCAAACTGCTTGATAAATCGATTGACTACGCTGATGTCCACCCCTGCGCCTCGTGCGATACGGTGCTTGCGGCTGGGATTTAAAAGCTTGGGATTGCGGCGTTCCTGGGGCGTCATGCTCAGCACGATCGCTTCCATTCTTGCCAGCTGTTTTTCATCGATCATCGATTCGATATCGCCCATCTTCGAACCCATGCCGGGCATCATGCTCAGGATACCGGACAGCCCGCCCATGTTGCGCATCTGCTTCATGCTTTCCAGGTAGTCCTCAAAATCGAACTTGCCCTTCTTCATGCGCGCCGCCATCTCTTTTTCCTTGCCAGCGTCAATATCGAGGTTCGCCGAAGCTTTTTCAATCAGGGTGAGCACATCGCCCATTCCCAGAATTCGGCTCGCCATACGGTCGGGATAAAACTGTTCCAGATCGGAAAGCTTCTCTCCCATACCAACATATAAAATCGGCTTGCCGGTAACGGCTTTAATGGAAAGCGCCGCACCGCCTCTTGTGTCACCGTCCATCTTGGACAGGATCACGCCGTCGATTCCTACTTTTTCATCAAATTCCTTTGCCACATTGACCGCATCCTGACCGGTCATGGCATCCACTACCAGAAGTGTCTGATGGACCGTCACTGCCTGTTTGATCTTCTGCAGCTCCTCCATCATGCCCTCATCGATATGCAGGCGACCCGCAGTATCCAGAATCACGACATTATTGCCGTTTTTCTCTGCATGCTCCATCGCCGCTTTTGCGATGTCAACCGGGCTGTGGCTCGTGCCCATGGAAAAGACTTCCACCTGCTGTTTCTCGCCGTTGATCTGCAGCTGTTCAATCGCTGCCGGACGGTAAATGTCACAGGCTACAAGCAGTGGCTTTTTGCCTTTTAATTTAAACTTGCCTGCCAGCTTCGCAGTCGTTGTCGTCTTACCTGCACCCTGCAGACCGCACATCATAATCACGGTTGTCGCTTTGCCGGGCTGGAACTGTAATTCCTGTGTCTCGGAACCCATCAGGGAAGTCATCTCTTCGTTTACGATCTTGATGACCATCTGACCGGGATTTAATCCGTTCATGACGTCCTGACCGATCGCCCGTTCTTCCACAGACTTGACGAACTGCTTGACAACCTTGAAGTTTACATCCGCTTCCAGCAGTGCCATCTTGACTTCCTTGAGCGCAACTTTGACGTCCGCTTCTGTCAGTCTGCCTTTGCTGCGCAGATCCTTAAACACATCCTGCAGTTTATCGGTTAAGCTCTCAAATGCCATTCAAATCCTCTCCCGCGATCCGTTACAGTTCTTCTAAAATCTGTCCCGCCAGTTCTCTGACCTGCGTCTCCGTGCTGATCTGTTCGATCTTCTCTACGGTGTGCTTGACTTTCTGAAATCTCGCAATCAGGTGCAGCCGCTCTTCATAGCTCTGAAGCGTCCGGTCGCATCTGCGGACAAGATCGTGTACGCCCTGTCTGCTGATCCCCTGTTCCTCTGCGATCTCACTCAGGGACATGTCGTTTAATACCACATCCTCATAGATCTTTCGCTGATGCTCGGTCAGCAGTTCGCCGTAAAAGTCATACAGCATACCCTGTTCTACGATTTTTTCCATATGCGTCCTCACCTGTGCTATCATACCCGAAAAAAAAAGGTGTGTCAAGTAAAAAATCTTGACACACGCAAAAATTTTCAGACCTGCATGACACGACCGATGAACTCCTTCACACGGGCATTCGGGTTTCCAAACACTTCCTCCGGCGTACCCTCCTGGCAGACCAGACCTTTTTCCATGAAAATCACGCGATCCGAAAGCTCTTTGGCAAACTGCATCTCGTGTGTAACGATCACCATGGTCATGTGCTCGTCTGCCAGCTGCCGGATGACGCGCAGCACCTCTCCGGTCAGCTCCGGGTCAAGCGCCGAGGTCGGCTCGTCAAAAAATAAAACCTTTGGCTGCAGGGCAAGCGCTCTGGCAATCGATACTCTCTGCTGCTGTCCACCGGAAAGCTGATAGGGATAGGCATCTGCCTTATCCGACAGCCCCAGCTGTTTTAACAGCTTCCATGCGCGTTCTTTTGCTTCTTCTTTGGAAACACCATCTACGCAGACTGGTGCATCGATGATATTTTTCATAACTGTATAATGCGGAAACAGGTTGAAATTCTGGAACACCAGGCCGAAATTTTTCCGGATTTCCTTTAATTGCTTCTTATTTGCATAGACACATTTTCCGTTTTCTTCCCACGCAGCCTTTTCTCCGAGAAAAGAAAGCTCGCCGCCATCCATTTTTTCCAGCATGGTCGCACAGCGCAGCAGTGTCGATTTGCCGGAGCCGGACGGACCGATCACCGATACGACTTCTCCCTTATGGACGGAAAGGGAAATATCCTTTAAGACCTCCAGCTCCCCAAATGTTTTTTTAATATGATTCATTTCCAGATAAATCTGACTCATTGTAACTTTGTACCTTTCCTGAATTTCCGTCTGACTGCAGAAATAAAGCTTCGCTCCTCTAACTGTCTCTCTGGCATCCTGCATTATCCGCGGTAATAATTTAACTTCTTTTCCACATGCTCCATAACAACTGCAACGACCAGATTAAAAATGTAATAAAATACTCCTGCTGCCATCAGAGGCATTACGGAAGCCTGTGCTGCCGCGATCTGCTTTGCGATCGTAAACATCTCCGTTACTGTCAGCACAAAGGCCAGGGACGTATCCTTTACCAGTGTGATCATTTCGTTGGTCACTGCCGGAAGCACCCGCTTGATGACCTGCGGCAAAATAATCCTGAAAAACGTCTGAACGCGGCTGTATCCTAATACTTTTGCTGCCTCATACTGCCCGACCGGCATGGACTCGATTCCAGAACGGTATATTTCTGCAAAATACGCCGCGTAGTTTAGCACAAATGCAAGAATTACCGCGATCATCCGGTAGCTTTTGGAAATTTTCATTCCAAACACATAATAGGGCGCAAAATAGACCACAATCAGCTGCAGCATCAGCGGCGTTCCGCGCATAATCGAAATATAAAGCTTTGTCAAAAAGCTCAGCACTTTCAGCCTCGCCATCCGCCCAAAGGCCAGCACCATTCCAAGGGGCAGGGAAAATACCAGCGTCAACACGAAGATCTCCGTCGTAATCAGCATTCCTGTTCCCAGTTCCCGAACCATCGTTCCTAAATCCATTCCCGTTCTTCCTTTTCCATACCGGCTTTGATCCGGTTTTCTGTATTCTTATCAGCGCACAAACGCAGGCCAGAGTTTTCTCTGACCTGCATCCTATTTTTATCTTACTTTCCCAGGCATACGCTGTCTACCAGACCATAGTCTGCATACTTCTCTGCGATTTCCATAAAGGTTCCGTCGTCTGCCATTTCCAGAAGCGTCTTTTCAACCGTATCCTTTAATTCGTCGTTACCTTTCTTAAAGCCGATACCATACTGCTCGGTGGAAAGGTACTCGTCCAGAACCACATAGCCGCTGCCTCTGGAAGCGATCTGATAATTTGCGACGCCGATATCCAGTGCCAGCGCATCGATCGCACCTGCCTCCAGATCCATGAAGCCCGTATTGTAATCTGCATACTGCGGCAGGTCTGCAAAGGTATCTGCCAGAGCCTTCTCATCGCCCTGCAGTGCCGCCAATGCGGAGGAATCCTTCTGTACGCCGACTACCTTACCAGCAAGGTCTTCCTTGGAGGTGATGCCGGAGTCCTCCGCCACAACAAATACCTGACTGTTATCCACATAAGGTACACTGAAGGTGTACTGATCTTCTCTGCCGTTCATGGTAAAGCCATTCCAGATACAATCGATCGCGCCGGAATCCAGCTCCATATCCTTCGCATCCCAGTCGATGGGCTGTTTTACCAGTGTCCAGCCAAGTCTGTTACAGACCTCCTGTGCCAGATCCAGATCAAAGCCGACATATTCGCCGCTGTCATCCTTGTAGCCGTAAGGCGGGAACTCTGCATCGAAGCCCACTACAAACTGTCTGCCGGCCTCTGTCTGTGCATCTGTCGCCTCTGTTTGAGCCTCTACCGTGCTTTCTGTTGTTTCTGCTGCTGTGCTCTCTGCAGCAGGTGCTGTACTTTCTGCCGGTGCTTCTGCGGCTGTGCTTCCGCAGCCAACCATTCCAAGCGCCATCACGCCTGCCATAACCATTACAGATAATTTTTTCATAACTCATTCTCCCGTTTCTTTAGCGATTCATCAATTTACCACGCTAAATTGTTGTTGGGACTATCCTAACATAGGAAACGAGCTATGTCAATTGGATTTTTTACTAAAAATACCTGACAGACTATTCTTTCAACGATACATCCACTGCATAATAAAATGCGCCATTCCAGTTAAACCGGATATTTTCCAATATTGCCTTCTGCCCTTTTAGACGCCCTCCCAGCTTTTCCTGCAGCAGACTGCGCAGGCACCTTAGGAAATATTTCCGGCTTTCTTCTTCCTTTTCCCGTAAAAAATATGGTTCAATCTGATGCGCCGGCGCATATTCGTCTAAAAACTGCCGCAGAACATTCGCCTGGCATAGCCAGTCTGCTGTCAAAGCCCGCAGTAGAAATGTATCCGCTTTCTTTTTTAATTCTGGAAAATCTGTCCATTCCTGATAAAATGCCGCAATTGCCAGAACTGCAATGACAACGCCGTTCGTATTTTCTGCTGTATTCCAGCCTCCCAGTGCAGCGATTCGATCAAATGTATGGTGCTGCATCGCACGGTTCATAAATGCATTATCACATCCGTTCGCCATCGTTACATCGCTGATCCCGACAGGCTTTCCGTAATATTCCTTATAATACCGAATATAGCGCAGCAGTTCTTCCGGATTCGTTGCATTATCAGAGGCAAAAATTCGTCCGCTTTTCTGGTTTGCTGATTCGATCTGACAGGTTCCCGGCGCGTTGACTGCCAGCATACAGTCTGCATCCGCAGGGGTTTCTGAACAGATTCCTCCAGCTGACAGGATCTGCCACTTAATGCTCTCCCCCAGGGGACGGTCTTCATACAGCGGTATAACACTGCTGCCGGTCAGCGAAGAATACCTTACATAAAAGACCGGCTGATACTGCTTGATCCGACAAAATACTCTCGCAAAAATCACGCTGCCGACCTCATCTGCTCCCGGATAGCAATACACCCGGTTCATCAGCTGTTCCTCTTCCGCCTTTTGCATAATTGCCATCTGATCCAGCGCTGCATATCCAAACTCCGCTGTATCATCTTTGGGAACCGTCAGAATATCGAAAACATTTTCCCGGACAAGCTCAACAGAAGTCAGATTAACAAACCGATCCGTTTTCCGGCGTTCCAGAAAGTCTTGCATGATTTCTTTCGGAATTTTCTTTTGCAGGCTTTCCAGCGCTTCCGCTTCTTTTTCTGAAATCCCCGCCCGCTTTTTCTTATCCCACAGCTAGGTATAGCGCCAGATATCATAACCGTATTCCTGCCAGTATTCCGGGTCTTCATGATTGTCATTATAGGCAGCGACCCGCGCCGCCAGATTAAACGCATGAATATGCAGCTGAGGGTTCTGCTTTTTCAGCTGACGGAAACGATCCATAGTTTCCCTGCATTCTTCCATACTGTACGTATGAATTCTCGAACCGATAATATTTCCATAAACAAGTGTATCGACCGAAAGAATCGCATAGTCGCATTCTCCTGCCTGTTCAAACAGCCATTCCCAGATTTTTTCCCGGTCTGCAGGCTTTTTCAGAAATCCCATCCATTCATAGGGTGGTCGTAAAAGCTCCAGCCCTTCCGTCATCTGCGACAGCAGCCAGGGAAATTGATAATTACAATCTCTATCATCTAACGGAACATACAATACTTTTCTCATCCGTTTCTCCTCCCAAAGCGGATTTTTGTTTTTGTATCGCTGCACTGCAGGCTCCCATCATACCGGCATAGTTTCCAAACGCTGCAAATTCCAACCGCGTCTGCTCCAGGATCGATGGGATCAGGTACCTCTCCAACCCTTTTTTAAGACGTGGTAAAAGCCATTCTCTCTGTGCAGAAATTCCTCCGCCCAGTACTACGATCTCCGGATTTAATACGTAGCATAAGTTTGCAATCCCAAGTGCTAAAGCATCACACATCCGGTCAATTTCCTGAATAACTTTTTTCATACCCACATTTTCCTTTCGACTTGATAGGGTTCCTCACCCTTCGTAAGTT
>OLPN01002113.1_pt1 | contig 16203 bp, 22 predicted proteins | sample 1672601 | NCBI WGS metagenome assembly OLPN01 (sample SAMEA3136704, study PRJEB25190) | human gut metagenome | reverse complement strand
CCCACATCTTGTCGCCGCGCAGCGTGACCTTGGCGCCCACGGGCATACCCTCACGCAGCTTGAAGTTTGCAACAGACTTCTTGGCGATGGTGATGATGGCCTTCTGGCCGGTGATGGCGGACAGATCCTTCACCACGGCGTCCAGGACCTTGGGGTTCTCACGAGCCTCGCCGCAGCCCACATTGACAACGATCTTCTCGATCTTGGGGATCTGCATGGTGCTCTTGTAACCGAACTTCTTGAAGAGAGCGGGAGCCACTTCTTCAGTATACTTGACTTTCAGACGTGCCATTTCTTACTCTCTCCTTTCTCACAGCTCAGCGCCGCACTTGCCGCAGATGCGGACGGCGACGTCCTTCTTCTTGCGCTCATTGTAGACCATCTTGTGGGCCACACGAGTGCGCTTGCCGCACTTGGGGCAGACCACCTGCACCTTGCTGGCGTAGATAGCAGCCTCACGCTGGGTGATGCCGCCCTCCTCGCCCTGCTTGCGGGGCTTGATGTGGCAGGTGACCTTGTTGATGCCCTCCACCACGACCTTGGCTTCGCTGGGGATGGTGCCCAGCACCTTACCCTGCTTGCCCTTGTCCTTGCCGGACAGAACAACGACGGTGTCGTTCTTCTTGATTTTCAGACTATTCATTCTCTGGCCCCTCCATCAAATAACTTCGGGAGCGAGGGACAGGATCTTCATGTAATCCTTGTCACGCAGCTCACGAGCAACGGGCCCAAAGATACGGGTACCTCTGGGGTTTTTGTCGTCCTTGATGAGGACGGCGGCATTGTCGTCAAAGCGGACATAGGTGCCGTCGGCACGACGGACGCCCTTGGCGCTGCGGACGATAACGGCCTTGACCACCTCGCCCTTCTTCACCTGACCGCCGGGAGCAGACTTACGCACAGAGGCAACGATCACATCACCGATGTTGCCGTACTTGCGCTTGGAGCCGCCCAGGACGCGAATGCACTTGATCTCCTTGGCGCCGGTATTATCGGCAACCTTCAGGTAACTTTCCTGCTGAATCATCGAACCGGCCTCCTTACTTCGCTTTTTCGATAATCTCTACCAGTCTCCAGCGCTTGTCCTTGGACAGGGGACGAGTCTCCATGACGCGGACGGTATCGCCGATGCCGCACTCATTGTTCTCATCATGCGCCTTGAGCTTGTAGGTTCTCTTAATCGTCTTCTTGTAGAGGGCATGCTGTACGCTGTCCTCAATCGCAACCACGATTGTCTTATCCATCTTATTGGAGACGACGGTGCCAACCCTGGTTTTGCGGAAAGCTCTTGTATCTTCCACTTGAGTTTACCTCCTTAGGCTTCGGTCCGAAGCTCCCTTTCGCGTAAAATAGTTTTGACTCGGGCAATATCCTTCTTCACAGTCTGGATCTTCAGAGGGTTATCCAGCTGATTGGTCGCATGCTGCATCCGCAGGAAGAACAGGTCCTTCTTCAGAGAAGTCAGCTGTGCCTCGAGCTCTGCGGTGGTCTTGTCCCGTAATTCATTTGCCTTCATCATTATTCACCACCATTTCCGGACTCGGTGTCTTCCTTGGCCACGATCTTGCACTTTACAGGCAGCTTGTGGATAGCAAGACGAAGTGCTTCCTTGGCGACTTCTTCGGAAACGCCGCCGATCTCGAACATGACCTTGCCGGGCTTTACAACTGCAACCCAGAACTCAGGTCCGCCCTTACCGGAACCCATTCGAGTACCGATTGCCTTCTTAGAAACAGGCTTGTCAGGGAAAATCTTGATCCAGACCTTACCGCCACGCTTGGTGGAACGGGTCATGGCTACACGGGCAGCCTCGATCTGGTTGCTGGTGATCCAGCCGGGCTCGCAAGCGGCAATGCCGTACTCGCCGTAAGCCACGAAATTTCCGCGGGAAGCAGCGCCCTTCATGCGGCCTCTCTGCTGCTTGCGGTATTTAACTCTCTTAGGCAGAAGCATTAGCGGTTGCCTCCTTCCCTCCGGCTGTTATTTCTGTTGCCGTAGTTTCTGTTGCCGCGGCGGTCGCCACGACGGTCATTGTTTCTGCGATCACGTCTGGGCTGCTCAACCTTCGTCTCACGGAGCGTGGAGTTGAGAACTTCGCCCTTGTAGATCCAAACCTTAACGCCGATCTTACCATAGGTGGTGTTGGCCTCGGTGAAACCGTAGTCAATGTCGGCACGGATGGTCTGCAGGGGGATGGTGCCCTCGTGGTAGGTCTCGCTGCGGGCGATTTCAGCGCCGCCAAGACGGCCGCCGCAGGTAACCTTGATGCCCTTAGCACCCAGGCGAGTGGCGTTCTGCATTGCCTTCTTCATGGCTCTGCGGTAGCCGATACGCTTCTCCAGCTGAGCTGCGATGTTCTCGGCAACCAACTGAGCGTTCACGTCGGGGCTGCGAACCTCAACGATGTTGACGTTCACGGGCTTCTTGAGCATAGCTTCCAGCTTCAGGCGGAGCTTCTCAATCTCGCTGCCGCCCTTGCCGATTACAACGCCGGGGCGGGAGCAGTGAATATTGATGCGAACCTTGTTCGCGTTATCTCTTTCAATCTCGATCTTGGCAATGCCGGCGGAGTACAGAGTGCTCTTGAGGTACTTGCGGATGTTGTAATCCTCAACTACCAGATCACCCACTTTATCCTCGCGGGCATACCAGCGAGAGTCCCAATCCTTGATTACGCCAACGCGCAGTCCATGGGGATTAACTTTCTGTCCCATAAGTTACCTCCTGCCTTAATCCTTCTCGCTGACCACGACGGTGATGTGAGAAGTTCTCTTGTTGATTCTGTAGGATCTGCCCTGTGCACGAGGCATGGCCCGCTTCAGGATGGGGCCGGGATCGGCGGACACGGCAGAAACATAGAGCTTATCTACATCCATTCCGTGGTTATTCTCTGCATTGGCCACTGCGCTGTTCAGGAGCTTCAGGAGAAGCTCAGAAGCAGCCTTGGGGGTCTGCATAAGAATTGCGGCCGCAGTCTTCACATCCTTACCGCGGATCAGATCGCAGACGATCTGCACCTTGCGGGGAGAAATGCGGGCGTAACTCAGGTGTGCTTTCGCTTCCATTTAATGCTTCCTCCTTACTTGGTATTGGTGGTCTTGCTGCCAGAATGACCTCTGAAGGTTCTGGTGGGAGCAAATTCGCCCAGCTTGTGACCAACCATGTCCTCGGTGATATACACGGGAACGTGCTTGCGGCCGTCATGAACGGCGATCGTATGGCCGACGAAGGAGGGGAAAATGGTGGATGCTCTGGACCAGGTCTTGAGCACCTTTTTCTCATTGGCCTTGTTGAGTTCCTCAACGCGCTTATACAGCTCAGGAGCTACGAAAGGGCCTTTTTTCACACTTCTGCTCATTGTATTTCCTCCTTACTTGCTGTTTCTGCGCTTGACGATGAACTTATCGGTGGGGTTCTTCGTCTTGCGGGTCTTGTAACCCATTGCAGGCTTACCCCAAGGAGTAACCGGTCCGGGACGACCAACGGGGCTCTTGCCCTCGCCGCCGCCGTGGGGATGGTCATTGGGGTTCATAACGGAGCCGCGAACGGTGGGGCGAATGCCCATGTGACGCTTACGGCCAGCCTTGCCCAGGTGAACGTTCTCGTGATCAATGTTGCCGATCTGACCGATGGATGCCTTGCAGTCCATGCGGATGTAGCGAACCTCACCGGAGGGCATACGGATCTGCGCCATAGCGCCGTCCTTTGCCATCAGCTGAGCGGAGGTGCCAGCGGAACGAACCAGCTGAGCGCCGCGGCCGGGGTAGATCTCAACATTGTGGATCACGGTACCAACGGGGATGTTGGCAATGGGCAGTGCGTTGCCGGGCTTAATGTCGGCAGCGGCGGAGGACACAACGGTGTCACCAGCCTTCAGGCCAACGGGAGCCAGGATATAACGCTTCTCGGTGCCATAGTCAACCAGAGCGATGAATGCGCTGCGGTTGGGGTCGTACTCCAGGCGGAGGACAGTGCCGGGCACGTCGATGAGATCCCGCTTGAAGTCGATGATTCTATACTTTTTCTTGTTGCCGCCGCCGTGATGACGAACGGTAATTCTGCCGTAGCTGTTACGGCCAGCGTGCTTCTTGAGGGGCTCCACAAGGCTGCGCTCGGGTTTCGCCTTCTTATCAACGCCATCGAAACCGGATACGGTCATGTTTCTGCGAGACGGCGTGGTCGGCTTAAAAGTTTTAATAGCCATGATTAGTTCTCTCCTTGTTTGAGATTTGAATTAGACCATGCCTTCGAAGAACTCGATGCTCTTGGAGTCCTCGGTCAGCTCAACATAAGCCTTCTTGGTAGCAGCGGTGCGGCCCATGGGGTAGGAGCCGGTGCGCTTCTGCTTGCCCTTGGTCTTAACGGTGTTAACGGACTTTACCTTCACACCGAAAATTTCAGCGATCGCCTGCTTGATCTCGATCTTGTTGGCGGAGGGTGCAACCTCGAAGACATACTTCTTCTCAGCGCTCTCTGCCATGGACTTCTCGGTAATCACAGGACGAAGGATAACGTCATATGCAGTCTTCATTATGCGAATACCTCCTCAATCTTAGCCACAGCAGCCTTATCGACCACCAGCTTGTTGCAGTTGACAATGTCATAAACATTGATGAGGTTTGCGAAGGTGGTGTTGCAGCCGGGGATGTTCCGGGAGCTGAGGATCACGTTCTGGTTGACCTCGGGGGTAACCACCATAGCCTTCTTCTCTGCGCCAACGGCGGTCAGGAAGGTCTTAAAGGTCTTGGTCTTGACCTCGTCCATCTTGATCTCGTCCACAACGATCAGGTCACCGGAAGCAACCTTCGCGGACAGAGCGGACTTCAGAGCCAGTCTCTTAACCTTCTTATTCAGGGTGTAGCTGTAATCTCTGGGCTTGGGGGCAAACACAACGCCGCCGTGCGTCCACTGGGGAGCGCGGATGGAGCCCTGTCTTGCGCGGCCGGTGCCCTTCTGGCGCCACGGCTTAATGCCGCCGCCTCTGACCTCAGCGCGGGTCAGGGTGCTCTGGGTACCCTGACGGCAGTTCGCCAGATGATTCTTTACAACATCGTGCACAACGGAAGCGTTGGGCTCAATGCCGAACACGGCTTCGGAGAGTTCGATCTCACCGACCTGCTTGCCGGTCATATCATAAACATTCGTCTTAGGCATGAATTACACTCCTCTCCATTAGCCTCTTGCGGAAGCCTTCTGCGGGTTACGTCCGGAAGCCTTCTGCGGGTTCTTGCTGATGTCTGCGCCAGCCTGCTTGACCTTGTTGTTCTTGACGGTGTTCTTCAGCACAACCAGGCCGCCCTTGGGGCCGGGGATTGCGCCGCGGATCACGATCATGTTCAGCTCAGCGTCGACCTTTACAACATCCAAATTCTGCACAGTAACCTGATCTACGCCCATCTGACCGGCGCCAATCTTGCCCTTGTAGATACGGGAAGGAGTGGAGCAGGAGTTCATGGAGCCGGCATGTCTGTGGACAGGGCCGCCGCCGTGAGTGGTGGGAGTACGCTGTGCGCCAAAACGCTTGATAACGCCCTGATAGCCATGGCCCTTGGAGATACCGGTCACGTCGATCTTATCGCCGGCGGCAAAGACATCAGCCTTTACCTCGTCGCCAACCTGCAGGGTGCTGTTCTCCAGGCGGAACTCCTTGAGAACCTTCTTGAGGGCAACATTTGCCTTCTTGAGATGACCGGCCTCAGGCTTGGTGAGCTTGGACTCTTTCACGTCCTGATAGCCCAGCTGAACTGCGGCGTAGCCATCCTTTTCCACGGTCTTCAGCTGAGTAACGGTGCAGGGGCCGGCTTCCACTACGGTAACCGGAATGACCTTGCCGCTCTCATCGAAGATCTGGGTCATACCCACTTTCTTGCCGATGATTGCTTTTTGCATAGTGTTTTTCCTCCTATAAGGTTATTGGTTGACACATTGGGAATGTCAACTTGACCCGTTCGCTCATGCGAACTTGGTGACTGTAGTTCCGTGGGTTGGGGGAATTACAGCTTTATCTCAATCTCAACGCCGGCAGGCAGCTCAAGACCCATCAGGGCCTCAACGCATTTCTGGCTGGGGTTGAGAATATCGATCAGTCTCTTGTGGGTGCGGCGCTCGAACTGCTCACGGCTGTCCTTGTACTTATGCACTGCACGAAGAATGGTAACGACTTCCTTCTTGGTAGGAAGGGGAATGGGGCCGGAAACCTGAGCGCCGTTGCGCTTGGCGGTCTCCACGATTTTCTCAGCGCTGGAATCGATGATCTGATGATCGTAGGCCTTCAGGCGGATCCGGATCATTTCTTTGTTTGCCATTGTGGGTTTTCCTCCTTAGTTATCGTACTCAGTTATGTCACTTGAGCCTTCTGGGTACGGTCGAAAGCATCTGTCCGCTATGCCGTGCGTATCATTCCGGGGCAGAGAAAAGACCGGCATGAGCCGGCCCAGACTACATCCCGGCGATATACGCCGCGAAGCAGTGCTTCCAGCCGCCCGATTAACGGACATACTCCGCAGAAGTTACCGGCGTTTCCGCCGCAATCTCCTGTTTCATCGCATTTGCGCTCAAAACTCGCGCCTGAATATAATATAATAAATACCCCCTTTTGTCAAGGGGGTATTTGAGATTTTTATTATTTTTTCTTTCCGGTGCACCAGCCGATGATCCGGCCCAGCTGCTCCTGGGTCATATACTTGAGCGGCACCAGGTTGACGCTCCGGCGATTGGGGTAGAGCAGCAGGGCGTTTTGATTCTTCCGCACCCGCCAGGTCTTGCTCCAGAGTACTCTCACCTGCTCCCCCTCGGCCTTTACCGTCCAGCCGTCCCGGTCAAACTCATAGGTGAGCCGCTGGCTGGCCAGACCCGAGCGCTTATGCTCCCGGCGGATGTTGCTGCGGTACACCGCAAACACCGCCAGGATCACCAGAATGAGCACCAGAATCACGGAAACGGGCATTTCACTGGGCAGCTGCTTTCCGATGGCGAGGAACAGCACGATCAGCACCAGCAGCGCCACCGCCAGGGAGAAGCCCCGGAGGAACTGCTGCCACTTGAGCTTTGCAAATTCCGGGTATTCAATGCCGAATACCTGTACCGTAACGGTACTGTCCTTTTTCCTGCTCAAGCCGAATTCCTCTTAGTATGCCACGCCCCAGTAGACCATCTGTTTGGCAGGCTTACCACAAATGGGGCACACATCGCCCAGATGCTCCTGCTGGAAGGGGATGCAGCGGGAGGTCATGCCGGCCTTTTCCTTCATATCCAGCTCGCACTGGAGATTGCCGCACCACATGGTCTTGATGAAGCCGCCGTGCTCCTCCTGCAGCTGCTTGGCCTCCTCCAGGGAGTAAGCCGCATAGGTGTGGTCGGCGATGTTCTTGGCCGCCTTTTCGTACAGGCCGTTGTGTACCTGATCCAGCAGCTCGGGTACCTTGGTCTCCAGCTCGGTAAGAGACAGCACGATCTTCTCGCCATTGTCCCGGCGAACGGCCACACACTGATTCTTCTCCAGGTCCTTGGGGCCGATCTCGATGCGCAGGGGAACGCCCTTCATCTCGTACTCGGCGAACTTCCAGCCGGGGCTGTTGTCGGAGAAATCGCCCTTGGCACGGAGGCCCTGATTCTTCAAGCGTTCGACCAGCTGCTCTGCCGCCTCGGTCACGCCGGGCTTATGGGCCGCGATGGGCAGGATGATCACCTGGATGGGAGCGATTCTGGGAGGCAGCACCAGGCCGTTGTTGTCGCCATGGGTCATGATAATGCCGCCGATGATCCGGGTGGACAGGCCCCAGGACGTCTCAAAGGGATGGGTCTGCTGGTTGTTCTGATCGGTGAAGGTGATGTCGAAGGCAGTGGGGAAGCCGTCGCCAAAGTAGTGGCTGGTGCCCGCCTGAAGCGCCTTCCGGTCGTGCATCATGCACTCAATGGTATAGGTCCGCTCTGCACCGGCGAACTTCTCCTTATCGGTCTTCTGGCCACGGATAACGGGCATAGCCAGAATGTTCTCGCAGAGGTTTGCATAGGTCTCCAGCTGCTGCTCGGTCTCGGCAATGGCCTCCTCCGGGGTTGCATGCAGGGTATGGCCCTCCTGCCACAGGAATTCCCGGTGACGGAGGAAGGGACGGGAGGTCTTCTCCCAGCGGAGCACGCTGCACCACTGATTATACAGCAGGGGCAGGTCTCTCCAGGAGTGGACAATGTGGCTCCAGTGGTCGCAGAACAGCGTCTCGGAGGTAGGACGGATGCACAGCCGCTCCTCCAGCTTTTCGTTGCCGCCATGGGTGACCCACGCACATTCCGGAGCAAAGCCGGAAACATGATCCTTCTCCTTCTGGAGCAGACTCTCGGGGATCAGCATGGGCATGGACACATTGGTGTGGCCGGTGCGCTTAAAGTCGGCGTCCAGCTCCTTCTGGATGTTCTCCCAGATGGCATAGCCATAGGGACGGAGGATAAACATGCCCTTGGTGCTGGTATAGTCGATGAGCTCTGCCTTGGTGCAGACATCGGTATACCACTTGGCGAAGTCCACCTCCATATCGGTGATGCGTTCCACCTGTTTCTTCTCTTTAGCCATTTTGTTTTCATCCTTTCGCGCAGTGCGCTATGGTCATGACGCAAAGGCGCCCATTGTTTCGTACCGATTATGATAACACACTTTTTTATCTCCTTCAAGAGCACTTTCCGTAAAATCGCATAGGATGGGATAGTTTTTTCCGCAAAAGGAGGCATTGTCCATGCAGAGCTTTACCTGCTACCTGACGCCCCAGCCCGGAAGCCGCCTGTCCGTGCCGGTTTCGCTGCCCGCCGCCGGTCATTGCCTGATCTATGGGCAGGTAACGGATCAGGGTCTCCCCTGCCCGGATGCGCTGGTGCTTGCCATCGCCGAAGCCACCGGCATTCCGGAACAGTGGTGCGTCACCGACAGCGGCGGACGGTTTTACCTGGGCCCGCTCTCCCCGGGGCAGGTCTACGCGCTGCGGGTGCAGAAGTCCGGCCATGTGCAGGAGATTGCGCCCGCATAGTCTGCGGCGCACGGAGATTTCTGTTGGTCTCCGTGCGCCGTAATCTATATTATAGTGTCAGGCTGTACATCCAGAAGTCCTCGCCCCACTGATGGGTCTCCCCCACCCGCCGGAAGCCGTACTTCTCATAAATATGAATGCCCTGGTCAAAGCCCCAGCTCACCAGCAGCCGCAGTCCCGGGCAGTGTTCCTTCCGGCACAGCTCCAGCGCCGCCCCGAAAATTGCCTGCGCCAGCCCGGTGCCCTGATATTCCGGAAACACCGCCAATCGAGACAGCTCCCAGGCCGCGGTCAGGCTGTCCTGCCAGCCCATGTCGTCCAATTCGCTGTTGCGGTCAATGGCGATCATGCCGCCGGTGGTTCCGTTCGGAAATACTGCCCGGTAGAGCCCGTTTTGTTCCAAATCCCACGTTAAAATTTCCAAATTGGGATAATCCTCGCTCCATCGGCTGCCCGGGGCTTTGGAAGCCTGATGGGCAAGCTCCAAAAGCTCCGGTAAATCCGCCGCTGCGGCAGGTTTTAATGTGATGTTCAAGGCTCGTTATCCTCTTTCTTCTGATGTTCCATGGCCTTCTCCTGCTTGCGGAGCTTCCGCCTGGAGGCCGCCTTGCAGATCAGCACCACCACCAGAATGATGACCGCGATGGGCAGCAGTACAGGGATCACCGCCACCAGCAGCTTCACGCCGCCCTTTGCCGCCCGGCCCATCCAGTGTACCGAGTCCATAAAGGTCTGGCCCAGCTGCTCCAGATAAGTGGGTTCTTCCGCCGGAGGCTCCGGGGTCAGCACCTCCACCTCCGTCAGGGAAATCGTCACCGTGGAATAGTCCACCTGACGGTCCCAGTTTTGCAGCTGGGTTTCCAGGCGGTCCTTTTCCATGCGCACGTCACTCAGGCGGCTTTCCAGGGCGATCATGTCCTCCACGGTGTCCGCCTGGGCCATGATCTCCAGCAGGCGCTGCTCCTGGGTGTCATAGGACTTTACCTGGGTCTCCACGTCGCTGTACTGGGCGGTGATGTTCTCGGCATCGCTGGAAAGGGTGACGACATTTCCCACGGCATCCAGCGCCGCGGTAAAATCGGAATAATGCTCCTTGGGCACCCGCAGGGTAAAGTCGGCGCATCTTCCGTAGCGATAGCCCGCCGCAATGTCCAGAAGGTTATTGCCGGTCACCGAGGAGCTCTCCAAAAATGCGCCGTACTGCTCCACCAGTCCATTGAGGGTGTCGATGCTTTGATTCAAATCCGTGGTCTCCAGATCGGCATAGGCGGTGTAGATGATTTTGTCCGCAAGGCTCCCGATTTCCGCCCCCTGAATCAGGCCCGTAGATTCGGTTGTTCCGCCTGCTGCGGCATTTTCCACAGCCCCTTCCGCTGCTTCCTCGGTATAATCCTCGTCCGTTGCCACTTCTTCCATCGCCGGTGCTTCTGCCGGTTCTGCTGCCGCCGCATCCGCCATGTCCATGGCCGAATTCGCAGAGGATGCTCCGCAGGCCGACATTACAAGGAACATCGCCGCAAATATTGCGCAAAGAAAAGGTCTCTGTTTCATCTCCGGTTCCTCCTTTTTTGTTCTACACCCTTCTAGACGCAATTGGTGGAAAAGGGTTCCATGAAATTTATAAAATTTCTCAGGCAGCACGCATAAATCGGAACCGATGTTCTCAAGTGCGAGACGTTTTTCCAGAGATTGACCTTTGATTATTACTTCTTGCGCTGGATGTAGTTTCCGTCCTTGTCGGTGAATTTGCCGCAAATAATCTTGATAAAGTCAACAAGGTATCCAATGCCGAACACGCCGGCCGTCAGTGTGTAGAGAATACCCGTGCCGATTTTTCCAACATAGTAGCGGTGAACGCCGAGTCCGCCAAGGAGGAAACAGAGCAGGAACGTTGTCATCCAGTCCTTAGACTGCTCTGCACCGGCGGGAACCTCCGGCCCCACATAGTCCTCCACCTTTTCCCCGTTCAGGATCTTCTTCACGGTTTCAGTCACGGTGTCGATGTAGCCGCCGCGTTCCGTTGCAAGACCGACTGTTGCGCCCTTAAGTCCCTTTCGCAGTGCGCTGTTTTTATCAACGCGCACGCCGCCAACCGACATTTTGGCCTCGGTAATAACCGGCTGGATGCGGACATGCGTGCCGTCCTTCAGAAACAGCCAGAGGCCAACGTCCAAATTCGGTTCCTTTTCAAACGAGATGCGCTGGCCGGGAACGCCGCCCTTGAGCTGGAACGGCATCTGGAATGCCGCCCTGCGGGCATCCAGCTTCTTCATAATTTCTTCCAGCGTGGTGGAAGCAGAGAGATCAAATTCACGGGGACTGTTTGCAAATGCAGCTTCTTTCATGCTGCCGGTAAGGTTGCTACTCATTGTATTCGCTCCTTTCTAAAGTCCAATGGTTGATGGATGGAAATTGAACTGGAAGGCCATTTGGGCTTCCGGGCCATAGGCAGTCGTTTTCCGTCTCCCTCTTTCCCGGTCAGTTGGTTGCCGCACGGTAGAGGAAGGTTACAATCTGTGCACGAGTGCAGTCGGCATTTGGGGTGAAGGTCGTGGTGGTAGTGCCGTTTGTAATTCCTTCCTCCATGGCCCAGAGCACTGCCTTTTCATAGTACTTTCCCGGATTAACGTCGTTAAACGGCATTGCCGTGGTTTTCGGCTCAGGCTGTCCCGCATTTCTCCACAGGAAGGTTACGGCCTGTGCCCGCGTGCAGGTGCCGTTCGGTTCAAAATGCGTTGCATCCTTACCGTTTGTTACGCCGTTTTCCACCGCCCACAGCACTGCATCGTAATAGTACGCGCCCGCAACAACATCGACAAAGGGATTCGCAGGCTTTTCAAAGCTGGCCTCGATGGTGTGATTCTCCGTGACATTCTGAAAGGTATAGGACGTCACCGCACCCACATCCGTTCCGTCCACCAGCACCTTGGACACGGTATAGCCCGCATTCGGCGCAATGGTAAAGGTTTGATCCGCTCCGGCTTTGACGGTAACGCTGCCCGAAGGCGTAATCGTGCCGTTTTCACCCGCCTTAGCCGTGATAACGGAATCTTCCTGTACGGGGGTGCCCTCGGCGGTCATGGTTTCAGTCCAGAAGAACTTATTCTCCCAGTCCAGCTTGCACGGCGTGTCGTTGAGGTAGAACTTGGCGCCCTTCGCGACCCCGACGCCGCTGAGGTCATAGGAAACATAGATAAAGCACTGGTATTCGCAGTCCTCGCCATCCGCCGTTTTCCCAGCCTGGAACGCAAAAGGCTTATCGGAATAGTAGGTCCAGTCGTCATAGCACTTCAGCCAATCCACACGCTCGAGGGTCATATACGGCGGAAGGCCCTCAATCTTGCAGTAATCGCTGTCCGGAGTTGGGCTTTCGCCCGCGACAGGTGCCTTCACGGACAGATTCAGGCTGGTCAGCTCGAGCCGGTTCAGCCAAAGGCCGCCCATATTGGTGTCTGACTCGTCGTGCAGCTTATAGCACGCGCCGGCGCTGATGTTGTCCATGTCGGTCCAATCGTCGTCCCAAATGGCCTCCGCCCATTTTCCGGGCTTCCACTCCTCATTGGCATATTTCAGCGTTCCGGTGCCGCTGCGGAACACATAGCCGGGCTTTGCCTCGACCGTGCAATAGAGATAATAGGGTGCGCCGGTCTCGTCGAGCAGATCCTGCGGCCACAGGAAGCTGTCATAGATGACAGAGCCGCTGGAGCTGATGTATTTTCCAACCTCCTTGACGGTAACGGTATATTTGCTTGGATCATACGATTCTATGTAGACGTCATTGACGCAATTATAGTAGGTAAGGCCGCGCACGATGCCCTTTGCCTCAGTGATCAGCTCGCACTCCAGCGCCTCCACGCCGACGACGCAGGTCTGACCGCCGTCCGTGCTGTAGAGCCACTCTGCCGTGATACTGTTCGCCCCGGCGACGTTAAATATCGTGTCCCTCGTCAAATAGAAGCCTTCCTTTGCCTTCAGGACCACCGTCTTGTTGCGCGTATTTCCGTTGTCCGCCCAGTTTACCTGGCTGTTAATGATACAGCTTTCGTCCTCGGAGACGGTAATCGGGCTGTCGGTCGCGGCGGACGCGGCGATCAGGTCGCCCTCCTTCACCGTCAGCGTGACCTCGGGAATGGCAACATCGGTCTCCGACATCATCCGGTAGCGCATCAGGAACGCATTGGAAGCGCCGCTCAGAATCAGCGGCTCGCCGTCCTTATAAAGCTCAACGGTGATCGCCAGCTTCTGCACCTCCGTCTGGTAGCTATAGCTATTCACAGGGATAATCTGAAACAAGAGATTGTTATTGTAGCTGCTGGCGGTGACGGGATAATCCGTACCGTTGAGCGTGTACTTGATCTTCTGTCTGTAGCCTGCGTCCCTCATCGCCTGCGGCAGGGGGTTCCAGTAGAACCGGAGCGACTTGTTCGGACTGAGCGCGTACAGCGGAGCGCCGCTGTAGCCGCCCGTCACGTCCATCTGGTGCGGCACATAGGCCGGCGCACCGTTGACCTCCACCTTGACCAGACCGAAGGCGTTGGTGCAGACGTCGGTATAGGCCGAGCCGCTGTAGGACGAGAAGGCGACGCGCTTATAGTCGTCAAGATTCTTGGTTGACAGGGCGATGAGGTACTCCTTCGAGACGGAGTTGGCCATGTATTCGGTCTTGACGTCCTTCTGACGGTAGATCAGGCGGGTCCGCTCGTCGGGGCGAAGCAGAGCGGTCCTCTCCGGGAACATTGCGGCAAAAGCAAAGTTTTCCGGGGTCTGCTCGCTGCTGCTGAGCGCGAAATTCTCCGTGAAGAGGCCGCGGCCAAAGCTGCCGCCGCGGATGCTGATGGGGAAAGACCGCCCCAGCGTGATGGTCTCGCTGCCCTTTTTAACGACGATACCGCCCTTGAACTTGCCGCCGTTGATCACGGCTTTCGGCTTGCTTATCCCGTCCGTCCGGGTGGCGTAGGCGAAGCCGACCAGCCCCTCGAACTCGCCGCCGTTGAATTCGGCCTTGCAGCCGGACGACAGCAGCGCGGAATAAACATAGGGGATGCCGACCTTCGGGGAGATGGCCTCGACCTTGCCGCCGTTAAAGACGACCTTCGCGTCGCCCTTGCCCTCGACGACGACGAGGGCGTTTTTGGCCAGGCCGTTATCGATGCCGAGCCGCCCGCTGTTGAGTGTGAAGCTGCCGGTCTCGGCTAAAATCAGCACCTGCTTCGTGTTGGCCGCATCGGGATTTACACTGACATACAGGCTGCCGCCACCGCGGCTGTCCTTAATTGTCAGATTGCCCCCAACGCGGATGGCCGGAGGCAGGGGCGTGGTCTTGCTGAAAAGCAGCACGGAATAGCCGTCAAGATCCAGCTGCACCGTTCCGGTCTGCCAAATGGATTCGGTATATCCCGCGCCGCTATTGAGCTTACTGGTGTTAATGTTGGCGCCGAGCTTAACATAGGCGACGCCGGAGCTCAGCGCGGTGCGAAGCTCCTCATAGGTGGTTACGATTTTCGGATCGCCTTCGGTGGCACCGCTTCCGGCAGCAGAGGCTGTGCTCCCCAGGGCGGAGAGGAGGACAATCAGCATTACCATGGCAAGCAGTAATCTGAGTATCCTACATTGTGTGGTTGTTTTCATCTTGCATCCCCCTTTTACATGGCATATATTTGATCCATCAGGTACTCGACGGTCACGGAACTGTAGAGGAACTGGTCGATGAGACCGTCTTTTTTTGCGTCCCGAATATCCTTGGCTGCCTGTTTTTCGGTGTTTGAGTCAACAATCAGCGCAATTTTACAGTCGGGGCATACCATCTTTACCTCATCGCGCAGCCGAAGCCTTTCGCAGAGCTTCCACGGGGTATATCCGGTCACTTCCATGAGCAGTACAAAAGGCTTATACAGCTTGCACAGCTCAACCGTGTCCTTCGGTGTTTCTGTGCGGATTACGTCGATATCGTAGACTGAATTCTGAAATGCCCCCGCCACGGCGTCGGCAAACAGATAATTCTGCATATCGACTACAATTTTTCGCATCGAACCCCCTCCTCTCTTGAATGATCCGGCGGGCTTCTCCCACCTCTACCTACGATTCCATTATACCGGAATCCGGCGGCTCTGTCTGTCCTCAAAAGCGAGGACAAATGCCGCCGAAATTGTGAATTTTCTGTGAACAAACGATGTTGCCGCAAAAAGACCCCCTGCTCGACAAAGCAGGGAGCCATACACCTTATTCCGTTCTATCCGTCAGGCCGAACCTGCTTCCCGGAACAACCAGCCGCTTGCCAACGGCGGCAACCATCAGTCGGTTGCGGTTTGGATAGCCGGTCTTTTCCAGCATACGCTTGATATACGTCCGTACCGTTGATTCCGCCACATTCAGGCTTGCGGCAATTTCGGCGTTGGTCTGCCCCTCGCAGAGCAGGCGCAGAGTTTCCAGCTCCTGATCGGACAAATGGCAGGACAGCGCGTTGCCGAGCTGCACCGACGGCACGCTCTCCGGCCAATAGCTTTTTCCGCTGAGCGTTCCTTCGATCACACCAACGAGGTTGCCGGAAGGAGAATCCTTGTACCAGAAGCTATCGACGCCGATTTTTCTCGCCCGATCCAGAAACCGCCCCTCCAGCATGGAAGTCACCATCACGATTTTGATCCGGGGGTACCGTTTTTTGATTTCCTCGGCGGCAGTCAGGCCGTCCGAATCGTTTTCGGTACAGATATCCATCAAAATCAGGTCAATTCTCCCCTCATCGCAGCGGCTAAGGGCCGCATCGGCACGGGTCAGCGTTCCCGCCACAGCACAGTCTGCACATTTTTCCACGCAGGAGGACAGATACATTCTGGCAAGCCGCTGATCCTCAACAATCAGGATATTTCTCACAGCCATTTGTTTTCCTCCGTCATTCCGAAGCTTGGTATCCGCAGCGCCAGCGCAAATTCCGGTGCGCTTTGTATGGTCATTGCCCCGCCGGACTTTTCGATTTGCCGCCGCAGATTGGTTAGCCCACCGCCCTCCGTAACGGGCCTTTCCGGAGGCCTACCATTATTGCGAATTACGACATGACAGCAACCGTCGCATTCCCAAAGGTTCGCCGTCAGTTCGGTTGCCTGCGCATACTGGATGGCGTTGTTCAGGCAGACCTGCATGGCGGTATAAATCAGCTCCGCCGTGTGACCGGCTGGCTGACCGCCGCGGAACC
>OLPN01002096.1_pt1 | contig 16304 bp, 18 predicted proteins | sample 1672601 | NCBI WGS metagenome assembly OLPN01 (sample SAMEA3136704, study PRJEB25190) | human gut metagenome | reverse complement strand
TAATTAAGATGTTTTTCATCCGCCAAGATGATATCTTAATTATACTGTGAGGTTCCTGTTTTTGTCTATTGACATTATTTATGAATTACAGGAATGCTTAAGCTCATATATTAATATTCTACAGTACATATTATATATACTTTAAGTGTGTATGACACCAATACATAATCTATTATTTTTTCATCAATATCGTATGTTTTTTCACCCTGTAAACTATTATAACAAACTGTTAGTTTGGTTGAAATTCCATCTTTTCTACATAATTCCTGTAAAGTTTCCATATACGCATCAAATGCTACCTGATCTTTTATATAAAACCATGCCTCTTGTGCTGCTTGCCCATGTTTATTAAAAAATGATTTATTAATAGTCACATTTCTTATTTTTAAGTTTAATATATTATCTAAAAATGTATCCCAGAGATTATCACTCTTATATTTATACGTTATCCGTTTTTTCGAATTAACAGTCTCATATTTTCCTTGCTTAGCATATTCCAATAATTCTTCTTTTATTTTTTCATACGATCTTTGTGCAGAATCAACTCCCTTTGCATATGACTCCTTTTCCCTTTTACTTAATACGTCTTCTGGTGTCTTTGTGACTCTATTTAATTCATCTTGAAATGACATAATTAATTCTCCCTCTCTATCATCAGTAAATACGTTTTCTTATTTAATTATAATAAGCCATAGCGCCCAAAAATAAATAAAGCTTTTGACAGATTTTTACTTTTACAATTATTCTTCAGAAAAATAATCTCTATCTATCTGTTTCACTTGATATATGTATTGTGTTAATACCCCTAATTCGTACTCAATCATTAAATCTGCAAGACGATTTCCATCAATTAACACAATTTTATAATTTAAATTTCTTTCTACAAATGCAATTGCCTCTTTCGTATATATTGATCTTGTGATGAATATTCCTTTTTGTGCTCCCTGAACTGCTAAAGCACCTACAAATTTCTGTATATCCAGTCTTCCAACAGAAGTATCATTATAAGATTTTGCCTGTATATAAATAGAATCAAATCCTAGTTTATCAGCCGTTACAATACCATCAATTCCATCATCCCCTGGTTTTCTGGTCACATGACTTTCATACTGTAACTTTCCATATCCCATTTTAGCAAATAAATCTACGATTAACGTCTCAAATTTGTATAGATCCATTTCGCATACTTCTGCAAGTACTTCATTTGCTAATGACTGGTTTATCTTCTGATACATTTTATCCAGAGTTTCTTGTGGTGTTTCATCTTCATTTGTTTCTATTATTTCATTTTTATTAGAATCTGAAATTTTTCTCCATCAATAAAATTCACAAAAGGCGGAAACTGTTTTAATAGCTTAATTTTGTCTAACTTTAATTTCGTATACAATCTCATGAACATTACGATCATCTAAATTTCTCACTTTGTGTTCCAACTATTTTTCTTTCATTCTGGATTTCGTAAGGCTTAAAAATGCTTAAGTCTTAATGTTAGGGGTCTTAATCTTAAAATATTAAATCTTCAACTTTCCATTCTTTTCCCATCATTTCAATTACATCTCCAACTTTACAATCTGTAAATACTTCAACCGCTTTAGGTAATGTTCCATTTATTAGGTCATACTTATATGTTTTTGTTTCCCCATCTCTATTACAAATTATAACTTTACATCCTAATGTCACCTTAGGAACATCCGATGGATCAACAGCACCTATATCTTCATTAACAGAATAATCAGTATCCTCTTCTTCTACAGATATATTTTTTTCAAAATTTAATGTTGGAATATCACCTTGCATAATTGCATCTACTGCATCAGAGAATATTCTTGTAATTTCATCTTTTTCTAAACAGTCAATAACCACTGACCCTCCAACTGCATTTAAATACGACATAGCAGGTCTTATATGCTCACGAACTAATATATGTCGACCATCCTTTTTAAATTGTCGAAGTGCATCTATAATGGCTGTCATAACATCTGGATTAGATGAAAAACTAAAATTATAAAAGAACTCATTAATTTTAGAATTCAAATCATTACTTCCAATAATATCCAGATTTTCAAAGTGATTTTGATTATTATTAGGATCATATGTATTATGACCTACCCACCAGCATTTTGATAACGTATTCCTATATAATCCACTTCTTCCTGTATATCTGTAAAAAAATCTAGTCTGGATAGCACCTGCTTCTTTTTCAGCGCTCTTTGGTTTTTTCCCATATCCATATCCCCACCGTTTACGCATATAATCATAAAATGTGCTATGTGTCAAACCTGCCCACAAACGTTCATCACTAGCTTGCGATTCGCTCAAAAAAAGTAACTTTTCATAAAGAATCTTACAATTGTTAAGATCTATTTCTCCGGGTGTTAAATCAGAATTCAACTCTGCTAAATTGAACTCTGGAACATCTTTAAATTCAATAAAAGGATTTTCACCATAAATATCAGAAATCCAATGATTTGTTTTTTCTGTATAATATTTTCCATAAATAGTTGGTAAATTAGCTTTAAGCATTTCAAGTGCTTCTCGCTTCATTATGTATAGTTTCATTACAAATCCTCCTCCGTGGTGTCAAAGAATATTGGAATCTGGTCAAATGCTTTGCTCAAAGGTAGTTCCATTGCTTCTTGTGCTAACTGATATGAAGTTTTTTCAGGATTAAATATCTCATCCATGAAGTTAATCCCCCGTTTTGCATAAGACTTTTCTAAAGCTAAAAACCATTCTCTGTTATGATAAGTTTCTTCTCCTCCTTCCTGTCTTAATTCTTCAAATACATAAACTAACACAGGTAAAATTAACATTGAGTGAAATAACGACTGCAGTTCTGCCTTTACAGAATATTTAGCATATACGTTATAATCTTTAGTTCCTAAACCAATTCTAATTTTGGTTGAATCAAGATTTATTTCAGCTGGGCAATCGCCTTTTGTAATTCGTTTATAAATAGAAAAAATTGAACCTGCATTTGTAAATTCTTCATAATCTTTTGTTATATCCAAACTTCTAAGATTTTGATATGCCAAAATAGACCCAGCAAATAAATTAAATGTAGTATCGCTAAAATCATCTACCCAATCTGAGCAGAAAAAATCTGTAATATTCTTTTTAAGAATGACAAATGCTACTGCATCAAATGTTCCGTTAATTCTTCCAATTGGAATAATATGTTCAATATGCTTTGATACAGAATGAAGGACTTCTCTATATGCGGTTGTCAAACATTCTAAATGGATAACATAATCAGCCTTTCCATCCATGATCAACTGCTCTAAGTCGCAACAATTCATAGAAATATCAAAACTCAACTTTAAACTGTTAACTCCTTGCATCGTATGTTCATAATTAACATTAAAATAAGAATCTTTATAATCATCCTTTTCATCACTTAAAACCGGATAGGCAAACAATCGATTAGTTATGTTCATATACATTTACCTCCATAGCATAATCATGTGAATCTGCAAGAGTTACAACAATCTTCACTTTCCCAGAAGATGTCATACCTACAGTTTCTATAAATTCTCCATTTAATTTTACCATTTTACATCCAGATGTCGGCTTAACATCTATTATACGAATCCTATTAGACTTTCCGTTTTCTCCTACAGTAACCAATTCTATTCGTCCATATTCAATCTCATGTGGTATTTCAAAATTAAGTAAATACATCCCTGTTCCTTCCTTTATAATACGCACGTTTTTAAGTGGACAATTTGTCTCTCCTCCTGATTTCTTCTGAGTAACAATATCTCTTCCTATTGGATCAGCAATTCCTCGATGGTTGTCTAATTTTTTTCTCTTTCTTTTCCCTTTTAGAATTCTAAGTCCCGATTCTCCTATTTTTCCAAGTGTTCCACTTGTAGTTGCAAATTGACTGCGACCTACATTCCCTTTTCCATAAAAAAATCCTTTAGATGGAGTGTGAATTGGACGCTCCATTACTTCAATATTTCCTAGATGATCGTTAATATTTTCTCGTTTATTATCCGAATTTCCAGTTTCTGCCATTTCTAGTTCTGTTTGAAGAACACCGCCTAATCCCTTAACATCTAACTCATCCTCACTCGTATGTTCAGCAAGTTCTGCCACAATACCCCTAATCCATTCCTTAATTTCCTCATAATATAATTTAGCTTGTTTTGGATTTGGATGTCTTCCGGGTTCCCAATTATCATGAGCAACAGTTTCCATAGCACGAAAATTTCGTAAAGTATCTGTGTTAAAAGCTTCTATATTCATTTTGTATTTCACCTTTAATGTTTAAAACATGATTACAATCCATAGTACATGATCCATTATATATGCCCTTCCAATTCCGTATTTCTTCTTGTGCTTTATCATATATTCTATATTTTAAAGGTTTAAAGGAAAAAACTTGTTTTATCCTCTTTTTTACCCCAAAATTCCTTGTCTAGCCACTTTTCTTGTCGGCTTTTAAATACAATAACCGAATCCAATTCTGTATCAATATAAGGTTTCATTTCCTGTTGCAATTGTACTAATTGTGGTTTACTTATCTCTCCCTCAAATACAGAATTTTGTATATGTGACAGATATTTTTTACTTATCTTGAATACCTTTGACCATCGTTTTGCACCATTTTTCTCTTGACTAATATCATAAACTAAAACTACATACATACTTACCACCACATTTTAAACCCTTCATATTCTTTCTCTTCAATTAGATGTTTTATTAATTTATATGCTTCTAATCTAATCAAATATTGGTAAGATACTTTTCTATGCAAATCTTTATGCATAATTGTTGCCTGTAATTTCTTTTCAAGTTCATTTACAATTAACTGAGATGCTTCTTTCTTTAAATGGAGGAAATTTAACTCCCTTGTAAAACTATTTTCTGTAATCTGATTTTTATTTAATAATGAAAATATCAAACGATCTCCAATTAATGGTTTAAAGATTTCCGATAAATCTAAGCATAATGAATATCGTCTGCTCCCTGGTTCATGTAAATAACTGATCGTTGGATTTAATTGAGTATGGTATATTTCTGTAAGTGTTTTTGAATAAATCAGAGAATTCACAAAAGAAATTAGTGAATTAATCATATTATCTGGTGGATGCATCACTCGTTTTTCAAATTCAATCTCTTGGTTTATAATAACACTCCATGCTTCGTAGTATTTTTTACGAATATTCCCTTCTATTCCCATTAATTGATCAATTTCTTGTGCATTGGGTATTTTCTTTTTTAACCCTTCAATATATCTCATATGTTCCGTTACATCTTTTCCTCGGCTATTATAATATCTTAAATTTCGATAAATATTTTCTGCTGCCGCTTCAATAAATTTTCTCGCAATAACGATTCTTTTTTCTTTATCTATGTAATGTTCCACTTGTTTTACTAATAATTCTCCAGATAATAAACTTTCTCTTGGATAATAACTTCCTGTATAAAAATGATAATAATTAAAAAAATGCATCGGTATTCCATATTGTGATATAAAGTTTATGAACTTCGTATTAAATGATAATTCAGACATTACATAAATATCCGAAATTCTTTCAATTGGAACGTCTCTTTTTTCATCGTCATAAGTTGTAAATCGTAATGTATTATCTTTTCTTTTCAAATCTCCGCAATTGTATATATATAGACTCTTTTTCATATGCATTCTCCCCTTAAATAAAACAAATGTCATAATATGCACACTTTTTACATATCTTTTTTGAATCATCCAATTCCGGTATTGCCTGTTTTCGAATTTGAATAATATGATCTATAATATTTTTCATCTGTTTCTCATCTTCTTCTGATAAACTGACTTCAATATTTTTCTTTAACAGTGGATAGTCTATTTGTGCTTTTGAAATATCAACTCCCTTTTTCTTCAAATAATACAAATAATATTTTACCTGCCATATTCCGGCTTCTTCTATGGACTTGCTCTTTTTTACTTCATGAATTTCTTGAAAATCTTTTATAAAATCAATGTTTATTGTATCGTCAATGTTAATATGTTTCTGATTTCTCCTATAACTAGTTTCATCTAATAATTTTCCTAATTGAACGTTCTCATTTTGAGATACATTTTCCATTTGTAGGTCATGACAAAAATACCATAATTTCCGTTTACATACAAAATAATAATAAATCATAACCCCTGTAATTCGTTCTTCCATAGACACCTCTTTTAAAACATCATCGCATCTTCTCCTATATTTTCATAATTTAATGGATAGAATCCCTTAATGTCATATTGACAGTTCATAATGTCGATATGTTCATATTTGCTAATATTAACAGTTCCATATGTTTGATATACTTTTTTATAATATTTGTGGTATTCATAATACGGAATTTGTACAATAAAATCTCTTAACCTCTCCTGGATTTCTATTCTTTCTCTAAATAGATTCTCTCTTTCTTTCTGTTCAATATTAGAATCTTTCAACTTTTTAGATATTAATGTTTGTCTCTCTTCTAATAATACAATTTCATCTTTATTTTGATCATATACTATCTTAGGTACAATTGATTTTGTAAAAATATTTCTCATTTTTATTTCATCTTTCTCAAAATCACCAATATCTAACTCTGAAATCCAATCAAACGTATCTTTGAATTGACGCATATAATCACTTGATCGTATATCATCATATGTAAAATAGTCATTAATAAGTTTTGTTTTTTGACTTTCTTCAAGAATTCCATCTACTGTCTTCAATGCTTTTTTAGATTGTTCATAAAATACAGAATCTAAAAATCCTTTCTGCCCTTGCTTGATATCACTTCCATCACAATAAACAAAACAATTGTATCCATCTAACTGCTTTACTCCTTTTCGATTGCATCTTCCCATCCTTTGAAATAATCCATTTAAATCAGTTAGTTCTGTAAATAAATAGTCAAAATCAATATCCAGGCTGACTTCCACAATAGATGTTGCAATCCAGATACCATTCTGTATATCTATTTCATTTCGTTCGTTGTATGTCTTTCCAAACTCTTTAATTTCATTTTCTAAATTTTTTCGATCTTCTCGATCAAATCTGCTATGTAATACATGCGAATTTAATGTCTCGTTTTTTTCTTTGATTTGGTCATACATCTTCTGAGCTTTCTTTATCGTATTACAAACAACTAATATTTTATTTCCTTTACCTTCCTTTATATTTTGGTTATAGCATTGAATAATATCATCTTCACAAATTGATTCATCTATCACCTTTACAGAATGTCTTTTTAAATCATTTGTGAAATCGCGCTCTTTAAATTCTATATTTCCTATATTTTTATCCCTTAATAACTTTTTGATAAATGGCGGTAAAGTAGCTGTAACAATTGCTATTTTCCCACCTAATTCATGAATACGTCTCAGCCCGTAAATTAGATATGCCAACATTTCTGCATCATACATTTGAATTTCATCAATAACAATTTTTGAATAAGCTAATGTGGCTAGCTTCATCTCATATCCTTTGTATTTGAAAACAAAATCAAATAGCTGATCCAAAGTTGATATATTCAATGGTAACGATAATGCCTGTCCTCTGTTTCTATAATCCAAAATATCCATTTCTTGTCCTACATGACTTCCATAATAAGACAAACTTTCTGAATGTAATAATCCTAATCGCTCTTCTAATTTCTCATCTTTTAAAATCTGGTTCTTAATTCTATCATAGATTGCATTAATAGCAGTTCGTATTGGCAATATAAAAAATCCTTTATGATTACCAATCCATAATAAGCCGGCTTCTGTTTTTCCCATCCCTGTTGGTGCTAATGCAATAATATTCTCTTCCCGATTTTCTATGCAAAACTCCTGTAGTTCATTCCAACAACTATCTTTTTTCTTTTTCTGCCATTCATTCATCATTTGTGCTAATCCAGCTTCTAAAAAATCATTCGGATATTCTATCTCATAATTTCCACTGGCACTATAATCACATCGGTGTAATAATCCTTTTACTATAATTGTCTCTCGTTTTTTTAAATAATTATTACAAATATTTTTCAGCATCCTTCTACTTGGCTTTTGATTATATTCAGGAATTAATAATGAATTAATTTGTGACGTACGTGTTTTTATAACTAATGGCTCATTACAATAATCATGATGAAATAAAATACAACATGCTACAATCAAATAATCATCGGTGTTCTCGTCGAATTCATTCTTATCTAAATAATACACTGATAAAATATTGTGCGATATTTCTTTCGTTTCGTCAAAATGCAATTTAGGATTTAGAATACGTTTTAGAAACTCTTTATTTGCTTTTCCCAAATCATGCCCTTTACATGCTTGTATGAGTAAATTGTATATATGAATATCTTTAATATATCCTAATTTTCTTAAGATATTAGCCCGAAATATTAAATCTTCAACATGTTCACCTATAGTTTTATCTGGTTTTGCCAAATAATCATATAAATCTTTTATCATGATTTCCCCTTCTTAAAACCTACTATATTTTCCATTATGATTTTCCATTATGCTTCTATTACTTTATTTTTACTTTTGTAAAAAATTAACTATATATTGTTCATCTCCTGCATTATCAATCCATACATTTTTACTCTCCTCATCTACGCTATGATTAGATACATATACTACAGGAACTTTTTTATCTTGAAGGAAAATACGTTTTCCCTTTTCTTTTTTGTATTCAGTTCCCATATAATATTTTGTTCCTTGTATTCCTTCACTAGTGAGAACAATAATATTTCCATCTCCAACATTATTTATTGGCTTTGTATCTCGATAATTAACATACGCTGAATAAGAACTTATAATCTCTTCCTCTGGTTCAACTAAATCAACCAATTTTATTTCTTCAACATCAACGAAGTCTTCACTTCGTCCTAAGCTTTTTAAATCATAGATATTTTCCATAATATCTTGCAATACACTTTCTTCTGCCTGAATATGCAGAATCAATGTAATATTATTTAATATTTCATATTTTTTTACAGATTTCGTTAAAGATCTAAATTTAGCAATTGGTTTTTTATAATGTGTTTCTTCATACTCCTTTATTTTATTTTTCCAATCCTTTTCTTCTTGTTTTAATTCCTTTTCTTTTTCAACAAGATCTGTATATTCTGTTGATTTTTTATCTAAGGTCTTTTTTTGTTTCGTTAATTGTTGTTTTTTTGTTTTATACATAGCAACTTTATCAGTATATTCTTCTGATTTTTTCCATAATGCTATTTTATTTCCCATTTCTTTTAAGTTTCTGTATTCATCTAAAAGTCCCTGATTATATACTTGTATTGTAATCCCCTTTAAGAAACTATTACCTTGAGATTTTTTTGCTTCAGCCACTTTATCATACGCAGTTGATAACAAGTTTTCATTTTTCATTTTAACTAACAATCCGCGATCATCCATTGTTGAATTCAAAAAACAATGATGTGTATAAATCTTATTTTGCATGGACTGGTAATTTCCTTGAATACTGACTAGCATCTTATGGTACTCTGTATAACCACAAATGCTATGTAATGCACCTGTTACCGTTGAAATAGGAGGTAATGGATAAGTCATTTTATTATCGATTGTCTCCTCTTTTCGATAATTTGCGCTTGTCTGATGCAATTTAATCCGTAATGCCTTCATAATTACACCTACCTTAACCTATTTTAACCTAAGTAATATTCTTTAACTTCTTGACGAAGTTTATCAAACATTTCTGTAATTGTTAATGGATGCAATTCTTCTTCAATCTCTTCTTCGTTTTCTAAAAGATTTCCCTGAAGAAGTCCTGCATAAAATCCCCTATCAATCTTATTTTTTAAATCACTTGATATTATTAATTTTGCTTCTTCTACATTGACCACATTTTCAAAATAATGTGTTTTTCTAGGAGAGAGACCTCCTACTGCAAAAATTGGCTCCGCGTTATCCAAATTTCCTTTTACTACTAAAGATAAGTTTTCAATTGCATCTAATAAACAAATAACTCTATCAGCTTTTTCTTTTGCATCTGCTTCACCTTCAAAGTTTTCATCTTTTCCTATCATTTCTAGATCTATGGTAATGCTATATATTTTTAATGATTTATCATATTCATACTGATATGGCATCAATCCAATATTATTCTTTCCTGGTTCTTGAACAGATAACCCTTTGCTTTTTGCATAATTTGTTGCCATATATAAATTATTATGGAATCTGGGTTCACTGATAAAATGTTCTGTTGAAATTGCATCTGTTACATAGAAAGAACTTCTGCGAACATAAGTTGTTGCCTGTGTGTTCATATAGCCACCTTCCAAGGCTCTACAGTTAATAGCATTCAGATCTTCATTTACTTTCTTTTGTGTAGCACCATCTACTTCTGTTTCCAAATCATCATACCATCCACTCTGTATCATGATTGCATTTTTTAAACTTTCTCTACTTCTCATAGAATATATTCTTCTGTTTTTAAACACTTTTTGCACACTTGCAACATTTCCTAATCCTTCAGAATAATTAGATGTCATATTTGCTACTACTGTTAATGTTAATGCTTTCTTATTCATTATCTTTACCCTCCTGATTATTATTTTTATATCGATTTAAACTATTTACAAATGTGTATGCAATTTCTTTATTTCCTTCAAAATCTTCAAATAAATCATAAGCAAATCCACATGGTACTTCGGCATAATTAGATAAATTAATCAGTATTTTTTGGAATTGATCATAATCATCTAAAATTATTGCATTAATTAATTTCGTGCAATAAGATTTTAATTTGGTATCGGATACTCTAGGTTTATTTCCATCTTTTTTATCAACAATCTGTTTCGCACATGCAAACGCAGCTTTCATTGTATTTTTCATCTTTTCGTCTCCTTTCTTAATTTCCACATTTACTTTCAATAATTTGCTAATTACATATGAATTTCCTCCCTCTCTAGAGTCTTTCAATAATTTATTAATTAAATTATCTAATAAAGTAAAATTAACGACTGCGTCAAAAACTTCATTTAATATATTAATCCAATAATCATCACTTATTTTTATACTGAAGCAAAAAGCTTTATAATATGATTTCATATTTTTCAAAATTTCTAAGCTTTCTTTTCTTAAATATAATGTTTCAAAATATGCACGTTCTGGTTTTTTCACAATAATCTCTATATCACTTTGAAGAAAATCTTTTGCTTCGATTAAGCAATCTATAAAAATTCTTTTAGTATTGACTCTCTCATTCCTTTGTTTTGCCTCTTCCATTTGTGATTTTACAGTGCGAGTCCATTGATTATTCGTTTTTTGTAATCGATTTAAATCAACATTGTCATTTATAAAAAACTTTTCTCGACATCCACTAAACGCAAATGGGATAAAATCAAATTCTGGAATATCATTTCCTACATAATTTGATTTATCAAATGCATATGAAATCGATTTTCCCTTTTTAGGCATATCAATATAATACCCATTTAACCTACAACATTCTTGTTTATCTTTAAATAATTGATTTGGATTGCAATAGTTTTTATACAGATTATTTTTATTTCGAAAAGTTTCACAAATTATTTCTTCACGATTTTGGTCAATAATATTTTGTATTTCATCTTGATTGTGTCCATCAAATTTAATTTTCTTAAATTTATTTTTCAAAATTGTATTGGCCTTCATTTTTTCATTAACAATATTTATTTGATCTTCTGTAGGATTCTTTTCTTTTAATTTATTTTCTATTTCAATATGATGCATATCATCTTTGAAATAATATTCTGCAAATTTTAAGAACTCTGATTTATTTAAATATTTTCTGTTGTATTCAAGAGTATCCTCTGTTATTATTAACTCTGGTTCTTCTGTTCCAAGCCATTCTAGATATTTTCGCAACCCAACGATAGCTGTAGAATATCTCCAATCAAATGGCTCTAAACAAACCATTTCATCTTTCATTCATCTTCCCCCTGTCTTATTACATTCACCGCTCCAAACCCTGAGGAGTGATGGCTACCCAATCCGCTTTGATATAAATATTGTAATGCATTCATATTACCCGATATTTTTAATACACCTATTGTCGAATCTATAAAAATACCATAATGTTTCACCACTATTTTTTTGCAATCTATTGGTTCAACTTTAATATCTTTATATTGATTTTTATAAAATCCTACCATTTGAAGCTGATTTTTTATGATTGTCTCTGCCTTTTCAGAAAATTCTTTATCTTCACATGTAATAAATGTATCTCTATTTGTTTCTCTATTATGTTCACGCACACATAAACCATTTCCCAATATTGTTTGAAAATACACAACAGATTCTGTAATTAATACTTCTTTTTTTTGTATTATTTTTCTCAATATCATATGATTTTCGTTTGCTAAAGGAAATTTCATATGCTGAATTGCTAAAAATGCTGTCTGGAAAATTAATCCTGTTCGATTCCTATCACTGCATGAAAATATGATTTTCATTTCATTTTTATCAAAATAAATTTTTTCTTTCGTGAATCGTGGCTTACTAAAAACTGTTGAAAAACAATAATCTTTAACTATGTTATCTCGATTCTTATAAAATTTTTCGAAAAATCTTCCCCCTTCACAATGTTCTAATGCAAATTTTAGATAAGATATTATGATTCTACGATAATCAATATCTATCTCTGGTTTCAATAATTCCATCTGTAATTCTAAACGCATAGGTGTTATTTCTCCTTCCTGTTTTTAGAATACTCTTTCACTTATATTTAGTCAACCCTTATACCAGTGATATTTATTTTTATTTTGTTATTGCTTTTTGTAAATCTATCTATTATAATATCAATGTAATTTTTCATATTGAAATTTAAATTATACCAATGAAATTTAATATTAATCGTCCATATTGGAAAACTTTTTATACTAATTTAAATTTCAATAAAATTCTATTATTTTCCATAAAAATTCTGTTTTCATGTTTTTTATAATATCCCCCCAAATTTATTCTTGACTTCCATTATTTTTGTATTAATTCAGATTGAGCCTACTATATAACTAATAATAACTTTTATACCATATCTATATTTCCAATATAACATTTTCCAATATGATTCTATTAATAATTGGAGTGGGGATGCTCAATTTCCTGCTTCCTGCTCATTTAAATTCCATTATGTTTCTATTAATTCTACATATAGTCAAACCCTTTAGAATCTGCCCCTTCGACTTTAAATTCCATTATGTTTCTATTAATTCCAATTTTAATTCCATGTTTTTCTCCTTTATATTTCCTTTAAATTCCATTATGTTTCTATTAATTCTTCGCACAGCATTGAATACGGTCACAGATGCAGCTGTCTTTAAATTCCATTATGTTTCTATTAATTCCGATTTCCTGTTTATAATATTTTCGATTTCCTGCGTACTTTAAATTCCATTATGTTTCTATTAATTCGGTATAACAGAAGGAATACCGGATTTCTTATCTGTCTTTAAATTCCATTATGTTTCTATTAATTCAGCTCACCACTGATTGTTTTATATACTTGCCCTTCTGGCTTTAAATTCCATTATATTTCTATTAATTCGAATTGAAATCATCTGGCGAGGATATACACATTGGACAACTTTAAATTCCATTATGTTTCTATTAATTCAACTCTTGAAGAGGCTGAGGAAATCAAGAATAAGATCTTTAAATTCCATTATGTTTCTATTAATTCTATGGAATAGCGTGAAATCAGCAACGTCTTCGACACTTTAAATTCCATTATGTTTCTATTAATTCGATCCTTTAGATAAAGAGATTTCAAAAGCAGTACAGCTTTAAATTCCATTATGTTTCTATTAATTCTTTAATGTTTGGCACTTTAAAATGACTGTCTCCTGCCTTTAAATTCCATTATGTTTCTATTAATTCACCTTTTGTATCTGGTGCTTTTATACCGCCACTAACTTTAAATTCCATTATGTTTCTATTAATTCGGAATCTGACAGTTGCACAACAGGAAGACAAAAAACCTTTAAATTCCATTATGTTTCTATTAATTCAAACCATTTATCGTAAGTTTTTGATTAAGATCCCACCTTTAAATTCCATTATGTTTCTATTAATTCTCACAGCTGTAACAAGCACGATTAAAAGCGTAGCAGTCTTTAAATTCCATTATGTTTCTATTAATTCCGGTCGATATCGAAAGGTACGCTACTCTCTACGATCTTTAAATTCCATTATGTTTCTATTAATTCTAGGAGTCACGATCGGAGAAAAACACACATTAAAAGATCTTTAAATTCCATTATGTTTCTATTAATTCGGATACTCATCCCATTTTCTTCTGCACGTTCTTCTCTCTTTAAATTCCATTATGTTTCTATTAATTCCTCTTTTAATTCTTGCGCAGTATACAATTCATTATTCTTTAAATTCCATTATGTTTCTATTAATTCGAAGTTCTTTCAATGCCGCTACTGTCACTTTGTCCAACTTTAAATTCCATTATGTTTCTATTAATTCCCCAGCTAAAAGAAAACAGCTCCGAAATGAAAGCCAACTTTAAATTCCATTATGTTTCTATTAATTCAGCAAACAATAAGTACTCTGCAAGCTCTGATATCCCACTTTAAATTCCATTATGTTTCTATTAATTCAGAGTCCAGGAGATCTGATCGTTGACATTGACAGTATACTTTAAATTCCATTATGTTTCTATTAATTCTCTTTCTGTGCTTGTTAACTTTTTCATATCAACTGCTTTAAATTCCATTATGTTTCTATTAATTCCAGTATCAGCGTTCTCTGCTCCGATTCTCATAAGCTCTTTAAATTCCATTATGTTTCTATTAATTCTACTATGCAAAAAGTCCTACAAGCCGCATAAAACCGCTTTAAATTCCATTATGTTTCTATTAATTCTATAGGCTTTCCTGTTGCACTATTTGTAGCTCCCAGCTTTAAATTCCATTATGTTTCTATTAATTCTCTTCTTCCAATTCGAAGATTTTCCTGTCTTCTTTTCTTTAAATTCCATTATGTTTCTATTAATTCGCAAGAATCCCAGACCAGACGATTAAAGTCTGCTTCCTTTAAATTCCATTATGTTTCTATTAATTCGACTTTCCTGTTCGTTTGATATTGTTCGCTGTTTTCCTTTAAATTCCATTATGTTTCTATTAATTCGTCTTCTAAAACCGTATACGTGCTACTCATTGTAAGCTTTAAATTCCATTATGTTTCTATTAATTCTTTGTTTCAAGTCGTGCAAGAATATCCGCAGAAACCTTTAAATTCCATTATGTTTCTATTAATTCGAGAAGAAAAAATAGAAAGAGCTTTGAAAAGGTATCCTTTAAATTCCATTATGTTTCTATTAATTCAGATCAGACTGGGAGAAACTACTGGAATTTAAACACCTTTAAATTCCATTATGTTTCTATTAATTCCAGGGCAGCAGCTGAAGGAGCAGGATAAAATAATTGCCTTTAAATTCCATTATGTTTCTATTAATTCGATGATCACGGCAAATAAACTAGATGTTGGAGTGTCTTTAAATTCCATTATGTTTCTATTAATTCCAAGAGAAGAAGCATTAAGAAATAAAACGTACCACACTTTAAATTCCATTATGTTTCTATTAATTCAAGGGCAACAACCGTGCATAGCGAGAAAAATTAGTTACTTTAAATTCCATTATGTTTCTATTAATTCAGAATTATAAATATCACTTTACAAAGGGATAAAGATACTTTAAATTCCATTATGTTTCTATTAATTCTCAAGTAAATCTCCCTGTCCTTTGTCAGTATCTTTCTTTAAATTCCATTATGTTTCTATTAATTCCCGTCCCAAAACCAACTGCTTATTTACTCCACGAAACACCTTTATTCTGTCGACCTCTTCAAAATATATCATTTCTTTCTCACTCTTCATCATGTGTTTTAGCAACACCTCCTATTTTAGCCATTTTTTACTTCTGTCGATTCCCTACGTTTTTTACACTATCACAGATCGACAGAAATCATTATATTTTTATCATATCAAGTTTTTTATTAGCTTGACACTTCCTATTATGAATCCAATCAATCAAATATGCAACCCTAATATACAAATCCATATATAAACATAAAATTCTCTCTGAACAATATTCCAAAATTACCCAAGAACATCATCCAGAGAGAACCCAAACCCTCTATTCCATATACACTTCTACTCCTCCGTCTTAATCGAACTAATCACCACATCCCCCAACTGGCACCCCACTTTCCGAACAACAATATCCTCAATCTGACTCCTCTCAACCTTAGACAGATCCTTCTTATTCACCAACACATCCACCTTCCCATTCGTAATCGTAACAATACTATTCAAAAATCCCTTAGCC
>OLPN01002076.1_pt1 | contig 16448 bp, 17 predicted proteins | sample 1672601 | NCBI WGS metagenome assembly OLPN01 (sample SAMEA3136704, study PRJEB25190) | human gut metagenome | reverse complement strand
TATCATAGAAGACCTTGCTACTATAAGCTATTTACAGAAAAAGTTTCACACACTCAGAAAAATGGAAAATATGTTTCCGAACATTTAGACGAACCGATCGATCTGGATATTTCATAGAGCCTAAAAAAACAGCAGCAGATGTTATTATAACGACATCTGTTGCTATTTCTCTTTGTTCTATTCTCTGTAACCGCTTCTGCATTTTTCTACAAAACGCTCCGCAAATTCTTTACAAGATGGGTAATACAAATGCGGATATCCCGCCACGAGATTCTCTTCCAGATGTATGCATTCCCAGTTTCTCTTTCCATCCGGCTTGACAGCAAGACAGTCGCTTCCACTATCCGTGCTGTCCCAGTAATGAAACTCGTGTGCACGGATATTCTCACCCGGAAGAATCCAGCTGTCCGCTATACTCATCCGTTCTTTAAGCTCAGAAATCTGATCCTTATCAAGATTCCTCTGTAAATTCACATATCCAAATCTAACCAGTTTACCTGTCGGAAATGTTTTTCCATGGATTCGCCCTACTAATTTCCAAACATTTCCATCTGCATCCTCCATTTCTTCATGAAGATACATGAATCCACCACACTCTGCCAGACATGGAATCTTATCATCCAATGCTCTTCTTATTGATTCAAGCATGCTCTGATTTTCTGCCAATTCTTTTCCATACAGTTCAGGATAACCGCCACCGAGAAGAATTCCTTTCACATTTTCAGGAAGTTTTTTATCATGAAGCGGACTGAATTCTATCACTTCACAGCCAAGGCTTTCTAATAGTTCAAGATTATCTTTGTAATAAAAACAGAAAGCTTCGTCACGTGCCACTGCGATTCGAACTGGATCGTTCTTACTTTTTAAATTTCCAACCTTCTCCGATTCTTCAATAACTTCTGTTTTCCATACTGCTGCTTCACCGGCAATCTTTTCCAGCAATTCAAGATCCACTGTTTTTGCCAGAATTTCTCCCGCCTGTCTTACCTTCTCCTGCAGATTTTCCATTTCCTGCGGTGTTACAAGTCCCAGATGACGGCTTTCCAAATGAAAAACTTCATTTTCCGGCATGTAACCGACAATTTTAATCTCGTCATGCCCGATTCTCGCCAGTTCATTCTCCAACATTTCTTTTAATCTTGGATATAGCATTGCGGATACTCTGTTTAAGAGAATTCCACGAATATTGCTATCCGGACAAAATTCAGCGATTCCTTTCACCGTAGCTACAAGTGTCATTGCTGCACCTCTCGCATTAATCACAAGGATCACTGGCAATCCTAGCGTCTGTGCGACATCATAAGAACTCCCTTTTACAGAATCAAGTGACATTCCGTCATAGAACCCCATAACGCCTTCGGTTATAGTAATATCCGCATCTTTCGTATGCTTTAGGTATCCCTCTTTCAAAATGTCTTCTTCCGAGAAGAACCGATCCAGATTCTTAGAATCAACGCCAAGAACCTCCCTGTGGAACATTGGATCTATATAATCCGGGCCACATTTACACGCACATACACGCTTTCCCTTTTGCTTAAACGCAGACATCAGGCCACAGGCTGCAGCTGTCTTTCCACTATTACTGGAAACAGCAGACAACAAAAACCCTGGATTTTTTTTCTGATTTTTATTATTGCAAGCATTCTCTTTCATTTTTCTCATGATTCTCCTGTCTGTTTGTTTCCTTTTCTCTTATCTTATACCTGTCCAAACTTTCTTCCACCTGCGGAAATAATATAAACCGGATTCTGTCCCATCATCATATGATATCTTCCAAGAACCTTTGATCTTGCTGCACTCACCTGTAGAATCTCCGCATCTGGAAGGATTCCCTCTTCCACAAGCCCCATCACTTCACTGACTGTTTCAAGTGAAATCGCATTAATCACGATTCGTACATCCGGATTTTTCTTCTGAAGTAATTGGACAATCTCTCGTAAGTTTCCCGAACTTCCACCGACAAATGCATGTGTCGGTGTTTCCAGTTCCTCTAATGCCTGTGGCGCAAGCCCTTCTTTGATTCGCACTCCATCTGTCTTAAATTTTTTTCGATTCTGATCGATCAGTTTCACTCCTTCCGGATTCTTCTCAATCGCATACACACGGATCTGCTCACCTGCACGTGCAATTTCTATAGAAACAGAACCTGTTCCGGCGCCGATATCATACACAATTGCATCCTCGGTTAATTCAAGCTCTGCTATACTGACAGAACGCACTTCCGACTTCGTCATTGGCACCTTTCCTCGGAGAAATTCTTCATCTTTCAGATGCATACCGGCCGCCTTACAATAAGATGGATTTTCTACAAGAACTGCGCAAAGTCCTTCAAAATCTTCTGCCTTCATCTCGTACAATTTGCCCGAAAGTATCTTTTCTTCCTCATAAGACATCTGACATCCCACATGAACCTGCACGTCCCCTAAGCCATACTCTAGTAATGTCTCATAGAAATGACGCCCCGTGTCTTTTCCTCCGAGAAGCAGAAAGGTCTTCGAATGTCTGTGAATCGTCTGTACAAAATTCATGTCTTTTCCATGAAGACTCAGGATTTTTGCATCTTCCCATGAAACACCGACTTTTGATGCCAGATAAGAAAGTGAGGAAATCCCAGGATAAATTTTTATTTGGTCAGAACACACTTCCGTCAATCGTTCTTTCAGTTTTTTCGCACCACTATAAAATCCTGTATCTCCCGAAAGAAGAATTCCTATTTTACTATGTTCTTTGTGCTCTTTTATATAGGATACAATCTCTTCTGTACGATATTCCTTAATAAAGACTCCTTCATTCCTGTTGTTTCTCTCACACTGACGCATACTTAATCCATTCATGCTACGAATCTTCTGTGCACTCGTAATCATTCGTTCTGCTCCGATCAGACAATCCGCCTCTACTATCAATTGTCTGACTTCTTCTGTGATTACATCACCAGATCCCATTCCTATTCCCGCAAGTATAATTTGCTGTGATTTCATTTAAAGTTTATACCCCCTCGGTGTCACCATCCGCCCATTCAGTTTCATCGTCCTTGAATTTCCGATAAACACGGTTGTAAACATATCCACCTTTGTATCTCTAAGTTCTTTCAATGACAGAATCTGATATGTTTCTCCTTCACGTCCGATATTCTTCACATAACCGCAGATATTTCCCACATCTCTGTACTGAAGCAGTATATCACAGGCTTTCTGCAGATAATCTGCGCGCTTCTTACTTGACGGATTGTAAAGGCAGATGACAAAATCAGCTATTCCTGCCGCATGCAGACGCTTCTCAATCGTCTCCCACGGCGTCAGAAGATCACTTAAGCTGATCACTGCGAAATCATGCATGAGCGGTGCTCCAAGAACAGCTGCACCTCCTGATGCCGCTGTGATTCCCGGAACAACTTCTATCTGAATCTCAGGATATTCTTTTCCGATTTCAAAGATTAATCCTGCCATTCCATACACTCCGGCATCTCCACTACAGATCATTGCAACATCCTGTCCTTTTTCTGCTTCTTCAAATGCCATTCTGCAGCGTTCCGGTTCTTTCCGCATCGGTGTGCTCAAAAATATCTTATCAGGAAACTGCTCTTTCACAAGATCAATATAAACATTGTAACCAATCAAAACAGGGCAATGCTCCAATACTTTTTGTGCACGCACTGTCATCTGCTCTTCTGCTCCCGGTCCGAGTCCTACTACATATACTGTACTCATTTGCTCTGTCCCTCTGCTTCCCGTCTCATCTCTGTGCTTTGATCCTCTCCAGTTTGTCCTAATTCCTTCTTAGAACAGGATGCTTGTCTGAATTCTGTCGTAAATGTCGGATCATAAAGCTTTGATCTCTCATAAGTCCCGTCAAGCACTTCTCCGACTACGATCAGCGCTGTCTTGGTGACATCCGCCTCGCGTGCAGTCTGTTCCAGCGTTCCTACCGTGCAGCGAAGTACTTTCTGATCCGGCCAGGTTGCCTTATAGACAATCGCTGCCGGTGTATCTTCGCTGTATCCGCCTTCGACCAATTCTGCTGAAAGCTCTTTCAAAAGCCCTGTACTCAAGAAAAGTACCATCGTCGCCTGATGTACCGCAAAGCTTCTGACTGCCTCTTTCTCCGGCACTGGTGTCCTTCCCGCCATTCTCGTGATCACGACAGACTGAGAGATTCCCGGCAATGTATACTCTGCTTCCAGTGCTGCCGCAGCTCCGCAAAATGAACTGACACCCGGACAATCTTCATATGGTATCTCAAGTTTCTTCAGTTCATCCATCTGCTCTCGGATCGCACCATAAAGGCAAGGATCTCCTGTATGCAGACGTACGATTTCTTTTCCGTCCCCATGGCCCTTCACCATCACTTCTAACACTTCTTCCAATGTCATCTTTGCACTATTATATATCTCACACTTTTCTTTACACAGTTTAAGTAATCCCGGGTTCACAAGAGAACCCGCATAGATCACGATGTCTGCTTCTTTCAAAAGTCTTTGTCCGCGTACTGTGATCAGATCTTCTGCTCCCGGACCTGCTCCTACAAATGTAATCATAATTCTTCCTGCCTTTTCTATCTTTTCCTGTCTTTTACAATTAGAAGGGAATAGTATCCCGCATCTTCTGAAATCTCTTCCACTGATCGGACAATACGTTCGTCGTCCATTCCACAGTTTTCTACAAGACAGATATCCTGACTGCTCCCCTGTAAAAACTCTTTTATCTGTCCCATCTTTTTCCCGGTCTTCATCAAAATCTTTGTTCCCGATAACTGCAGACCTTCTCCTTCCTCATAAGAGCCCGGTAAAATATGAATCTGCTCTTCCTGTTCTCCAAGTGGCTGATTCAGTCTTGCAGCTGCTGCACAAAAAGATGGGATTCCTGAAACTGTCTCAACCTGATAACCATCCTGTTCAATCATCTGCTCTATATACATACATGTAGAATAAACCGTTGGATCTCCCAGCGTCAGGAATGCCAGATTCCATCCTTTCTCAAGAAGCTGCTCTATCACTTCTGCTCCCCGTGCATGAATCTTTCTCAGCTTTTCCTTATCTTTGATCATTGGCATTGGGAGAAAGAGAATCTGCTTTTCCTTAAGCTCTGAAACTGTCTGCACTGCAATCTGATAAGCTGTACAGCTTTCTAAATATCCTGCTGCTCTGTTTTCCATCTCATTTTGTTCTAGCAGTAGCGGCTCTGTCAATTCTCTATTTGAAACCGGAAGTACTATTACATCACAGTCCCTGATTGTTCGAACTGCTTTTAATGTCATTAATTCAGGATCTCCCGGTCCCACTCCGATTCCATAAAATTTTCCTGCTTGTTTCATCTATTCTCCTGTATCTTCTTTAACAACTCATCCGCATTTTCTGACTTTCCAAGAATGCCATCTTCTGTTGAAAATAAAATCACACCGATTTCCAATTCTTCTCCTGCCCTGTTCTTCAAGAAGAATTCAATACGTTTCATCACACTTTCCATCACCGGCTCAATCAACTTCTCCCTGCGCAGTATTTCCATTGCTTCCGTTGTATTAATACAATCCATGATTTCCCGCACAACTGCTGCATCTGCACCATTCATTGCTGCATGCACACCAACTACTTCCATTCGACAATCTGCCTGTCTGGAATGCGTATTCATCACTCCTGCGGCCAGCTTAATAAACTTTCCTATATGTCCGATCAACAAGATTCCTTTCATTCCAAGAAGCTTTGCATCCTCAATTGTCTCGCCAACATAATTACTGCATTTTACTGAAAGTGCGGTATCCACATGCAGCTTTTTCCGTAAGAAGTCCATCCCATAATTTCCCGGGACAACATAACACCAATCTGTTCCATTTTCTTTGAGCATCTTCATTTCCAGATAAATCGTATCCGTCAGTGCCTTCTCACTCATTGGTTCCACGATACCTGTTGTTCCTAAGATTGAGATTCCTCCCTCAATCCCCAGTCTTGGATTAAATGTCTTCTTCGCAACCTCTGCCCCTTCCGGCACGGATAGGCGCACTTGCAGATTTCCTGTATATTCATACTTCCTGCAAACTTCTTCCACTGCTTCACAGATCATTCTCCGCGGTACTTTGTTGATTGCTGCCTGACCGATTTTCTGTTCCAGCCCAGGCTTCGTTACACGGCCGATTCCTATACCACCATCCAGATTGATTTTCTCGGAAAGATCCACACTATTCTCCGAATTTATTTTACTCTTCTTCTCTACCTTTTGAACTGTTGCATAAACAAGTATTCCATTCGTCACATCCGGATCGTCTCCACTGTATTTTCGCACTGCACATGAAACTTCTGACTTCTTACGCATGATCTCTTCCAACTCAAGATACAGTTCAATGCCCTTCGGCGTCAGCAGTCTCACCTGGCGAATCTCTTCTCCCGACAATAACATCTCTGCTGCCGCTTTTGCCGCCGCTGCCGCACAGCTTCCTGTCGTATATCCCATCTGAAGTCCCGATCTTGTTCTTCCGATTTCCTTCATCAATATTCAATCCCTTTTCTCGCGTAGATTCCCTGATCAAACGGATGCTTCACTTTCTTGATTTCTGACACATAATCTGCCAGTTCTACAAGCTTTTCATCCGGATTTCGTCCAGTCAATACAATCTCCAGTTCTTTTGGTTTCTTCTCCAGGAACTCGATTGCTTCCTCCTTCGGAATCAAATCATATTTATACGCTGCCATAAACTCATCGATCACAAGCACATCATATCTTCCGGTAAGAATCTCCAGTTCAATCGCTCTCCATAACCGCAGATAAGTTTCCCTTACTTCCTGCTTTTTCTCTTCGGAAAGATTTTTAAAAAAGCCATAAGACTTTTCAAGATGAAGTACTTTAATCTGAGAAATATCATCGAGAATCGCCAGTTCTCCGGAAGATTCATTTTTTAAAAACCGGGTAAATAAAACCTTAAGTCCACTTCCTGCAGCACGTACTGCAAGTCCGATTGCCGCTGATGTCTTTCCTTTTCCATCTCCACAATAAATGTGTATCAATCCCTGTTCCATTTTCTCATCTCCTGTTCTGCTTCCTCTACCGACAAGCCTTCTTCTATCGGCCTTCCAATTACGAGAAGAACTGCACCTGCCTGCTCTGCTGCTTCAAGCTTTTCTGCAAATCCTCCATTCTTTCCGGATTCTTTTGTTACGAAATATTTTGCCTCTGTCTGATGAAGAAGTGCAAGATTCATTTCCCTGGAAAACGGGCCCTGCATTGCAATCAGATGCTTCCCTGAAAATCCAAGTTCTATACTCTGCATCACTGAAGGGAGTACGGAAAGTACTCTTGCATAGCACCGCTCTTTATAATTTGTCAAACGAGTATATTTATCCAGTTCTTTACTGCCTGTTGTTATCAGTATATTTCCCTGCGTCTGCTCGAGATAGTCCACGGCCTCTTCCACGCTATTCACACAGACTACAGAACTGTCACTCTTAGTAATCGCATTTGTTCTTTTACAAGCAAACTTTTCTGACCTGACTGCCTTTGCTTCTGTCAAAAAATCTCTTAAACATCGTAAATACTCTATTCCGCTGTTTTTACATGCCCGCTGTATATTTTCCGTCACTATAACTGCAAACGGATGCGTTGCATCTATGACAAGCCCCACCTGCTCTTTTTCAAAGAATGCTTCCATCTCCTGCTGATCCATACGTCCGTGGATCACTCGAAGTTCTGATTTCTTATGCTTCTCTTTTCGCAACTGCAGATCATTTTCCAATAGTTCTTCCCCATATTCTGTCGCAGCACTTACGATACAGGGAATTCCTTCTTTAACGGCGTATTCTGCCAGCTGTCGTCCCTCTGTCGTACCGGCAAAAATAAGAATATTTTTCTTCATCAAATCACCCACATTTACATTTATTTAATAAACTTATCGATTGCCTCGTCAAGAGCACGGATTGTCTCCATATCATTCTGCTCAATAGCTTCCACAATACAATGATCCAGATGATTCTTCAAAATCACTTTTCCTGTATTATTGATTGCAGAACGAACTGCCGCAAGCTGGATCAGCACTTCACTGCAATCCTCATCACGTTCCACCATTCGCTTCACAGCTTCAAGATGTCCAATTGCCCTGGACAGACGATTCATAACCTTCCTCTTCTCTTCTGCACTATGTACATGGCGATGAACATGACCTGCTCCTTTATGATCATGATGATGTACATGTGACTCTGCCACCCCATCTCCGTTATGATGCACGTGGGTATATTCTGTTCCGTCCTCACGGAAATGCGTATGCTCTTTCATAATCATCCATCGAACCCTTTCTTTTTACTCTGTCACTGATTATAAAGCAAAAACACGTTTTCTTCAACTTGTTCCGCATAAGTTACTTACTGTTCATACTGTGTGCGACCGGCAACCACAAAATTTTCTCTTGCATTTTTCCAAAAGCCGTGATATCTTAATATGCAAGACAAAGACGTCTGACAGAAAGGTAAGAGATTGCCTTTCTATCAGGCGTCTTTTTTGCATTATCAGATGAATTGGGAGGATTTAGAAAATGAACACCGGAAACACTGCTTTTATGATGATCTGCACTGCGCTTGTCTTCTTTATGACACCGGGACTTGCCTTCTTCTATAGCGGTCTTGTGCGGAGAAAAAATGTATGTAACACAATGATGGCCTGCGTTGCGATCATGGGACTATCTGTTCTTCTTTGGACCATGTTTGGCTATTCTCTTTCTTTTGGCGGCAATCACGCCGGAATTATCGGAGATTTCCGCTGGGCTTTTTTAAATGATGTCGGCTGGGAAGCCGGTCCGTATGCGGATACCATTCCGCATCTTGTATTTGCTGCATTCCAGATGATGTTTGCCATGATTACTCCGGCACTGATCACCGGTGCTGTGGTCGGAAGGATGAGATTTAAGGCATTATTTGCATTTATTGCACTGTGGTCTTTCCTCGTTTACTATCCGATGGCTCATATGGTCTGGGGAGAGGGAGGATTCCTTGCAGCAATCGGCTCCGTTGACTTTGCAGGCGGAAATGTGGTACACATCAGTTCCGGTGTCAGCGCCCTGGTTCTCGCAACATATCTTGGCAGAAGAAAAGGATACGAAAAAACATCTTACCGTATCCATAATATTCCTTTTGTTGTGCTTGGAGCTTCCCTGCTCTGGTTCGGATGGTTTGGATTCAATGCAGGAAGTGCCCTGGCGGCAGATGGACTTGCAGCCCATGCATTTATGACAAGTGCAATTTCTTCCGCGGCTGCTCTCGTATCCTGGATGCTGATCGATGTGATCAAAGACGGGAAGCCTACTCTGGTCGGTGCTTCTACCGGACTGGTTGTCGGACTGGTTGCTATTACACCTGGTGCTGGCTTTGTTCCGATCTGGTCTTCCTATATCATCGGTGCACTGGTCAGCCCGATCTGCTACTTTACAATGAACTTCATTAAGCATAAACTGAAAATAGATGATGCACTGGACGCATTTGGCTGCCATGGAATCGGCGGTGTATGGGGTGGAATTGCAACCGGACTTTTTGCAAAAACTTCTATTAACTCTGTTGCAAGATGGGACGGACTGGTCTTCGGTAATGTTCATCTCTTCGTTGCACAGGTATTAAGCATTATCATCACTGCGGCTGTTGCAGTTGTCGGTACTCTGATCTGCATTGGAATTATCCGTATCTTCACTCCACTGCGCGTAGATCAGAAGGAAGAAGCTCTTGGACTGGATATCTCCCAACATGGTGAAAATGCATATCCGTCCTTCAACGGATTCGACTAATATAATCTGTCCAAAATTTATATATCCATTAATACAGGAGGATTTTTAAAATGATGATTAAAGTAGAAGCTATCGTTCGGGAAGAGAAATTTGAGGATGTCAAGGCTGCCTTAAATGAAATAGAAGTCAATGGTATCACTGTCTCCCAGGTCATGGGATGCACAGCGAGGTTATAAGGAGATTGTCCGTGGTTCTGAGATTGAGATCTTCATGCAGCCGAAAATCAAATTTGAAATTGTTGTCTCTTCCGAAGAATGGGAGAAAAAAACAATCGAAGCAATCCAGAAAGCTGCCTATACCGGTGAAGTCGGTGATGGTAAGATCTTCAGCTATGAAATCCGGAGTGCCATGAAGATCCGCACCCGTGAGACAGGATATGATGCACTCCAGTCAAAAGAACAGATACTTTAGTAGAAAAAAGTTCCAGAATGTCGGAAAGATTCTGGAACTTTCTTTCGTTTTAAAATTGAAGTGTTACTTCTGTCTCTGTCAATGCCACCGTCATCTGCTCCCTTATGCACTTGGGACACAGCAGTTCTCCGTCAGCATCTGCTGTCCGTGCGGCTCTCTCACACACATTGTCAACACCTGTCACCTGTTTCACAAACCGTGATGTGGCTGATACCTCTGTAATCTTCTCTAACTGTTCTGCCGGATAAGTTGCAAACGGTACTTTATATTTCTGCGCATAGGCCAAAATCGCAGGTTCTTCTTTCTTCAGATCAATCGATGCAATCTGTTTTAACTGCGTAGGTTCAAGTCCATACCCTTCCAGAACATCGTTTAGACCCTTTTCAAAAAGTTCTTTTGAAATCTGTTTTCTACAGCCTACTCCTGCCGTGATATTGATTGGATACAAAAGGAGAATGCATGGCTTACGCTCACATCCACATACGTTATTCCTGACATCTCCCCACAGAGAACCCGCTAGGGATTCCACGAACTGTCTCCCTTCTTCTGCGGTCTTTGTGATCACGATCACAGGATGTTCCTCTGCAAAGGAGTACAATTCTTCCTGTGAACCACATAGTATAAGTTCTTTTAAACAGCTTTTCTGAAAATCTTCCTGTTCAAACACCAGTCCTTCACCGATCCACAGACCGACCTGCTTTCCATCCAGCACTGCTGCTGATATCTGCTTCGCTGCTTCGCGCTCTGTAAAATACAGGTGATTCTTCTTTGCAAAAACATCTACTGCAAATTTCCCCTGAACATCTGTCGCTGTTGTCTGTACCGGAACTGCACCGGTCCATACTGCAAGCTGATTGGAAAGTTCTACTGCACCCCCGAGATGTCCTGACAGCAGTGGGATCACATACCCTGCTTTTTCATCCATGACTACGACCGCTGAATCAGTGAATTTATCCTTTACATAAGGCGCAATATATCTCACTGCGATTCCAACTGCACCAATAAAAAGGAAGGATGTCTCTCCCCATCCTTCCCTGATCAGCTCTTTTGGATTGTCCGGAAACGGAAGAATGTCAGCGAATGCATATCCGGCAGGTGCATAGTTCTGACACGTAATCCCTTCGTTCCGGAACTGACTTCCAATTCTCTCACCAAGTCTTGTTCCTGCCTGTGTAAAACTTAATATAACAACCTTCACGTTCCATTCTCCCTTAATTCCTTAAAACTATTCTTCTGTCTCTTCTTTCACAGACTCTTCCACTGCATCCACTGCTTCTTCTGCGGCCTCAGCAACCGCCTCCGCAGCCTCTGCAACGATCTCTTCTGCTTCCTCTGCCTCTTCTCTTGCTTCCTGAGCCAGATCATCCGCTTCAAAAATATCTTCTTCCTCTACTACAGGTGATCCGCAGTATGGGCAGAAAGCCATATCTTTCGCAACCATCTTGCCACACCGTGTACACTCACACGCACCTTTGAGCCCTTCAATCTTATTCTCATACTCTTCTATGCTTTCCTTGCGGCTTGCAATTGCCTCGCACAGTCCCTTGGAAGCCTCATCCAGTTCTTCTCCATTCTCAAATCTGTCATAAATACTCTGACCAAGTTCCATCAGATCTTCTGCATTTCCTCTTGCAAGTTCTCTGATCTGCGCTTTTAATTTCTGTATCTCAATCGCATCTCCTGCCTTTGCTGTCACTGCCTCTGCTGTCTCGCTCAGACGTTTTCCTAAATCTTCAAAAAAATCTTTCATACTGAAATCTCCCTTCTTATCATTGCTGTATCATCTCAACCACCAGAAAGGTGATCTACAATTTCTCTTGGTCTTATTATATCGTATTCTTCCAGTTTTTGAAGTCATTTTCTATTATTTTTAGACTAATTTCATAAATAGAATCCTTCTTGCATATCCTTTCTACAACTCAACTCAGGAGTCATCTTATGAATGATCTTGAAACTTGCAGGGAACAGATACTCTCCGAAGATACACGCGACTTCATCAGTAATCCGCTGCGCACTCCACTGTTCAATGAACTTCTGAAAAAAGATCCATGTATCCAGGATGCCGGGCTTGGATATCAGTGCATTTACTTTTCCAAAGAACTTGTAGAGCCAATCTCTCTGGCGCGTTTTTCTTACAATTCCATTCCGAATTGTTTTGCTCCTGTCGCTATGGAAACATTGAACCAGACCGGCATCCTTCCTGTGCAGAACTATCCGACACTTCAATTAAAAGGAAAAGGCGTTCTGATTGGATTTCTTGACAGCGGGATTGACTATCAAAACAAAGTTTTCCGCAATCTGGACGGTACCACGCGAATTGCGGCACTTTGGGATCAGACTATCCAAAGCGGAACTCCACCCAGAGACTTCTTCTACGGAAGTGAATACCGTAAGGAACAGATTGATCTGGCACTTTCTTCTGATTCCCCACTGTCACAGGTCCCTTCTGTCGATATCGACGGACATGGAACTTATATTGCCAGTCTCGCTGCCGGAAATGCTGACGCTGACGAACAGTTTCTGGGAGCCGCTCCGGAATCTACTCTCGCTGTTGTCAAATTAAAACAAGCGAAGCAATATCTGCGGGATTATTACTGCATCACGGAAACAGCCGTCTGCTACCAGGAAACAGATCTGATCCTTGGATTAAAATATCTGAATGATCTGGCAGATGAACTGGATCTTCCACTTGTCATGTGTATCACTGTAGGCTCTAATCTTGGCGGTCATGTCGGCACGCTTCCGCTTCCCGCATTACTTGGCAGCTACAGTCTGATGCCCGACCGGATTGCTGTGGTCGGCACGGGAAATGAAGCAGACAAACGTCATCATTATTTCAATACGATCCAGTCAGAAAATGACCGTAAAACTGTAGAGATCCGGGTTGGTGAAAATGTATCCGGTTTCACTTTGGAACTTTGGGTACTGATCCCCAATCTCTTCTCAATTTCAATTATTTCACCGTCCGGGGAAAATACATCCAAAATTCCATTTCATGTAGGCACAAGCGCAGACATTGATTTTCTCTTTGAAAAGACCCGCGTCTCTGTTGACTACCGGCTTCTGGTCGAAAAAGCAAACTCTAAACTCATCTTCTTCCGTTTCCGTACCCCGGCAGAAGGCATCTGGAAAATCATCGTAGAACCGACCCGCCTGATTAATGGTGATTTCCATATCTGGCTTCCTGTCACAGAATTTTTAGACGGAGAAGTCTATTTCCTTGAATCAGATCCTTACACGACTCTTACAAACCCGGCCAATGCCCCTAGTCCTCTGACGGTCTCCTATTACGACGGCAGCAATGGTGCAGTCGCCCAGGCATCCGGACGCGGCTATACAAGAACAAGATTTGAAAATCCTTCCATCACTGCTCCCGGGATTAATATCAAAGGAGCTCTTCCAGGAGACCGTTTTGCTGTGCGCAGCGGCTCCTGCGCCGCAGCTGCTATCACCGCCGGGGCAGTCGCACTTATGTTAGAATGGCAGCTCTATGAACGCAAAATGCCCGGCATCGACGTATTCCAGATCAAAAGCCTTCTTATTCTTGGAGCCATCCGACCAGACAGTATGGAATACCCTAACCGTGAGTGGGGATACGGACAATTAAACCTCTATAACACATTTGAGGTCATGAGACAGCTTTAACTGTCCCATGACCTCAAAGTTTCTACAATATCTTTTATCGATTCTTTTCTCTTTTGTTCTATCTGTTATCTTCTCGATTCTCATAGTAGCTTGTAACCTTCTTAGCATCTTCTACCTGTGTTGACGGTCCTGTTCCAGGAGCGAACACTACTTTCAGAAGAATCGGTGTGATGACTGTTGTAATAACAACCACTACGATAACCGGTCCTAAGATGGAAGAACTCATAAGTCCGAGTGCGGAACCTTTACTTGCTACGATCAAGGCAACCTCACCACGGGAGATCATTCCCACTCCGATTCGTTTCGCCTGATAATTCTTGTAACCACAAATCTTTGCACCAAGTCCACAGCCGACTATCTTAGTAAGAACTGCCACAACTGTAAGAACAACTGCGAACATAATGATGGATACTGACATCTGTGGAAGGTTTACCTTCAGACCGATACTTGCGAAAAATACCGGTGACAGAAGCAGGTAAGACAACGTATCAAACTTAGACTCCAGATAAGTAGATCTCTGTACGTTGGAAATAATTAATCCTGCGATATATGCACCTGTAATATCTGCAACACCGAAAACTTCTTCTGCGATAAATGCCATAAGCAGGCAGAATACAAATGCAATAATCGTATGACGATGCAGTTCCTTCTCAGCTCCGTCAACCCATTTCTTATACATCTTATAGAAAACAAATCCTACAACACCTGAAAATACGAAGAATCCCACGATTTTAATCAGAACCATTCCAATCTTTACAGAATCATCTGCAAGACTTGTAACGATTGTCAGTGCGATAATACCGAGAACGTCATCAATGATCGCAGCACCAAGGATTGCATTTCCTGAACGGCTCTTCAATGCTCCTAATTCTTTCAATGTCTCTACCGTAATACTTACAGACGTTGCTGTGAGTACAACTCCAATAAAGACATTCTGAAGAACTACAGGGGATGACAGGTTACTTCCTGCCATGTTTGGACGGTTAAAGAACCAGGCAACACCATAACCTCCGATCAGTGGAACGATCACACCACAAAGAGCAATAATAAAAGAAGCTTTTCCACTTGCTTTCAGCTCTTTGATATCCGTCTCCATACCTGCAGTAAACATCAGAACAATAACTCCGATTTCTGCAACTTCATGGATAAATGAAGTCTCTGACAGAATTCCAAATCCTGCCGGTCCGAGGATCAATCCCGCCAGAAGTGCGCCAACAACCTGCGGCATCTGTACTCGTCTTGTTAATAGTCCAAGTAATTTTGTAGATATAAGAATAATTGCTAAATCCAGTAAGTATCTGTATGTGTCCATTTTTCTCTCTTCCTTTTTGTGATTTTTTTAAACTAATTCCCCAATCAGTTTTCAGATTTTTGAACAAAACTTCTCTTTCTAAAATCTCACTTTATCCATCTAACCTCGGTACTGCCTGACCTCTCAACTGAATAACCGGTCCGCCGGTACCTTCTATATAAGCTCTTGTAATTGTTACTTCTCCAATATTATCATCTTTCGGAATCTCATACATAATATCCAGCATAAATTCCTCAATGATCGCACGCAGTGCTCTGGCTCCGGTATCTTTTTCCATTGCCTTTTCTGCAATTGCTTCTAATGCGCTGTCATCAAACTCAAGTTTTACCTCATCCAATGCCAACAGCTTCTGATACTGTTTTAAAATTGCATTTTTCGGCTCTTTTAAAATCTTGACAAGCATCTCTTTGTCGAGTCCCTTTAATGTAAATACAATCGGAAGACGTCCTAAGAACTCCGGGATCATACCGAATTTTCTTAAGTCCTCAATTGTCACCTTAGAGAGCAGCTCTTCATCATGCTCGACTGTATCTTTCAGTTCTGCATTGAATCCCATCGACGTTTTCTTCTGCAGACGCTCTTTGATAATGTCTTCAAGATCCGGGAATGCACCTCCACAGATAAACAGAATATTTTTTGTATTCACTGTTGTGAGCGGAACCATTGCATTCTTGCTGTTTGCTCCTACCGGAACTTCAACTTCACTTCCCTCTAAGAGTTTGAGCATTCCCTGCTGCACAGATTCACCACTCACATCTCTCTGACTGGAAGTTTTTTTCTTGGCAATCTTATCGATCTCATCGATAAAAATAATTCCCTGTTCCGCCCGCTCAACATCGTTGTCTGCTGCTGCAAGAAGCTTGGAAACAACACTTTCGATGTCATCACCGATATATCCTGCCTCTGTAAGAGATGTTGCATCTGTGATCGCCAACGGCACATCTAAAAGCTTCGCCAGTGTCTTAACCAGATATGTTTTACCACATCCTGTAGGCCCAATCATGAGCATATTTGATTTCTCTATCTCAATCTCATCCATTGTTCCGGTTGCCACACGTTTATAATGATTATATACCGCTACAGAGATTGCTTTCTTTGCATGCTCCTGTCCGACAATATATTCATCCAGACGGGCTTTGATCTTATGAGGCGCCGGAATCTTTTTAATATCCAGCTGTTTGAATTCTTTCGGTTTTTTCTTCTTCTGTTTGATCTTCTGTGCCTTTGGCTGCAGATTATCAAGATCCGAAAGGTTCAAAAACTGTACGCCCGGAATGTTCATCATCTTGCTCAGATCCATCGAACTATTGTTCATCATATCAAAGCTTCTCTG
>OLPN01002075.1_pt1 | contig 16449 bp, 15 predicted proteins | sample 1672601 | NCBI WGS metagenome assembly OLPN01 (sample SAMEA3136704, study PRJEB25190) | human gut metagenome | reverse complement strand
AACAGGCGGGAAAGCCTGTAAAATAGGGAAAGTTAGAGGAATAATTATATAAATTTTAGTTGATATAAAAGAAAGAGAGGCAATACATATGAATTACAATGAAGAGTACAGCCGCTGGCTCACATCAGCAACAGCCGATGCAGATGTTGCAGCAGAGCTTAAGGCAATTGAAAATGATCCTGCAAAGATAGAGGATGCATTTTACAGAAACCTCGCATTCGGTACAGGTGGTCTCCGCGGTACAATAGGTGCAGGAACCAACCGCATGAATGTATATACAGTGGCAAAGGCTTCACAGGGCCTTGCAAACTATCTTGTAGCAAACTCTGATGCACCATCAGTAGCAATTGGCTATGATAGCCGTATCAAGTCTGATGTGTTTGCAAAGGTTGCAGCATCTGTATTTGCCGCAAACGGCGTGCAGGTCAATATCTGGCCAGAGCTTCTTCCGGTGCCAACCGTGTCATTTGCCACAAGATATCTCGGCACATCCGCAGGTGTCATGATCACAGCCAGCCATAACCCTAGCAAATACAACGGCTACAAGGTTTACGGGGCTGACGGCTGCCAGATTACAACAGAGGCAGCAGCAGAGATTCTTGCCGAGATAGAGAAGCTTGATATCTTTGCAGATGTAAAGCAGTCTGACTTTGAGTCCGGTGTTGCAGATGGTCAGATTAAATATATTTCTGATGATGTGCTCACAGCCTTTGTTGAAGAGGTTAAAAAGCAGTCTCTTCTCGATGACAGCGTAAAGGTGGACAAGAACGTGGCAATCGTTTACTCACCTCTTAACGGAACCGGTCTTAAGCCGGTGCTTCGCACATTAAAGGAGACAGGCTACACAAATATCACAGTAGTAAAGGAGCAGGAAAATCCTGACGGCAATTTCCCTACATGCCCATATCCAAACCCTGAGATTAAGGAAGCTATGGCACTTGGTATGGAGTATGCAAAGAAATGTAACGCAGACCTTCTTCTTGCAACAGATCCTGACTGTGACCGTGTCGGAATCGCAGTCAAAAATGCAGCGGGAGAGTACGTGCTTCTTTCAGGAAATGAGACAGGTATGCTCTTATTAAACTATGTCTGCGAGCGAAGAATTGCAATGGGAACTATGCCAAAGGACCCTGTACTCTGCAAGACCATCGTTACAATCGATATGGCAGACAGAATAGCAGCCGATTACGGGGTAAGAACAGTCAACCTGCTCACAGGCTTTAAGTTTATCGGAGAGCATATCGGACGCCTAGAGAAAGAGGGCAAAGCTGATTCATATATCTTTGGATTTGAGGAGAGCTACGGATACTTAAGCGGCACATATGTGCGTGACAAGGATGCCGTTAATGGGGCATATCTCATCTGTGAGATGTTTGCTTACTATAAGACACAAGGCATCAGCCTCATTGACAAGCTCAATTCTCTCTATGAGAAATACGGCTACTGCCTCAATACTCTTCACTCATATGAGTTTGACGGCTCTGCAGGCTTTGCAAAGATGCAGGATATCATGGCTGAGTTCCACAAGGGGCTTGATACAATCGGTGGCAAGAAGGTTATCGAGTGCCAGGATTACAGCAAGGGACTCAACGGACTTCCTAAGTCTGATGTGCTCAAGTTTATGCTTGAGGGCAACTGCTCAGTGGTTGTGAGACCTTCAGGAACTGAGCCGAAGCTTAAGACTTATATCTCTGTCAGTGCAGTGGATAGAGAGACTGCAGAGAAAGAAGAACAGATTATATGTGACGAGCTTGCTGGGAAATTCATGTAGATTCCATAACTACAAAATGACTTTGATTTTCAGTCCAAGAGCTTTTGGGCTGGAAATTGAGGTAAATAGAATATTAACAAATTACTACATGTGATAAATATACTGAAAGTAGATGAAGACATATGAAACCAATTATATTTTTACATCCTGTTTTTAAGCAGATGATATGGGGAGGCAACCGTCTCGCCACTGATTTTGGATATGATATTCCGGGCGATAATACCGGTGAATGCTGGGGCATTTCAGCGCATCCCAACGGAGATGACAGCATAGCCAATGATTGCTATGCCGGTATGACACTTTCACAGCTTTGGAATGAGCATCCGGAGCTGTTCGGCAATATTGAGGGTGACAGATTCCCTCTGCTCATCAAGATAATTGATGCTAAGGACAATCTGAGCATACAGGTGCATCCATATGATGAGTATGCTGCAAAGAATGAGAATGGCTCTCTTGGCAAGACCGAGTGCTGGTACATCATAGATTGTCCTGATGACGCAAAGCTTGTGGTGGGGCATAACGCAAAGACCCATGAGGAGCTTTCGGATATGATTCATGAGGGCAGGTGGAGTGAGTTCATCCGCTATGTCCCTATCAAAAAGGGCGATTTCATCCAGATCGACCCGGGTACGGTGCACGCTATCACAAGTGGCTGCATGATCCTTGAAACCCAGCAGAACAGTGACATCACATACCGTGTATACGATTATGACAGACTCACAAACGGCAAGCCGAGAGAGCTGCATGTAGATAAGAGTATTGATGTCATCACAGTCCCGGCAAAGTCCACAGAGGACAGTGTCATGGACACAAACAATCTCCCACAGAATAAGTGGAACAAGCTTATTGAGTGTGAGTATTATAAAGTTTATAAGCTTGTGCTTGATGGTGAGCTGGAGTTTGAGCAGAGCCATCCATTCCTTAATATGAGTGTGCTTGACGGAGAGGGCACTGTGAATGGACAAAGAATCAAGAAGGGCGATCATTTCATAATTCCGGCCGGGTTTGGAAACGTGAAGCTGGAGGGAGCGATGGAAGTGATTGCTTCGGGGGTGTGATAGATTATTTTAATCAGTGAACACTTTATAACCGGATTAAGATTTGATCACATGAAATAATCAATGAAAATTAAATAGAAAGAAATGATTTCTTATTTCTAAGACTGTAAAATGAAGGTGTGTACTCAATAGAATATAAATTTTACAAAAAATGTAAAATAATGACAAAAAACATTGACTATTGAGGTGACTATATGATATTCTAAGAATAGAAATAGAAAAGGATCACGTTTGACGTGACCCTAATCTAAATTCATATAAAATTTGTTTGCATCTTATTTTACTATGAATTTTTTTAGTTGTCAAATGTGCGTCTTTTCTGTTTTTAGTATTAGCAGAAAGGAGAATTTGTGTTATGAAAAATTCAAAGCAGACATCAGCTAGAGCTGCCAGAGCAGCATCAGCTGTACTTCGTGATGGCAGGACAAGTGCAAAGTCAAAAACTGCTGCTGGAAGTGCATTAGCGCAGCGTCCGTCCAAGAAGACAAAATAAGTAAAAGCCTCCCAAATAGGGAGGCTTTTATAGGAGAAAATATTATGAGATATACTATAAAAGCATTTATAAAGGAAAAAAATGAAACGGTTTCAAATGTTGCAAGTAAATTACAATTGTCACGCCCGACTTTTGATACATATATAGCTGCATATGAGAGTGGTTTAAAAATTACTAAAGGAAGATATCAAAAAATATTTGACAGTTTGTTTTCTGATTATTACATATCATCAGATGTATTTAAAGAAAGATTGGAATTATATCATGAACTGTTAAAATCAGAAAGCAAAAATGAACCAATAGAATATTTATCTAAAAGAGCAGATCGTACATCAATGCTTATGAATGAAATTCGTGATAATATTAGGTATAATGGCTTGGATAATGATTTATACAAATTTATTAATCTTGTAATTACAAATTATTCAGAAGATATATTTTATAATTTGGTACAGTTTTTTTTGATTTTGTATGGTAAAAAAGATATGTCTCATGTTACAGATTTTCAGACTGCTTATTTTTCTGAATTATACTGTGCATTAAGTGAAATTGATCAGAATGAAATAACATTTAATCTTAAAGATTGGGAGAAATATAAAAAAATAAGCAGAGACGCATATCTTAGAGAACAATTAAGATACATGGAAATAGAAAAAGAAAATATAATGCAGAAACAAGAAGAAATAAGGAGGCAAATATATGAGAATACAATTACATGGATATAGTTATGGGATAGAGAATGTAGAGAAGCACAATATATCTGTTTCAAGATTAACAAATGAAAAGCTTCATTTGTTAGAGATAAGATTGAATATTGATAATGATGAAGTCCAGAATTTCAAAAAACTGTTCAATGATTGCAATAATGGAGATTTAGTGATTATTGATCAGGATCCTGAAATTGATAATCATAGGTTTAAAGGTAAGATTTGTAGTAGTTCTTCTAGTAATATGGTGGATTATAATACTTTTATTATTGAACTTGAGGAATGCAACAATAAATCTATCGATACAATAGAAATTGAGGGAATGTGTTTAAAACCATATGAGATATCTCAGAAAATTTCCAAAAATGCAGTTATAATAAATGCAAAGGTTAATGTAGATTCAGAACAATTCAATATTATTAATAAATTGAATATAAGAGAGGAACGGTACTTTAATGTAAAACGTCTTGGAGTAGATGATGGATCACTTCAAATGCGTTTCGGACGGAATTTATGGAGTGAAAAAGATGGAAACATTAAAATGGCACTGGTATTAGTTGAGAAAGAGTATGATAATACAAGTGATAATTATCATGGCTTCTCTGAGCCGGAGCTTTCAATAGCAATTAAGCAGATTAAACAGCTCCGAGCGATAAATGTTCGACTATTAGATATATTAAAAGAGAATAACCTTATTTCTAAAGAGCAAAAGGAAGCTATTGAAACGGAATTGACAAAGGAAGAACTAAAAAAGGAGAGTTATATATATAATCAGGTCGATGATATTGATGAATGGTGGTAGAGGTGAAAATATATTTTGAAATTGCCGGATGAATGATTATTTTAAAATTAAAGAAAATGAAAAATTTTGTTATGTGTATCAGGTGTCGACTCAACCGCAGTATAGCTATTCACAACAGGCAATTGATTTTATTTATGATGAGTTAAGAAAAGCGCCAAATACATTGCTAGATGATTTGAAAGAAAGATGTGCAAAAAAATAGTCAACCCCAGGAGCAAAGGAATTCTAAGCGCTTAGATGCCTACTCCCATTCGGGAACCCAGCTTTAATCCGTCACAAGTTGACTACAAATATTATAACATGATTGTATGAAAGAGTAAATATCTACTGTGCGAGAGTGAATTCCATCACCCCGTTAGCTGTCTCCAATTTTTATGTGGAGTTATCAAAGGTTTACAGAAAGCTTTCTAACAGAATCATGATTTCCAATAAAACGGAACTATGAAATCCATACACTGGGCAGGTGATGGATTTCATTCCGGATTATTCAATTTTTGTAAAAAATAGAATCAGCTTTACCATACTATGAGATATATTCATATCTAGTGATAGCATTTCAGTAATGGTGCTTATGCTTTTTAGTATTTGATGATTTAGGGTTTTTTTTTTTGAATTTGTATAGGAATAGTCGAATGCTTTTCCATTTTTCGTGTTTGAAATCTGTATGTTTGAATGATTGGTCATATTTTTTGTGGTTTTGATGGCTTGTATGGTTTCCTCATGGTTGTCCTTTTGCTTTTGTCGTTTAAAGCTGTATGATAATGTTAGAATAACTATACATAAAGCTATAAGCATTAAAAATATTAGCGGAAAACCCCAAGATGGTATGTTGTAAAAAGAAAATGAAATATTGAACTTAATAAAATAAAAAGAATTAAACATTTATATCACCTCCGTCATAACATATAATACATGCATATACGATACATTGAATTTAAAATATTTATAAAGGCTACTATAAAAAAAGTAATATTTTATTTATAAAATGAATATAATGCCAAAATAAAAATTTGTCAATAGTGCATAATGACTAAGGCAAAAACAATTAATATTGTGTCAAAAACACAAAAAATAAAAAAAGTTGTTATTGAAGTTTTTTATTTTATATGGTAATTTAATATTATGTGAGGTGAATTATATGGAATTTATAAAAGAAATTGATAAAGTTATTAATCAAAATGCGGACTTGTTGAATTTACTTAGGTTTAATGCTGATATAGATAGAGCTGAAATAAGTAGGCGGTTACAGGTTTCAATGCCGACTGTTTATAAAGCTATTGATGATGCTTGTAAAGCAGGTGTGATTAATAAAGGTGGTGAAGGAATCTCATTATGTTCTGATTTTTCTTATTTAGTAGGAATATCAATTGGCAGTGGACTTTGTAAGATTTCATTTCTAGACTTTGGTTTCAATTTGTTATCACCAGATGAGTTTAGAGCGTATAAAATAGATTTGGGAAATGAAATCAAAAAATGTCTGTGCAATCAGGAACTTATATTGGAATGTTTGGGAGATGATGCAAGAAATTATATTTATTTTAAAACTCCAGAGAATTTTGCGGAGTTGAAAAAAATTATAGATTGTATATTAACATATATAATGGAAAAAAATTGTAGTGGTAAATTAAAGGTTTGCTCTGTAGGAATATCATGTACTGGTATAATCAACAATGAAACGCAGACAATTGTAGAATCTCATAATTTGGAATATTTAGATAATACCACACTAGATACCCTTATTTTCCCAGATAAAAAGAAATATTTTGACGAAAATGGAATTTATATTTGTCTCTTGCAAAATAGTGATGCAAGTATTATCGCAGAAAAGATATATCTTTATTTAGTTAATTCACCCTATAAAAAGAAAAAAAATATTATCTCTCTTTATCTAGGAGTGGGGATAGGGGCAGGTATATATTTAGATGGATTATATTCAGGAACTAGTGGATATGCTGGTGAAGTTGGACATATCAAAGCTCCTGATTTTGAAAAAGAATTCAATTTTGCGAATCAATGTGAGCTTATAGATAAATCATGTACTTGTGGTAATAAAGATTGCTATGATTATAAAATTAGATCATATGTATTTGGAATGCCAAAAGATATTTTTGCTCAATTATCTTCTAATAAAATTAAAGATTTTTTAAGTGATGAATGTAATTTAAAAAGAACCGAGTTACTAGGAAAATATATGGGAAATATGATTAATACATTAACTAATATTCTTAATATTGATTTGATTATTTTTACAGGTAAATTTTATAAGACTATGGATAGCTTATATAATTCTATCGTATCTGTACAGGATCAAAATCAATTAAAATTTAGCAGAAATGATTGTACATTATTAACATCTGTATATGGTTCATTAGCTCCATCGGTGGGAGCTGCACTTTATGCTTATCATAAAAAGTATAATATTGAATTACGATGGGATTATGATTAAGCCTGAATTTTCATCACAGAAAAATGTTATCATACTTTGTGACAGCTGATATACAAAGCAGAATCTTGTATCCATTGTCGAAGAGTATCCAAACCTTGATCTCATTGGAAATGCTAGAGCAGATGATGATTTCACATTGTCAGATGAAAAAATCAATGGCTATTATATTGGTGTAAGACGTGTACTGACTAATCTGTTTGGCTCAAGGGAGGTTTTCGCTTATGTTACCACATATGAAAAAGACTCCGGCACTAGAAGACTCTTTTTCTGCACCATATTTTCGGAACAGCTGCAGATTTTCTGCGCATGGCTGGGAAAAGCACCATTGAACCAGACTGGCAGTGAGTGGTTTCAATATATCCTACTTTTTCTTTATTCATGCAGATGGAATATAGAAATAAGTTACTATGAGCAGAAAACATTCTGGTCTTTATGCAGTTACATGGTGCGCAGCCGCAAAGGAATCGAAATGCTGATCAATCTGATAAATATCAGCTATGCCGCAATGAAGCTTTTGCCTTATGTCGATGACAAATTTGCCGGCTACAGGAATAAAAGTGTTCAGGATTTCAGATTTGCCCTAAGCGAAGGAATTCGCAGCCAGGTAGTTTTTGCCACTTTCGTGGAGAAAGTCGAAAACCAGATAAAATCAACCTCTGTGATAAATGCCTTAAAACAGGCATTTTCGCAAAATATGAGTCATCTATAAAGTTGTAAAGTGGTGTCATATTAGTGATATTACCATATATAACACCATTCATTTCAAAATGCAATAGTAAATTCTAATTTTTTAACCCTCTTTACTATTTACATTAATCAAAAAACCATCAGGGATAGGAATAATTTCCGTCCCTGATGGTTCTAAATAATTATAAAATTTTCACCTATATAATAAGCTGATTATGCGAGCTTACGAAGTTCTTCCTCGTTAAGTGCCCATTCACTGCCATCATCAAAAATAAGTGTAATATCCATATTGACTGCGTCTGAGGATGCCTTTACGCCAACAAGATGTTTACACTGCGTACCTGCCTTATGTGGTGCGAGCACTGTTACAATGCGAACTGCATTTGCATTTACTTTTGTATCGACACATGGCACTGCACGATACATACCCTGCTTTGTTCCTGTTGCAACGAATCCCTGCCACTCTGGTGTTTCCTGGCCTACGATAATTGAAGTCTCTCCATTTGACCATGCAATGTCAGCGTCTGCAAATCTGATATACTCATCTGTCTGCTTTTCCACTTCACTGTCAATATGCCATAAAATATCCCAATTGTGAGTCTTACTGCTACTCTTTGTATCCGACAGACGATCAACTGTGATTAGAAGCGGCTGATTTTTGTCACGATAAAAGTAAATTGCTCTTTCGTGAACAGGTGCCTTATCCTGATCTTCACCATAACCTTCGTCGTAGGCACTCTTTGCATAGTCCCACTTTTTGGAGAAGTTCCACTCTAAATTGGACTTCTTTTTAATATCTTCTTCCTTCCATGCATAAGTCTTTCTGCGGTTCTGATCCTGTCCATCTACACGTACAGTATTGTGAGATCTTGTTGATAACACATAGTTTCTCATCTCTGACTCATCATAAGCATAATTTCCACCCTCTGTCAGCAAAAACTTTCCATTTGTATAAAGAAGAACAGACAGCTTATCCTCATGCTGATGAGCTTTTCCAAATGGCGCAGCATCTATTAATGCCCAGGTATCATCCTGTTCCCAACCGGTACGAAGTGCTGCAAAACCTGACCATGGCATAGCTGCTGATGTATATTCTGGCTCTCCTGTCTCATCACCTTCAGTAATCCATTTTGCTCTCTTATCATTTGGAATGATTCTCTTTCTTATCTCATAAGAACCCTTTACATCACGTCTGCATCCATCGTTTAGATCTGGTGTTTTGCCATCTGGCATCATCAATTTGATATCAAGCTCACATGCTCTTGACAACTTTTCAAGAAGTGTATCTGGAATTGTTTTTCCAAACTTGTAAGCAACTTCAATAAAACGCTGATAGTTGTTGATAACGACATCATGATAATTTGTCGTCAGCTCATACTGGAAACCATCCGGATAAATCTGGCGATCAAGCTCCTCCTCGAGACTTTCAAGTGCCTGCTGTAGCCATTTTTCTGACTTTTTAAACTGCGGATATAAAATACCAATCTGACCAAGACCGTTCATCTCCATAATCAGCCAGTTTCCGGTCATATGATTTTTGCTAAGACGCTCACCATGCTCATATACTGACTTATACCAGTTGATCAAAATATCATCAGTAAATGCTGGTGTCTTATAAAACGTAAATAAAATATATGGCCAGTTTGCACCCATACGAATACCACACTCAATAGTTCTCCAGCACTTTGTTTTATATCCAGCACAGTCTGCATCCGGGCACACTGCCTGTTTCATCCATGAATCCATTAACTCGGCTGCTGCATATGCTAGCTTTTCATTCTTTGTCTTGTTATATTCATGCGCCAAAAGCTTGATATCATTGTGACGGCTTAACTGCCATGTCCATTCTTTATATCCATTGTATGTAGGATTTGCTTCCCAATCAACTGTATTTTCTTTTCCATACTCACAAGGAACACCAACAGACACAAGCGTATGATTGCAGATTCGCTCTGCTGCCTCGGCATCACTTTCACCCGGAAGCTTATAAATATTCTCCGGAATCTCATATGGAATCTCAAAGAAATGATCTGCATCTAATGTTTTGCGAATATAAGATGCCATTTCCTTTTTTGCAAGACTATAATCTTTGTCGGCAACAGCCTCCTTCACAGCTTCCATTCCCGGATAATCAAGATTCAAACATTCACAAAAGAATTGTTCGTCACTTAAAAGTGGTCCTAATTTCTTTTCATCCATTCCTTTTTCCCTCTTTCTAAAATTCATTAACACATAATTTCGCGCACTTTGCGTTATGTACAGCATACCCGAAATCAGGATATTTTGCAATCTAAAACGGTAGCAGAATACAATCTATTTCTGATATAAAAAATAATCCCATTCACAAAACTACCTCTGCGCGGCTTTCTTTTGCGAATGGGATTCTGAATAATTACTTCAATTTCTTCAATTTTCCGATGCTTTATTTCTATTTACACTAGATTTTTTCTTTGCCATTTTTTGATCTGCATAGACCTCAAAGAAACGTTTTGTCTCTTTTACGACAACACCGCTTAATGCAAAAAGTGCAATCATATTCGGAAGTGCCATAAGACCATTGAAAATATCTGCAATCGTCCATACAGCTGCTACTGTCATGTATGGTCCAATAAATACAGCCAAGATGTACAGCCAGCGATAAATTTTAATCTTCTTTTCATCTTTTCCTGTCAGATATTCAAGGCAGCGCTCGCCATAATAATCCCATCCAAGAATCGTTGTAAACGCAAAGAATACAAGACAGATCATCAAAACTGCTGCGCAGAACTGATTGGAAAATGGAAGGCCATTCTGGAATGCATAAGTTGTTACCTGAACACCCTCAAGTCCTTCTACCTGCCATGCGCCTGTGATGACTACTGACAGTCCAGTAAGTGTACAGATCACAATCGTATCAATAAAGGTTCCTGTCATGCTAACAAGTCCCTGACGGACTGGTTCCTTTGTCTGTGCTGCAGCTGCCGCAATCGGTGCACTTCCAAGACCTGCCTCGTTTGAGAAAATTCCTCTTGCAACACCATTTTGCATTGCAACGAGCATGCTTCCAACAACACCGCCTGTCACGGCCTTTGGATTAAATGCGGCCTGAACGATCGTAACAATTGCCTGCGGTACTTCCTTAATGTTACACAAAACAAGTGCCAACGCAAAAATAAAATAAATAATCGCCATAAATGGAACAACAACCTGACTGACGCTTGCGATTCGCTTTACACCACCGATAATAACAGCAGCAACACAAAATGTCAGAACGAGTGATGCAATGACAACAACCCATGAATATGTACCAAGACCTGGAATTGTTACAGCTAAAGATTTGTCTGGATCAAAAAATCCTACAACTGCACTAGAGATACCATTGACCTGACTGAATGTTCCGATACCAAAAAGTCCAACACATGCACCAAAGAACGCGAAAATCTTAGCAAGCCACTTCCAGTTTTTTCCCATTCCTTTTTCAATATAATAAAATGGTCCTCCAAGACTATGACCACTCTCATCAACGACACGATATTTTACAGCCAGTAAGCCCTCGGAATATTTTGTTGCCATTCCAAGAAAAGCTGCCATAATCATCCAAAAAAGAGCACCTGGACCTCCGGCACATACAGCCGTTGCTACACCTACAATATTTCCAGTTCCAATAGTTGCACTTAGTGCAGTACAAAGTGCAGCGAAACTGCTGATTTCGCCTTCACCTTCTTCCTCATTTTGAACCATCCATTTTAAAGCAAGCCCTAGTTTTCGCACCTGCAAAAGTCCAAGACGGACAGTCAGTAAAAGTCCACCTGACAAAATCAGTACCATTAGCGGCACACCCCAGACAAAATCATCAATTTGCTTCAGAACACTTTGAATTGCACTCCACATGTTTCCTTCTCCCATCTTTTTCTTTTGGCAGTTTTTCTGGAAACACGGGCTAAAAAAGAATACACGTACTTATTCTCTTTTTCTCTGTCCTTTTGCCTGAGAGATTCCTGCGCTGTCGCACAATTGCACCTTCGGCCTCCGATTTTACGGATGTCTCCAGAGATACGATCCATCTGCAGTTTCTCCCTTAAAAGGTACCTGAGAGTGTTACTCCTTCGGTGGGCCGCAGCCTCTTTCCAGCAGACTTCTTCTCGTTATCACTACTGTGCTTTACTATACCGCAGTGAAGTATATTCTGTCAAGTATAAAATTTAGAAACAAAAACCATCAGGACATGTTGATATCAATATCAAGTCTTGATGGTTTTCGCTGTCATTTATGATCTATTTTTTTATTTACCGCAGATCTCGTCGATCTTTGCTCTCTCTTCTTCTGTAAATACAGGAGCATTCAGCATTCCGATGTTGTCTAAAATCTGAGCTGGCTTTGATGCACCAATAAGAACGCTTGTGATATCGCCATCGCGAAGAATCCATGCAAGTGCCATCTGTGCAAGGCTTTCACCACGTTTCTTTGCAATCTCATTTAATGCGTTGATCTTTGCCAATGTCTCCTCGGTGATTGCGTTCTCTTTTAAGAATCTTCCATCAGTACGAATACGGCTGTCCTGCGGAATACCATGCAGATAACGATCAGTCAGAAGACCCTGTGCCAATGGGCAGAAGGTGATAATTCCGATTCCATTCTTTGATGCATAGTCCTTTAAACCATCAGTTTCAATAGTACGATCAAACATAGAGTACTTGCGCTGATTGATAATAAATGGAGTACCCATCTCTTTAAAGAGCTTTGCAATCTCAATAGTCTGTTCCTTATTATAATTGGAAATTCCAACATAAAGAGCTTTTCCGCTTCTTACAATGCCATCAAGGGCTCTTGCTGTCTCTTCAAGTGGAGTCTCTGGATCTGGTCTGTGATGATAATAAATGTCCACATAGTCAAGTCCCATTCTCTTTAAGCTCTGATCAAGACTGGCAACTAAATATTTCTTGCTGCCCCAGTTTCCGTAAGGGCCCTCCCACATATCATAACCAGCCTTTGTTGAAATAACTAACTCGTCACGGTATGCACCAAGGCTCTTCTTTAAAATACGTCCGAAATTTTCCTCTGCTGCTCCTGGAACTGGGCCATAATTATTTGCCAGATCAAAATGTGTGATACCATTATCAAATGCAGTCTCACACATAGACATCATGGTATCAAAATTTCCGTTTGTACCAAAATTGTGCCATAAGCCAAGTGACACTACCGGAAGCTTTAAACCACTTGCTCCGCAGCGATTATACTTCATGTTTTCATATCTTGTTTTTTCTGCAATATACATAATTCTTCTCCCTTTCTGCATTGATTCTTTTTGAATCTTCTGATACATTTACTTTATCACTTCAAGTTAACTTGAAGTCAAGTGTTTTTATTAATTACTCAGGAGGCATTTTATGACACATTCATCAAACTCAAATGATATAATAAATGAGGCAAAAAAGACTGACCAGCCAACTTATACAATCCGACAGATTTCAAATCTATACAAGCTGCCTGCTTCGACGCTTCGTTACTACGAAGATCTTGGTCTTCTGACAGATGTTGTCCACACCGCTTCTGGTGCTCGCATTTACAATCAGTCGCATATTGACCGTTTGGGAGGAATTATGTGTTTTAAGCGAACTGGCCTTTCAATTGCTAAAATCCGCCAGTTTTACCTCTATGAAGAGCATATGGAAGATCATGCACACGACATCAGCCAGATGATGATTGACCACGAGCAAGATATTTTAAATCAAATTGAGGAACTTCAAAATGATCTTGTTCATATCCGTGAAAAAGTGCGCTATTATGCCGCTGTGGAAGATGCCATCAAAAAAAGTGAGCCAATTCCTGAATGGCACCAATTTTTTGCCAACGAGAAGAATGCGACCAAAAACAATGCAGGCAAAAATTAGTGAGTCTTTACTATTAAGCCTATTTGATTTCCTCTACTGTCACTCGTTTTTTGTGCCATCCATTTTGCCAAATCAATAAATATACATGAAAATCAAGGTCATCCTGCGCCATGGTAAACGGTTCCTCACGAAACACCTCTGCGCGGATGCCTTTTTTCTTAAATTCAAGTCTTTTTGCCTCTGCCTTTTTAAGCAGCTGATTCAGATTTTTATCTGCTTCCTTAGAAAAAGTTCGCCGCGGATATTTTTTATTCTCTTCCTTTAAACATTCAGAAATCAGCTGAGTGATTTTTTCATGTTTTTTCTTTTTTAAAAGCTTCGCAATTTGCTTTGCGATCACTGGCTTTGGAAAGCATTCATATAGCCTAAGCATTTGAATCAATTCGCGATCTTTGGCCTGCACAGCGAAAGCTTCCATCAGCTTTATTGCCTCTGGTGCAACTTCTTTTAGATCTTCTGATCCCACACGATACTGCTTTGGCACTGCCGGATAGCTACATGCATTCAGCGGTGGAAAATCAGCAAGACTTGCAAGCTGCCTTTCTTTTTCAGTACAGTACTCCTCACCAAGATAATGATATTTATCCCGCAGAATTGCAATCTGGTATTCTAATACGCGAAGATCCTCATCGCCTTTCATCCAGAAATGACCGATTCCACTATATTCATAGAGATGAACTTCTAGTTCAAGTTGTTTAAAAAAGAGCGTGACGACACATTCTCCCTGCCAGACAGATAATACATATCCGTCACCGTCTTTCTGCAAGGATGCGTCCAATTCACCCTCATAATCGCTTTGATAGCTTCCCGTGATTTTGACCTGATGAAAGACAAGAAAACTTTCCACTGCATCATTCATCAGATATACAAGACGAAGCTTATCCATTAATTTTGCTGTTTCAAAAGCTTCTGGCAGGATCAGTTCAAACTGACCCTGTGCCAGAAGCTCCTGCAGCATTTCAAATGCATCCATCATTAATTATTAACTCCGCCTACAAGCTTTTCCTGATAACGCTTTACCATCTCATCATACTCTTCATCAGTCAGCTTCTTCTCGCCTGGGTTCATAGCAAACACGCCGCCCCACTCGTACTGATCCTTATACTTTGGAACAAGATGGAAATGCAGATGATGACCTGTATCACCATATGCACCATAATTTACCTTGTCTGGATGGAACAGCTCATGCATTGCCTGTGCCACCTTTGCAATATCTTCCATGTAAGCGGCGCGCTCCTCTGGTGTCAGTTCAACAATCTCGCTCACATGCTTTTTATGTGCCACGATAACTCTTCCCGGATGACTCTGCTCCTTGAACAAATACACCTTTGAAGTCTCTAACTCACAGATTTTAATTCCGAAAGCGGCAACTAGCTCACCCTCCATGCAATATGCGCAATTCTGATCTTTCATTATATTATTTCCTCCTATTGTTTACTACAGCTTATTATACACATCATTTTTTGCTTTTGCAAATCAATAGTTTAAATTATTTTAACAGCACACTAATCGCTTCCATCTCCTCTGATGGTGTGATGATTAGCTGTCTGCCCTCTACCTTTGCGGTAATAGCGGTTGGTGCATAAACTTCTGCGATCGTGTTTGGGCAGCCCTCTGGCAAATCAATCACAAGCTTTTCTGGAACTTCGCCATGGAAGATATGCGCTGTAACAAATGCACTTTCATGCTTGCCTTCATAGAGCTTTCCTTCCTCACTCTGCACTCGGATCACTGCCTGCCAGCCAGTCAAATGACGATCACTGCTTCCCTTGTGACTTTCAATATAGCTATAGCCGTCACGGATAGCCGGTGCCGCCTTTTTATAAAATGCCATTCCATCTTCGATTGCCTTCCACTGCTTTGCACTCAGCTCTGTCACATCACCAGAGAAGCACATGCGGCCAAGAAACGTACTCGCAACGGTGTAGCCGATACGCTTCACAGAATCAGTCTTTCTGATAACTGCCCAGATCTGACTCTGTCTTGGAAGAATTGTCCTATGAAGTGCTGCTGCAATAACTGGAATTTCCTCGCACTCGTGCGCATCAGAGAAGGATGCCATGCTGCACTCACTCATCATCAATGGCTCTAACTTATGACCGCCAGATGCACAGTTTTCCAGAATAATTCCCGGAATCTCTTCCTTTACTTTACGCACAAAATTAACAGATGCCTCACGGTCACGGCGAAGACCCTCTCCGAGTGATTCCGCACCATCACATCCAATGCCAATCGTATCGTTATAGTCCATCTTCATATACTCAAAATCATATTTTTTGAGCTGACCTATTACCTTGTCTGTTAAGTAGGCAATCGCGTCCGGGTTATTCATATCAAAGAAACGGCGTTCCTTTGTCGTAAGCACTTTTCCGTCACGGTGAAGCATCAGATCCTCACGCTCAGAATAAACATGAGAATCGCGCCCAACATTATCAATTTCAAACCAGATACCTGGCTTCATGCCTGCCTTGCGAATATCATCGCTGACTGCACCAAGACCTTCTGGGAAAAGACGATCAGATGGTACATAGTCACCCATGCTGCGGCTCCAGTGTACACCTTCCTCAACGAACCAGCCACAGTCCACAACAAAGTACTCAAGACCTTTTCCCTTA
>OLPN01002061.1_pt1 | contig 16496 bp, 17 predicted proteins | sample 1672601 | NCBI WGS metagenome assembly OLPN01 (sample SAMEA3136704, study PRJEB25190) | human gut metagenome | reverse complement strand
CGCCTTCAGGGATTCGAACCCTGGACAAATAGATTAAGAGTCTACTGCTCTACCAACTGAGCTAAAAGCGCATACATTATTCGGTTTTCCGTAACGCAAGATTTATTATATAAGACAGCTATAAAAAATGCAAGCTTTTTTTTCATAAATTTTAAAATTTTTTTAAATAGATTTTTTTGCTGACAAAGAATGTGCCAAGGCACATATAAAAAAGATCATGTGTACCGTCCGAAATTCGAACACATGATCTTTTTTGTGTACCTTTTAGGGTGGTTTTTTTCTTATCCTACATAAATTTACTGATATATCCCTGTACAAAGATAAATAATACAATCAGCGGCAGGATATAGCTTACATAAAATTTCGCCCATTTCGGGAATTTCAATCCTTCTCCGGTATCCGCTTCTTTCAGGAAGTTCTTCCATCCCCATCCATAACGGCTTGTACAGAACAGAAGATAGATCAGACTTCCAAGTGGAAGCAGGTTGTTACTTACCAGGAAATCCTCCAGATCCAGTACTCCGGAACCTTTTCCGAACGGCATAAATCCACTCCATACATTAAATCCGAGAACGCAAGGCATGGAAAGTACCGCCACAACCACGATATTGACGATTACAGCCTTTTTCCGGCTGCATCCGGTCAAATCAATGGCAAAGGATAAAATGTTCTCAAAAACGGCGATTACGGTCGATGCCGCAGCAAAAATCATAAATAAGAAGAATAAGGCTCCCCAGATTCTTCCGCCTGCCATGGAATTAAATACATTCGGAAGTGTGATAAAGATCAGACTCGGACCTTCTCCCGGATCCACCCCATATGCGAAGCATGACGGGAAAATGATCAGACCCGCGATCAAAGCAACAAAGGTATCCAGAAGTGTTACCAGGACTGCTTCTCCTGTAAGACTGCGGGATTTGTCGATATAGCTTCCGAAAATAGCAATTGCGCCGATTCCAAGGCTTAATGTGAAGAAAGCCTGTCCCATAGCAGCAAAAATCGTGTCAAATAAGCCATATTCCACGACTTTGTGGAAATCCGGTGCCAGATAGAAGCGAAGCCCCTCAGAAGCCCCATTAAGCGTTACAGAACGTACTGCAAGGATCAACATCAGTGCAAGCAGAAGCAGCATCATAACCTTTGTGATCTTTTCCACTCCATTTTGAAGCCCCATTCCACAAATTGCAAAACATCCAACAACAACAATGATCATAAAGAAAGTCATTGTTCCGGGTTTTGCAAGCATATCGGAAAACACACCTGCAACAGCGGCAGTATCCTTTCCCTCAAATTCACCAGTCATCATCTTGATGAAATACTGGACCATCCAGCCTGCAATTGTTGTGTAGAACATCATCAGCAGATAGTTTCCGGCCATAGCTCCATACTTATACCAATGCCATTTCGTTCCTTTTGGCTCCAGACGGTCAAAGGAAAGCGCCGCACTTACTTTACTGGCTCTTCCGACAGAAAATTCCATTACCATGATCGGAAGTCCAAGAATCAGTAAAAATGCAAGGTAAATAAGAACAAATGCTGCTCCACCATATTTTCCTACAATATAAGGAAAACGCCAGACATTACCAAGACCGATCGCACATCCTGCAGAAATAAGGATGAATCCGAGTCTTGAAGAAAATTTTTCTCGTTGCATAAAAAATCCTCTCATTCTATTAAATTGTGGATAACTTGCCAAAATGATACTTATCCCCATTTTTCGGCAAGCTTGTGGATAATTTTTTTCCAGAATATCCACAGAGGAATTATACTGAATTACTGGGAAATTGTCTATGATTGTTTATATTTTCATTGGCGAAGCCACTTGATAATTTTAATTTTCCCCTTTTTAGTACACGAAATCGCCAGATGTGTACCTTTTGGGGTAAAAATTTGCATGTATATATATATTAAAGATAACAACAGCTTATTAAAATTCCTTTGTTTATATTAGGAGGGCTGAAAAAGCCCGTGGTTGACGCATTTCGAGGCATATTTTGTGTACGGAAACGGGGGAAGTTGTTTACTTCAGAGGGCAAAGAGGTGTACATATATGGGGATTGTTGTTTACTTTGCGGGGTTACGTAGTGTACTTGAAGGGTTTGCGATTTTACCTTTTCTGTACACAAGTGTCGAAAAAATTTAAAAAAAGGCTTTACAAGAGGGGGGTTCTTGTATATAATCAACCTAGACGTACCGTTTTGGTACACAATTTTTATCAAAAAAGGTACCTTAATGGTACACGAAAAGAACAATACACACCTTAAACGTACACAAAACGTAAAAAAAGACAGAAACCCCATTTTATGGGGTACTTTTTAGGGGAGGGTGTTCCTTTTTGGTACACAAATCCCCAATATAAAGGGGTTGGTTACCCCGAATGGTACACAATAAAGGATTATATGGGGTGTAGAGGGGATTTTAATACACCTCAAAAGTACACAATAATACAGAAGAAAACAATTAAGGGGTATGAGCGATGAAGGAAACACAGAAAAAACCAAAAGAGAAACAACTGCTGGATCATGATACGGTCTCCCGGTCCAATGTGCTGATCGAAAGTAAATCCAGTACATCATTATTTGAAAGAAAGCTTCTTAATATTGCAATCGCAAAAGCATATGTAGAAGACGGTGAGCTGATCGCAAAGGTTTCCACCAAGGATGTTAAGAATTATCTTCATATAACAGGAAACTCCATTTATTCCCGTCTGAAAGAAGTATCAAAAGAGACATTGGGACATGTAGTAAGTATCGAGGACGACGAAAAAGAGAATTTCATCATGTTCAATGTAGTGAATAAATGTGAATATAGAGATGGCGTGTTTACAACCAGATTTACTAAAGAGATGAAACCTCATATCTATAACCTGAAAAAAGACTATACCCGTATGAGTCTTGATGTATTGTGCTCTTTTAAATCCCTGTTCACAACCCGTGTTTACGAAATCCTGAGAACCCAGTATTATCGTTTTGACAGGGAACAGTGTGACCAGCTAATCGTACCGAGACCGCCGAAGAATCCATACACGATCGCAGAGCTTAAATTTACACTGAATGTAGTGGATGCAAATGCATCTAAAGCAGTAAAACGTCTTGTTGAGCAGGGACGTTTTGAAGAAGCGCTTGCAGAGATTAAGGATGCACCGTTTGAAGATTGGCGTAATTTCCGTAGAAAAGTACTTGAAGTTGCGAAAAAAGAGCTGGAAGAATCCGAGTATTCCGAGATCTGCTTTGATTATGAGCCGGTTAAGAGCGGGAAGGGCGGAAAGGTTACAGGAATCCGTTTCTTTGTGAAGAAGAATCCGAAGTGTATCCATCATTCAGATCTTCAGCGTATGCCATCCGGAGAAGAAGAGGGCGAAGAGATTGCGCCAAATGTACTGGCTGCAAAGAAAACTCCGGTTAATGAAAAACTGATTTTAGAAGTTGCTGATATTTTTGGAAATGAACCGATCACGATTCAGGAGATTAAGGTGTTGCTTCAGGTATCCGATAACCAGCCGGATGTGATCCGGAAAGCTTTTAAGCTGTCACAGGAGCAGGCATACATCAATAATCTGGTCGGATGGCTCAGAAAATGTATCGAAGAAAAGTGGTATGAGAACGAAAAAGTATCCAAGTTTAAAGGAAAGACGCTGGAAGAAGCGCAGATGACACTGGATCTTTATCAGGAATACATAGAAGAGCGCGAAAAAGTGAAAAAAGAGTAGGGTATTTTCTGTGAAAAGCAGAGTTATTACCTAAATGGTACACAAGTTAAGTGGAAGAATGTGTCCCTGGGATGCTATTTGTAAAGAGGCAGGTAGCATCCCAGGGATTTTGTGTATACGATGAGCCAAGTACAGATTTGTGCTTGCACAAGAATCTGTACTTGGCGAATGTACATCATCGAGCTGTTAAGCGAGATAGTGTACAAAGTATACGAATCGAGTAGGAGTCAGCCTACTCGATTGTCTTATTTTATGATGGAAAATTAAATTAGATGTTGGGGTCCAAAGGTATTTTGACCTTGGTATCTTAAATTATGGAGGAACAGAAGAAAATTATGGAAATAAGAAGATTACTGGATTTTTTAAAGACAGCGGAACAACTGAAATGTAACACCAGACATTCGTATACTTCAAGTGGCAGGTTGGAGAGTGTGGCAGAGCACAGTTGGCGGCTGGCTTTGATGGCAATGCTGGTTGGGGATGAATTTCCGGAGCTGGATATGGATAAGGTGATAAAAATGTGTCTGATCCATGATATGGGTGAGGCGATCACCGGAGATATTCCGGCATTTGAAAAGACGGATAAAGACCGAAAGGTTGAGAATAAAAAGGTGGAGCAGCTGACGGATATACTTCCGGAACCGGTCCGTGCAGAATGGAAAGCATTATTTGAAGAGATGGAAGCGATGGAGACACAGGAGGCGAGGCTTTATAAATCACTGGATAAGCTGGAGGCGCTGATCCAGCATAATGAGGCGGATATCTCGACATGGATTCCGTTGGAGTATGATCTTCAGATGACGTATGGGAATGAAGAATGTAAGTTTACGGAATATATCCAAAGGCTTCGGGATGAAGTGAGGAAAGATTCCAAGCGGAAGATTGAAGAAAGCAAACAGAAAGACTAATAAAAAATTTTCATAATAGTTGCATTGGAAATGTAATACTGCATATTCATACTGAGCCGGGGCGAATGTCCCGGCTTATTTTCTATATATGATAAGTAAAAATTTAATTATAAATCGGGGTAACAGGATTCGAACCTGCGACCTCACGGCCCCCAGCCGTGCGCTCTGACCAAGCTGAGCCATACCCCGAAGTGTTATTTCATTATAGTATAAATTGTTTTAAATCTCAATCATTCTTTTGATGTGAGAAAATGCTGTTGACAGGTTTCTGGAAAGAGTTCAAAATAACGATATGCAAATATAAATGAGTAGGATGAGGAACGATTATGGAAAATTTAATTTTCAGTTTGAATGCGACGATTCCGATATTTTTAATGATGTTACTCGGAATGTTATTCAGAAAACTGGGGTGGATGGATGAAGTCTTCGCGGCAAAGATGAACAAGTTTGTATTTTTGGTTCCGCTTCCGGTGTTGCTGTTTGAACAGCTGGCGACCGTGGATTTTTCGGAAGTATGGGATATTAAGTTTATTCTTTTTTGTTTTGTGGTGACGGCGATCAGTATTACGATATCAACTGTGATTTCACTGCTGTGGAAAGACCGGAGCATTAAAGGCGAATTTATACAGGCGACTTACCGGAGCAGTGCGGCGCTTCTTGGAATTGCTTTTATCCAGAATATTTACGGAACTGTGGGAATGGCACCTCTGATGATCATAGGAAGTGTGCCTCTTTATAATGTTATGGCGGTTGTGGTACTTTCATTCTTCAAACCGGGGAATAATTCTTTTGATAAGGTGTTGGTAAAGAAAACGCTGAAGGGGATTGTGACGAATCCGATCATTATTGGAATTGTGGCGGGATTTGTCTGGTCTGCGCTTAAGCTTCCGATGCCATTGATTTTACATAAGACGGTATCAAGTATCGGTGCGACAGCGACGCCGATGGGACTGATGTCGATGGGTGCAACATTTGAGATGAAAAAGGCAACATCGAAGATGAAGCCTACACTTGTTGCTGTGTTTATGAAATTAATTGGATTTTGTGCGATATTTCTGCCGGTGGCAGCGATGCTTGGATTTAGAAATGAGCAATTGATTGCGATTCTGGTAATGCTTGGATCCGCTACGACGGTCAGCAGTTTTGTTATGGCAAGGAATATGGGACATGAGGGGACGCTTAGTTCCGGAGTGATTATGATGACGACGTTGTTGAGTGCGTTTACGCTTACGATGTGGCTGGATGTGTTGAGGTCATTTGGGTTGGTGTAAGAAGAATAAAAATAGAAGCAGCCAGTTAAAATGGGAATTGTGGTAGCACACCATTGACTAGTTGCTTCTATTTTTTAAAGATTAAATAAGTCGCTGTGACTGCCGGTTCGAAATTGAGTGGTATTTTTGATTTCATATTTTGTCATGAATCAAGATCTGCAAAAAGTTCATTAACATCATGGTATCCTTTGATGTTAGGATCTTTTGCAATCCTTTCTGCCTCAAGCATAGCAGAGACGGTTTCTTTACTTGGAGTTCCTTCTGTAATTTTGAAAGGAATTCCTCTTTCGCGGAGAGACTGGCGGACAAAAATATTGAAAGCTGTGCTGAGATTCATACCGAGTTCTTCGTAAAGAGCTTCGGCTGCAGCTTTGAGATCGCTGTCCATACGAATGCTGATATTACTTGTTGTTGATTTTGCCATAGTAATCACCTCTATTTATGATATAGATATTATATGACAAATGCACGAAAATATCAATATATTGCACGAAAAAATACATTATATGTGAGCTGCTGTTAGAGGGGCGCGAAGGCGCTGGCGCTGTTCGCTTGGGAGGATGGTGCCAGGGGCGGGGAAGGTGTTGGGGAGATGGGTGCAGGGGCGGGGAAGGCGCTGGCGCTGTTCCCCTTGGAGATTGGTGTGTTTTAGATAAGAAAGTTTGTTGGTCGAATGATTTAGGGGAGGAGCAGTGCACCACAGCTCGTGAACCTGGCTATTCCTTTATTTTGGCACTGCTCTATCTGAGGACAAAGTACTGTTCATACCACAGTAAGAATGAATATACGGTATAAATCTTTCTATGATAATTTCCGACTTTATTCTTATGATCTTCCAGCCATTTCAGCAGTAATTCCTGATTGAAGAATTCGGATACGAAATCTTTCTGGAACATTTCTTTTACTTTATTATAGTATTTATCTTCTCGGAGCCATACTCTGAATGGTACGAGGAATCCGAGTTTTTTACGTTTTGCCCAGTCCATTGGGATGTGGGAGAGGGCGGAGGTACGGAATGCTTTTTTTGTTTCCATGCCATCTACGCAGTATTTGCTGTCGATGCTGCGGGCGAGTTCCCAGACTTTTTTGTCGAGGTATGGTACACGCAGTTCGAGGGAGTGTGCCATTGTCATCTTATCTGCTTTGAGCAGGATGTCGTGTGGCAGCCACAGATGCATATCGAGGAAGAGCTTTTTATGAAGGTCGTCCTGATCTTTTACCTGGTCGAAGTACGGTTTGGTTACGTCCTGGTAGCGCATCTTGCTCTTATATGCAGGAGAGAGTACTTCATCTGCTTCTTCGTTGTCCATGATGAATGCCTGGCCGATGTAGGAATCTTCTACGGAAGTTGCATTTCTCTTGAGGAAGTTAAGTCCTCTCTTGTCTGGCTGGTGTTTTGCCCAGTCTCCGAGTTTTTTACGGATAGATGCCGGTACGATCTTGCGGTACATATCACCGGATTTGCTTGGGATATATGTCTCGTATCCACCGAACATCTCATCTGCACCTTCTCCACTTAAAACTACTTTTACATCTTTGGCTGCGAGCTGTGACAGATAGTACAGCGGTACAGCGGAAAGGTTGGCATGTGGTTCATCGGAATGATACTGAACCTCCGGCAGAGCATCGAAAAATTCGTCAGAAGAGATTTCTTTCTTTGCATTGCTCATATGAAGGATATCGCACAGATCCTTGGAGAAGGTTGTCTCATCGAATCCGCCGACTTCAAATCCTACGGAATAGGTCTTCATCGGTTTTACAGTAGATGCGATGTAGCTTGAATCAACACCACCTGAAAGGAAAGATCCTACTTCTACATCAGCAATCTGATGGTAATCAACAGAATCCTGAATTGTCTCACCGATGAGTTTTACTGTCTCGTCAAAGCTGCGGTCTTTCTTTGCATAAGTCGGATCGAAGTATTTTGTTTTCTTAAGTTCTTTTCCATCATAAGTGAAGTATGTTCCCGGTTCCAGTTTGAATACACCTTTGAACATGGTTTCAAGAAGTGGGGTGTACTGGAAAATCAGGTACATCTTGAGGGCATCTTTGTTGACCTCTTTATGGAAATGTGGGTGAGCCAGGAAGGACTTGATCTCAGAACCAAATAAAAGGCTTCCATTCATCTGTGCATAGTAGAATGGTTTGATTCCGAAGTAGTCTCTTGCCCCGAATAAGTTGTGAGTTTCTTTATCGTAAATTACAAATGCGAACATTCCGCGGAGCATAGAAGCAATTTTTTCGCCATAGGTTTTGTATCCCTGAAGAATAACTTCTGTATCGGAGTTTGTCTGGAACTGACATCCGTGTTTCTCAATCAGTTCTTTACGGATTTCCTGATAGTTGTAAATCTCTCCGTTGAAAATAATGACATGTTTGCCATCTGCACTGTGAATCGGCTGAGATCCGCCTTCAAGGTCGATGATACTCAGACGGCGGAAGCCAAGGGCTACATAGTCATCAACAAAGCTTCCCTTGCTGTCAGGTCCGCGGTGGGCAATGCGTTCACCCATCTGGTCGATGACTTCTTCTCTATTAAAATCGCCGGCGCCATAATAGCCTGCAAATCCACACATAAATTGCACATCCTTTCTGAATTGATACATATTAAAAATATTATAGTAACTTAATTTTGCCTGTAGATTTATTCATTATACCATAGTCTATATAAGATTAACAAGGGATAAAAAACCGGAAAGGAATATCCAATAAAATCAGTAGGATATTCCTTGCATATTTTTTACAGGTGTTATATAGTGAAAAATGCGGATAAATGTGTAAAAGCCGGCAAAGAAAAGGGGAATCCGGGAAATGGAAAAGGTAAAAACTTTCCTGGCAGATATATCTGATCTGCTTAATGAGAAAAATTATCAAAAAATTTATAAAAAAGTTCCGGCGTTCCGACAGGAAAAAGCAGACCGGCTGAAGCACAGGGAGGATCAGGCTCAAAGCGTGGGTGCATGGTATCTTTGGATGAAGATACAGGAGAGACACAAGATACCGCAAGATGCAGGGCAGTCCTTTAATTTATCACATTCTGGGAAATATGTTCTGTGCAGCGCAGGCGTATCCGGAGAGAGGGTAGGCTGCGACATCGAATGCATGCGGAAATATCATGAAAGGCTGGCAGAAAAATATTTTTGTTCTTCTGAATATGAGAGAATCCGGAATGCAGATGAAGCAGAGCGGACGGAAATGTTTTACCGCTACTGGGTTTTAAAAGAAAGCTTTTTAAAAGCGACGCGCAAAGGTCTTGTGATGGGATTGAATACCAGCGAGATCCAGATTCCGAAGCAGGGAGATCCGTTTTTTTTAAGGCAGCCGGAAGAGATCCGGGAAACTTATTATTTAAAAGAATATCAGACAGATGGAGCAAGGATTGCGGTGTGCTCAACAAATCCGAATTTTGACGAAAATATTTTGGATATGACAGATATTTACAAAAGAGAAATGATTGTGGAACTTAAAGATTGAAAATAAGCCAATGAAACAAGAAGTGGATTGGTTAAGAGTTTACAGGTATTTTATGAGAGAAGAAGGAGAAGAAGATGCTTACACAATTTTCGAGAACAGAACTGCTTCTTGGCAAAGAGGCGATGGATAAACTGAAGAATTCAAGAGTTGCCGTATTTGGAATCGGCGGAGTCGGCGGTTATGTATGTGAGGCACTGGTACGAAGCGGAGTCGGGGCATTTGACCTGATCGATGATGACAAGGTATGTCTGACCAACTTAAACCGTCAGATCATTGCAACCAGAAAGACGGTAGGAAAATACAAAGTAGATGTTATGAAGGAGAGAATGCTGGAAATCAATCCGGACGTGAATGTGCGGATCCACAAATGCTTCTTCCTTCCGGAAAATGCAGATGAATTTCCGTTTGATGAGTATGATTATGTAGTTGATGCAGTTGATACGGTGACTGCAAAGATTGAGCTTGTCATGAAATCGCAGGCAATGAATGTGCCGATCATCAGCAGTATGGGAGCCGGAAACAAGCTGGATGCAAGTGCATTTAAAGTGGCTGATATCTATAAGACACAGATGTGTCCGCTTGCAAAAGTTATGCGCCGGGAGTTAAAGAAGCGTCATGTTAAGAAGTTGAAAGTTGTTTATTCAGAAGAGAAACCGACCAGACCAATCGAGGACATGGCAATCAGCTGCAGAAACCATTGTATCTGTCCGCCAGGAGCAGAGCATAAATGTACGGAGAGAAGAGATATTCCGGGAAGTGTGGCATTTGTGCCATCTGTAGTCGGACTGATTATCGCAGGGGAAGTAGTGAAGGACCTCTGTGCAAAATAAAAATAAAATCGCGGGCGCCCCTGTGGGGCGCATATTAAAACCAGGCATTTGCTGTCAGAACTTGCAGCAAATGCCTGGCTTTTTTGTTTCATTTTTTTTCACAGATTTTCCGGAAAATCTTATACGATCTGTATCGGAGATCAGGAAACAGAGGTAACTCTGGAGAGTAATTATACAGAGCTTTAAACTTAAAAAATTCTAAACTTGTCGGAAAAGACTGTTTTCTCATGAAGAAATATGTTAAAGTAAGGCTGAAATATGCGTAAAAAGGAACAAACATTAACGAGATGTCGTTTAAGGAAGGAAGAACCATAGACATATGATGAGAGAAGACAGGAAAAGAGCGGAGCAGCGCCAGAAAAAAATAGCGAGGCGCAAGCGGGAAGTACAAAGGATGAAAAGAAAGCTATATAAAGCAGGCATTCTTGCAGCAGCAGGAATTATCGTGTTGGCTGTGATCCTGATGCTTTGTGGAAGTGGAAATGCAAAGAAATCTGCAAAAAAGACATCCTCTGCCAAGACAAAGATAGAGACAGAAACAAAGACACCAGAAGAGATAGAAGCTGAGAAAGTCCAGGAGGTGCTGGATTCTGACCAGTATAAAGACCAGCTGGGCGAATTATATAAGAAAAACCCGGAGACGAAGGAAATCATTCTGAACAGAGAAAAGTATTCCGATGATCTGCTGACATGGCTGTTTGATCATCAGGAAGCACTGCAGTGGGTGATTGATTATCCGGAACAGTCAGCACGATCAGAGGAAGAACTCAGTGCGCAGGGACTTCAGGCGGTAGATTTGAAAGATTATAGAATCCAGAACCATATTCCGGTATATTTCCAGTGGAGCGAAGTATGGGGATATGCATCTTATGGTTCCGAGAATATCGGAATGGGTGGATGCGGACCGACCAGCCTTTCCATGGTGGCGACAGGACTTACAGGCAATACTTCATTTACACCGAAGTATGTGGCAGATATGAGTGTCAATATGGGATATTATGTAGATGAAGTCGGAACAGACTGGACGCTTATGACTGCAGGAGCTTCAGAACTTGGAATAAACTCTGCACAGCTTACAAACTGGTCAGAAGACACTCTCAAATCCGAGCTTTCGGCAGGACATCCGATCATCTGCAGTATGGGACCGGGTGATTTTACAAACCAGGGACATTTTATCGTCCTTTCCGGGCTGACAGAGGAGGGCAAGGTACTGATCAATGATCCGAACAGTAAGATCAACAGCCGTAAGAAATGGGATCTGAATACAATTATAAATCAGATGAATGCAGCGTGGTCATTCTGGGTATAAAAATTTGGAAAAAGTGCAGGAGAATTGGATAAATTCCCTTGCGCTTTTCTTTTATTTATGATATAAATAGATATTGTCGAGAGACAAAATGGGTGGATTCCCGAGTGGCCAAAGGGGACAGACTGTAAATCTGCTGCAATTTGCTTCGGTGGTTCGAATCCACCTCCGCCCATTGCATATTTAGAAAAAATGTGCTATAATGAGATATCATCGCGGGATGGAGCAGTCTGGTAGCTCGTCGGGCTCATAACCCGAAGGTCGTAGGTTCAAATCCTGCTCCCGCAATTTAAGCCCAGATAGCTCAGTTGGTAGAGCAGAGGACTGAAAATCCTTGTGTCGCTGGTTCGATTCCGGCTTTGGGCATTATGGGGCATTAGCTCAGGTGGTAGAGCACTTGACTTTTAATCAAGTTGTCCGGGGTTCGAGTCCCCGATGCCTCACTAGAGATCAGAGTAGTCTGGTCTCTTTTTTATTTCTGGTTTAATTGAATCCGGAAATGTATTTTCAAGGCTAATCTTAATTTAGTTCTTGGTGCCTGTGGAATGACTATGGGCATCAGTTCAATTATATTAATGAAAAATATGCCTGCCGTTATTCTTTCCATCATTTTAGGAACTGTAATCGGTCTGATTATTCACTTTGGAAAGCTTATACAGAAAATGGGAATGGGCATGGAAAAAGTTATTTCTAAGGTTATTCCCGGTCAGAATAAAACGGATGAAGAATTTCCAATAGCCGATATGATACCTGCAATGGTACTTGTAATGCCGCTAAGTCATCTATGGGTAACATATGTGATGCCTTTTGTTTCTTAAGGACAATTTTTTTATTGTGCCGCCGAAAAGGAACTGATATAATCAAGATGTGAAAAGAGAAATGCAAATCGTAAATTGTGGAGGTGACAGAAATGATGATGTTTTTACGTTTAAGAAATATCTAAATACATAGGACTATGTTAAATAGTTTTATGTATAGACAAAACACAAAAACTATTTAATAAAGGAGATTTTGTAATGATATTTCAAGATAATGTAATGAAAGAGTACTTAAAAAATGTTTATTTTATAACGGGAACACCTTGTGGAGGAAAGACAACCGTTTCACGTGCGTTGGCGGAAAAGTATGGATTTGAACTATTTGATGTTGATGAGAGATTCGACGAGCACAAAAAAATGTCGAACCCATTATTTCAGCCTGCGATGAATACGTATTTTAACAGTGCAGATGAATTTTTTGGAAGAACAGTTGAAGAATATAAGAATTGGCTGTTGAATAATACTCGTGAACAGTTAGAGTTTGTTCTTCTTGATTTGATTCGTTTATCAGAAAATAAGAAAGTTTTGTGCGATTGTCATCTTACAGTTGCTCAGGCACTCGCTTTTTCTGAACCAGCGAGAGTTGTTTTTCTCATAAAAGACCCATCTAATCTTGTTGATGAATATGGTAATCGACCAGATCATCAGGGATTTTTTCAGTACTTAAATTCAGCGACTGATATAGAAAAAGCCAAACAAACTGTGAATATTACCTTATATGAACTCAATGTAAATCGCATAGAGGAGATTAAAAGCAGTTCTTTCTTTTGGATAGAGAGAACTGTGGATAGTACAGTTGAGAGTACATTAACTTGTGTCGAAAAACATTTAGGTTTAATATAGTTGAAGAAAGACATTCGATTATAGCACATTTTGTTTAATGAATTAGTGCCACAAATTGAGAAGTATTCTTGATTTGTGGCATCTTAATAAGGTAGAATAAAGGAATAAAAAGAATCTTAATTCTGTTAAACGCTATTGACAACTTCAAGTTTTTGAAACTGAGAAATCGAAAGTTGTCAAATTGATAAAAAATATACAGAAAAACAATTTATAAATATGAAACAAGGATGGTAAAGAAAATTGAAGGTAAAGCAAAGAGTATATCAACTTATAAAATCCGTTCATCTGGGCGAAAGAAAAGCCTGATTGAAGATTAACAGCATAATATAATAAAGGAGAGATTGACATGTTCAGAGAAATGAGAAGATTTAAGCAGCAGATAACAACAGAAGAATGTAAAAAGGTGTTGAAGGAGGAGAAGAGGGCAGCGTTTTCGGTAATCGGTGATGACGGATACCCATATACAATACCAATTAATTTTTATTATGACGAGGCAGACAACATCATTTATTTTCATGGAGCAAAAGAAGGACATAAGGTTGATGCAATGAACCGATGCGATAAAGTTTGTCTGACTGTCTGGAATCAAGGATTCAAAAAAGAAGGGCATTGGGAATGGAATCCAACAAGCGTTGTTGTTTTTGGAAAAGTGAAGCTAGTAACAGAAAAAAACATCTTTGAGGATCGGTTGAGAAAGCTAGCAGCAAAGTATTATCCAAACATTGATGAGATTGAAAAAGAAATGGAGCATTCTGCAGCACGGGCACAGCTGTTTGCCATAAAAATCGAACACATGACGGGCAAACTCGTCAACGAAAAATAACATTCAGGCAACTTCTAATTGTTTTGTAAGAGGGAATATCAGAGAGGCAATGTAAAAGCCACTAGCGGAAGTGCAGATGGCGATGGAACAGTCGATGGCAAAGTATTCCCTGAAGGATATCGCCGATTATATCGATAAAAAGATACATTTTTAGGAATATGTTTATTATACGCATGCCTGTAACTAAAAACTTATGGGAATTATAGGAAATAAAGGAGAATTAAAAATGTTAGATAAAATGGAGGTATACTATTTCAGTCCCACGGGAGGAACGAAAAAAGTGAGTAGTATTTTTGCGGATGCGATGGAAAAAGAAGTAATCTGGCATGATCTGGGAAGTAAAGAACCTATGATGGAGAAGCCGGAAGGTGAAATGACTGTTGTTGCATCTCCTGTTTTTGGAGGCCGTATTCCTTCAGTTGTACGTGAAAAAATAGAAAAATTCTCAGGAACCGGAAAAAAGGCAGTAACGATAGCGGTTTATGGAAATCGGGCATATGAAGATGCCCTGTTGGAAATGAATGACATTCTGACGAAATGTGGCTTTACGGTAATTGCTTCAGGTGCATTTGTAGCGCAACATTCCATGGCACCTGAAGTAGGAGCGGGAAGACCAGATGGAGAAGATGAGAAAGAAATCCATAAATTTGCAGAAACTGTCAAGAATAGCACTGCTGTAGAGAATGTTCAGGTTCCAGGAAATCACCCATACAAACCAGAGATGAATATGCCGGTTGCACCAATTTCCCTACCATCCTGTACGAAGTGTGGAAAATGCGTAACTGTCTGTCCGACAAACGCTATTTCAGTTGCAGATGGAGCAGTGATTACGGATATAGAGAAATGTATTCTTTGCATGGCATGCACCCATATCTGTACGGAACAGGCGAGAATTCGTCCGCTTCCATTACAGCAGAAAACGGAACAGATGCTTGGTGCCTTAAAGGGTGTCAGAAACAAAAATGAAGTGTTCTTATAAGGAAACTTCCAGTTTGCAAACCTGCTAGATAATCAGAACAGTTAAAATTGATTGGAGGATGAACGAAAATGAAAACGATAGAAATTGTCGGAGAAAATTATTGTGGTAATTGGGATAAAACCAGAACTGCTTGCAGAGGTATAGTTATAGATGGAGACCGTATTTTACTTTCATATGCAGCAAAGACAAATCAGTGGATGATTCCCGGCGGAGGTTTGGAAAGCAATGAAAGTGATGAAGAGTGCTGCATTCGGGAAATTGCTGAAGAAACAGGTATAGTAGTAGAAACCTCACAGTGCTTGTTAGAAATTGATGAATATTATGGGGACTGGAAATGGGTTAATCGGTATTTTATCTGCAAAGCAATAGGCACAACGGAAATAAAACAGACCGAAAGAGAAATACAAGTTGGTATGGAACCAAGGTGGCTTGAGATATCGGAAATCAAAAATATTTTCTCACAGTATGATTCGTATAAGGGAATTCATGAGATGCGAAGTGGAATGTATTTGAGAGAGTATACAGCATTAAGCGAATTGATAAATTCCAATAAATAAATGTTATAGAGAAAAAATTTTGAACACTTACTTGTTTATATGCATTCATAAGGGGAAAAAAGAAAATCGAACGATTCTATTGATGAAATTGTTTGATTGTGTATAACATAATTGAAAACAGAGATTATCTTTTTAAGACGATAATAATTTATTTTTCAAGAAAGGTGATAATATGTTTATTACCGCAACTGAAGTAAAAACTAATTTAGGCAAATATCTTATGCTTGCAGAAACACGAAAGATTTTGGGCAAACTTTTTACGTTGTTTCATTTGTTGGATACTACTTCTTTAGACTGCCGGAAAGCAATATCTTCTGAAATTGGCGATTATGAAGATGCTATTATGGTGGAAACAGCAATTCGTTCAGAAATGGATTGTATAGTGACGAGAAGTGTTAAAGACTATGCGAAATCTTCTATTAAGGTGCATGAGCCTTCTGCATTAATAAAGTTATTAGAGGAAGAAAACGAAGCTGAATAAAGATATGAAAGGAATAATTAGGAGAACAGCAAGTAAGCTGACACGGATTGTTCTTTTTTTTGATTATGAACGTAAAGAACTTTTTTGTGTAGTATGGGAGCGGTATTTGTTGAAGTCTGATAGTAATTAAAAGGATAATAATTCTAATCTTTGCCCTCCTATTGATAATAGGAGGGCGGGGGTGTGCTAAAATGAAAAGTGTCAATCAACACTTGGTACAAACGGAGGGAATGTTTTTCTTGTACGGAAGGAAAGCTACTGATATAATGGAAATATGGATGCCATATGCCGAAAAGCTTGGAAAAGAATACAGATTTCTGATTTATGAATATCCGTTTTATACTACCAAAGCGGACGAACAGATCGATTTTGCTGCAAAATTATTGAATGTATTGTCTATTGAAAAGGTGAATCTGAAGAGGATCAGAAATATGGCAGAGGCTTCTATGAAGTAGTGGCTTCTGACCTAAACTATAAGCAGCGGTTTATTCATAGTT
>OLPN01002059.1_pt1 | contig 16506 bp, 28 predicted proteins | sample 1672601 | NCBI WGS metagenome assembly OLPN01 (sample SAMEA3136704, study PRJEB25190) | human gut metagenome | reverse complement strand
AATACATTATCCATTTTTAAATGAATTGACGTTCTTGACAAAAGAACAAATTTATGAATTTGATGGATTTGTTGCTCGAATGCGGAACTTAAATGCTTTATACAAAGATTTAGCAGAGACGGAATTCAACAATACTTCACAAGAAGTTGCTGAATATGACAGTACGGAGTATAAATCAATGGAATTAACAGATGATCAATGGAAACAGATTGTTGATATACTTGTAGAACATAAGGTTGGAAAATGCATGTTGAAAATATCAGCTTGTGCTTCTGGAGATACATGTTGGATTGATCAAACAGAATACGAAAAAGTAAGATCTGGAAATGCTTCTGAAGAAGAAAAAGAAGAACTATATGATCAAATTTACGGAAACACTTGTGGATATTGTGAAGTATCTATGTGTTGTGAGGATCTTGGTTATTCAAATTTCATGGATGAAATTAAAATTTGTGGATTGATTTTTCAAAAAGATCAAAAAGAATGAGGTGTCTTTATGAATTTGTATGAATATAAACTTGTTGTTGGCAAAATCAAAGTAAAAAAATATGAAGTAACAGAAGGTAGAACTACTTACAAATTAAATAGTTCTTCTACCAGAGATTGTTTTGAATACAATGATTCTAACAATCTTGCGAAAAATGAGATGGAAAAAGTACTAAACAAACAGAAAGAATGGGAGCAAGATAATTCCTTATTCATGGATGGAGATGTGCTGTATTTTCATAGTACAGACAATGATATCAAAAAAGCAAAGAAAGAGTTCGGAAACTATCTAAAAAATGTATTGAGAGAATATGACAGGATTCTGGCTAATATCAAGAAAAACAGATTTGTGTTATCCGCTACAGGTAAACAATTATATAATGACAAGATCAAAATTGAGGAGGTAGATTAAAATGGAAACAAAAGAACTGATCAAAGAATTAAGGATTTTAGAAAAATCATCGAAATTAGGAGAGCAGGCATGCATTTGTGGAGAAGCAGCAAGTCGTTTAGAAGAATTACAGCAGGAAATTGAAATTACGAGGAGATTAGAAAAAATCAAAGATCGCAGATTGAATCCTTCTTCAAATACAATACTTCCAGAAGATAAGGAAAATAGTCATTTGATAAAAAATGTTATGAAGCCATTAAAGTCATTTTTAGAAGATGACCGCAAACTCTATATTACGGGATTTGATTATGAAATCACTCCTTGTATTTTGGATGTGGATGAATCCTTATTAAATGGATGGGTTGGAGATTATTTTGTCCACGATCTTATGATTCTAAAGAACGATATTTATGTTGCGCAGATCGATCTTTCTAATCTTGTTTTAAAAACATGGGTGCAGAAATATGGATGTAAAGAAGCGTTGCATACTTTAAAAGAAAAAGGGCAATTGTAAATAATGGAATAATGTATTGGGAGCTCAGGAATGAGCTTCTTTTTTTATATGTGATTTTTTGTTTCTTGGATTTCTTTCATATTTGTAGTAAGAAGATATTACTAAGAAAGGTGTGATATAGTCATGAACATATATAAGCTTTTTGACAAAGTGAGTGAGGATGACTTAAGGCTCATATGGCAGGATTATGCCGAATCAAAGAAAACTGGGAAAAGATGTGAGAGTTTTGTAAAGTATGCGAGAATGTATAAGAGTGAGCTTTATCCTGATGGATATTTGGATTTTACGATGATTATAGATATCATTGAAAAACAGTTTTTTATAGAAATTGCGGAAAGACATTTTGGAAAGGAAGAATAATGATGAATATATTAACGCTAAATGGAACCGGAAAATCTGACTTTCTTCATACATTTATTATGAAATCTTTCATATTTAATATGACGCAAAACAATGAATTAAGGTTAACAACGAAAGGGAAACAATGAATTATAAAAAAATAGTTAAACATGCTGGAATGATTGAAAGTGATAAAAAAATTGTACATATGCAAGATATTATACAACAAAAAAAAGAAATATTATCAATAAATTTCAGCTTAATTATTATTGATCCATTAGGAGAAGTTTTATGTAAAACAGAAAATTTATTGAAAAAAGAGCACTATGATATTAGAATTATTGATCTTTTACATATGAAAAAGGGAAATCATTACAACCCTTTTTTATATATAAAAAATGAAATGGATGCAATGTTGTTAGCGCGATGCTTGGTTGAAAATACGTGTGATAAAAATAATAAAGGCAATCCATCCTGGATGCGTTCTGAAATTTCTCTTTTAACAGCAATAATCTGTTATTTAAAAATAGAACGTCCAAAACAAGAACAAAACTTTACTTCAGTTATGAAAATGCTACGAGCAGCTAAAACAGGTGTATTAGATTCTTTATTTAGTGATTTAGAAAAAATAAACTCTAATCATATTTCAATTAAACAATGGAAAATTTTTGACATGAATTCAGAAATTGACAGAGGATATGTAATTTCTTCGTTAGCAGCTCGCTTATCAATTTTTGATATTTCACAAATTGAGTATTTAATGGGAACTGATGATTTAAGTTTAAATGATATTAGAAATAGTAAAATAGCTTTATTTATACTTATCCCTATAGCAGATGATTCTTTTGATTTTATAATCAAAGCTTTACATTTTCAAATACTTTCATTTTTAAATTATAATCATAATTATAAATTTACATTGCTCGATGATTTAAAAGAGATTGAATGCAAAGAATTGGAAAATACAAATGAACATCTTGATGATATCCTAGTTAAAAAAGAGGTATCCGAAAAAATAGAAGCAATAGAGGAGAGCGAATTTTGGGAATTTTAAAAACTGTATGTTTACGTAAAATTATAAGCAATAAAAGATCCTTCGGGGTCTTTTTTTGTAAATATTATCATTTTTACTATCTTTCATATTTGTTATGTAAAAAAATGACGAATAGAGAAAGGAAAAACAAATGAAAAAAGAAAAAATAATTTTAAAAAATGATCAAGAGAGCAGAACAATCTATGGTTCTGTTTGGGTGCCAGAAGGTAAACCAGTAGCAGTTTTACAACTCATTCATGGGATGACAGAATACATTGATCGATATGATGAGTTTGCAACATATTTTACAAACTTAGGATATCTTGTATGCGGATTCGATTTAGAAAGTCATGGAAGAGCTGCTCATCAGGAAATTCATGGATTGTATATTGATCATTGGAATAATCTGATTGAAGATGTTGAATTGTTCCGAAGTGAAATGCATCATCGATATCCAGAAATTCCATATGTGATGTTAGGATTCTCATTAGGATCTTTTATCCTGAGATCGCATCAATGTATTTATCCTGAGGCTGCAGACAAATTAATCTATGTTGGAACGGGACAGCCAAAAAGAAATGAGTTAAAATTTGCCCATTGGCTGATCAGTGTACTTTGCAAAAAGGATAATAAACCGTCAGAACTTGTAAAAAAACTTGCTTTTGATAATTACAACCGCAAATTTAAACATTCCAAAAGTGGAATCGATTGGTTGTTAAAAGATGGAAAAGCTCAGGAAGATTATCTGAAAGATCAAAAGATCATCACAGATATGACTCCAAGATTTTTCCTTGAGTTTTTGAATGGAATGATGAGTGTTCAGGAAGAGGAGCAAAATATTTGTTATAAAAAAGATGTTCTTTTTCTTGCAGGAGAAGAAGATCCGGTAGCCAATGGATTAAATAAAGTAATTGAAAAGTACAAAAAATCCAATGCAAACATCAAAAAAAATATCATTCCTAGATTTCGTCATGATATTTTGCATGATTCATGTAAAGAAACGGTATTTCGATGTATTGCAGATTTCTTGTAAAAGAGAAACACCTTCCAACATCCTAATATTTTTTTATATTCAAATGTTTTATGAAAGAGGTCTTATCGGCCTCTTTTTTGTGCTTTTTTATATGTGATTTTCCAAAAACAAATTTTCTCTCATATTTATATTAAAGAAAATAAAGTACAAAAGGAGACGCCAATTATGAAAATAGAAAAGGAAGAATTAGGAGAAAAAATGTATGACGCTTTCATGTTTCTTGCAATTATCGCATTAATCGCATGTTTATGCTTCGCTGATAAACCTCATACAGATACAATTACTGAGAAAAGAGTAACTGTAACTGTTCAGGATAAATTTTCAGAAATGGATACATCAGAAACGTTATCGATTCTATTTGCAGATACGGATTACTACCTTACAGTTTCCATGAAAAATGATACAGATTTACACGATGTTGAAGTGTCAAAAAGACAGTATCATTCTCTTGGGAAAGGAAGCAAAGTAAAATGTATTGTTACGTATCGAAATGGTAAAGTTGATGATATTGAGCTCGATGAGGATTAAGAAAGAAGTTGATTTTAATGTTTAAAGATGTGTTTGAAACCATATTTTATATTGTTGTTGGTATTGCTTTTTTTGTGGGAGCTTTTGTTGGTGCAAATCTAATAGTTATAATTGCTGCTTATATTCTTATGCGTCCATTTTAAAATCAACAAAGGATTGGAGGCCCAACATACAGTCATTGAAATACATATCAAAAAACGATGATTCAAAGAAATAAAGGAGAAAAGCTTATGAGCGGATTTGAAGATTTTGCATTTAAATATATTAGATTTATTTTGATTTCAATCATAGTTATGTTAGTAATTGTTTCAGGTGAAAAAATAGGATTAGCCATTGATAAAAGACAAAGCTCTGAAGCTCAAACATATGCAATTGTTGAAGATAAGTATACAGATACACATATGGCTGGAGGCGTATTGGTAACAAATTACTATATTGAAGTGAAAATTGGTGATCAGAAGAAGTCAGAAAAGATACAGATCACATATGAGCAATATCAGGTGATCAGCAAAGGAAGCAAAGTGCTTTGCACAATTTATTATAAGAAAGATAAAATTGTTGATGTTGAATTGGCAACAACGCATAGGAAGGAGTAAGAAGATGACAGAGGATACAAAATTAATTCTTGAAATAATTGTTCCAATAATTATCTTACTGATTATGTTCTGTGTGATGTGTTGGAATAAAGCAATAACTATTTTAATTATAGTTGGTTTCATCATTACAGCTGCGATTACTTTAATCGCTCAGATTCCAGATGCAAAAGATAAAATTAAAATATCTGAAACACAAACGTATACAACTGTTGAGGACAAGTATATACAAACAAGAGGAAAAATTACAAATTATTACGCAAAGGTAAAAGTTGGAGATTATAAAAAACTAGAAGAGGTGCAAATTACATCAGAACAGTACGAAGCAATCGGTAAGGGAAGTAAGATATTATGTACCGTTTATCTAAAGAAAGATAAGATTTTAGATGTTGAATTTGCAGAAGTGCATGGAAGGGAGTAAGAAAATGATTTATATAACAGGAGATACACACGGAAATTGGAAATCAAGATTACATCATGATGTGTTTCCAGAGGGAGATACATTAAGTAAAAATGATTACGTAATCATCTGTGGAGATTTCGGATTATGGCACGATACAGAAGATGAACGATTTGCTTTAAATTGGTTGAACGCACAGCCTTTTAGCACTCTTTTTGTTTGTGGAAATCATGAAAACTACGATCGTTTATATCAATATCCAGTAGAAGAATGGCATGGTGGAAAAATTCATAAGATTTGTGATTCTGTTTTTCATCTAATGCGTGGACAGGTATTTGATATCAATGGGAAGAAATTTTTTACATTCGGTGGAGCAAGCTCTCATGATGTCTCAGATGGAATTTTGGAAAAAGATGATCCAAGAATTTATGAGTGGATTGGGCTTTTTGATAAAATGTTTCGAATTAATCATAAATCCTGGTGGAAAGAAGAACTTCCTTCAGAAGAAGAAATGGAAGAAGGAATTAAGAATCTTAAGTCACATGATCAAAAAGTAGATTACATCGTAACACATTGTCCATATACTTCATTATTAAAAAAAATGGATGGTGGAGCTCATTTATATGAACCAGATTATCTAACAGATTATTTGCAGAAGATTAGAGAATCCGTTAAATATAAAAAATGGTTTTTTGGGCACATGCATATTAATGAAGATTTCAAAGAAGAAAATGCGATTGGAATTTATGAGCAGATTATTAGGATTGTGTAACAGGAGATAGGAAATGAAAGCAATTTTTAAAGGAATTGTTATGGGAGTTGTAGTTGCATTTATAATGGTACTACCTTTTCTATTGGCGATTGCCCCAGATGTGATATATAAACTAAGCAAAGATCATAGCAACATGCAAACAATTTCCTTAAAGGTGGAAGATAAATATTATAAAAAATATAATAGAATGCTAGAACGTTGGGAAATCGTTGTTAAATACAACAACAAAGAAAAAGAAATCGAAGTATCAAAAGATGATTTTTATGAAATCAAAGTTGGAGATAAAGTATTGTGTGATGTATACTGCCAAGGAAAAAAGATTGTGGCAATTGAATTGAATGAGCATTGGGATGAAACATCATTATCCAGTTTCTGATTTTTTATATGTGAAAAACAATATCCAAAATTTCTCTCATATTTAAAATAAAAGGAGTGATAAGTATGGATACAAAATCATTAATCAATCATCTGACAGAAGATATCATCAAGCTGTATAACATAAAAATTCCAATTGAAAACATTGATGCTGTTGTTGAAAAACTTGGTGGAAAAGTAGTTAATACATTTGTGTTGCATCATAAAATGGAGAATTGTTACGTAAAAAAGCAAGGAAATTCATTTGTTATTCTCATAGACGATCGCATAAAAAACTCCCCTGACAGGACAATATTGATCGCTAGAGAACTTGGAAATCTGTTTCTTTTTATGGGTTATCAAACAAACAGAAAATTATGGGATGAATTTCCGGATGAAAGAGTATACAAAACAAATTACATGTTTCGTTCAGAAGATGTAAAAAAAGAATGGATGGCTCATGATTTTGGATTAGCTCTCACGATGCCAGAAGAAGAATACAGAAAAATTACTGATCAGTATACAAATGATGAGAAGGTTGAAACACTTAAAATTGCAAATTATTTTCATGTAGATTTGGCATCTGCACGTTTTCGAGGAGAGAAGTTGGGTGTCATTCAGTCAGTATTCTAAGAGAATCAAGACTTGTTAGATTATGGAGTTTCATGTAGAATGTATATGATGTTTATGTTTTACTTTTTGCAGAGTGATAATTTTAAATATTACTTTTAATCAATTATGTTATATAAAATCAAGAAACATTATAGAAAATACTCATTAAATATCAATATTGTTATAAAAAATATGTTTTGAAGGAGAATATATGGACGACAAGATCAAAGAAATTCTAAAACAGAGGAAAGAAGAAGAACGAAAATATAATGCTTTGACTGAAAAATGTTTATCTTATATGGATAGATACAGAGATATTACTTTTGGAATTCCTGTATGGGTGGAATCTCATAATCGACTAACTTTTCGTAATGAGGAAACAAAAGCAACACGATTGTTGACTACGGATGAATTAGAAGAAATCATTTCAAAATATGAGGCACTAGAAAAATATATTGCTGATGTTGAAGAACATACAAACATGGGATGTTAAGAAAAGGAATCTAACAATGATTCCTTTTTTATATATGATTTTTGAAAATCTGAAAATCCTTCATATTTAAAGAAAGAAGAAATTTAAAGGAAGGAGAAAATTATGTTTGCAGGATATATTTTAAAAAAGACAGCATCAGGAACAACTAGCTATATTGTGGAAAGCCCATCCGGTGGAATCGGTAAAACAACAGATAAGGACAAAGCAACAATCTTTCCATCAAAGACAAAAATCAAAAAGGTAAAAGATCATGCTCCTAAGAAAACTAGTGGATTTATAATTGAAGAGCTGTCAAAACCGGAATCAAATCCAGGAGTAATTTCTGATCCTATTCCAATGCCAGCTCAACATATGAAAGAAATACAAAGTGAAGACATGAGCAAGCGGATTGTCTTTCCCCAAGAAATTCGATTGAAAGCATATAACCAATCAGAAGGACGTTGTGTATATTGCGGAAGATTTGTTCCATTCGATGAGATGACGATCGATCATATTGTTCCATTGTCAAAAGGTGGAACAAATTATGAAGAAAATCTGCAGTGTTGTTGTAAAGAGTGTAATCTCATGAAACAAGATCTGCTAGAACATGATTTTTATAAGAAAATGAAAAAGATTCTAAGGCATCAGTTAAAACAAAAAGTTAGAAAAATAAAAAGATCTGTGACAAAACACAGACCTTAAGGGGAGTATATAGGAAGACTTGTATAATATGTAATAAGGATGTCTTCCAGGATGTTAATCCATGAATTAAGTATATCACTATTTTTTGAAAATGCAAGAAATGCTTTTTTGAAATATAAAAATAATATATAATGGTACATAAGAAAGGAAGTGTGAATATGAAAAAACGAATTCAAACGATAATGCTTGCATTTGCATTATCCGTTACAATGATCGCTGGTATAAATATCAGTCCAATCATCAGCAACTCTCAAACAACAGAAGTCAAAGCCGCAACAATTCCAAAATATACAGGAAAGATTTATGTAGCACAGAACAAAAACAGACCTAAGTTTTCAAAAACACAACTTAAGAACAGAAAATCCTATGAAAAATATGGGAAACTCGATAAGTATGGAAGATGTACAACAGCCATTGCCAACGTTGGCAGAAATCTGATGCCAACAACGGAAAGAGGCGCAATTGGAATGATCAAGCCAACAGGATGGCATACAGTTAAATATGATTGTGTAAATGGGAAATATTTGTATAATCGTTGTCATCTAATTGGGTACCAGTTAACTGGAGAAAATGCGAATAAGAAGAACCTGATCACAGGAACAAGGGCATTAAATGTGGACGGGATGTTACCATTTGAAAATATGGTTGCTGATTATGTAAAAGAAACAGGAAATCATGTGTTGTATCGTGTTACTCCTGTTTTTAAAGGAAAAGAAAAATTAGCCCGTGGAGTACATATGGAAGCTCAATCCATTGAAGACAAAGGAAAAGGTATTAAATTCAACGTATTTGTTTTCAATGTACAGAAAGGCATTGTAATTAACTACAAGGATGGATCTAGTCATCTCAGTGGACAGAAAGTAACAAAGACAACAAAATCAACTAAGAAAAAGTATAAAACAACAAAAGCTCCAAAGGTAAATAAAAATGTAAAATATGTATGGGTTCCACGAACAGGAAAGAAATATCATTATAAAAGTTCATGCAGTAATATGAGAAATCCAAGCAAAATCACAAAATCTGAAGCAATCAAACGTGGATATACAGCATGTAGGAAATGTGTGCATTAGGAGAGAAATATTATGAAGAAATGCTATCCATTAGAAATGGTTAATAAAGTTGCAAACACTTATAACGATTGTTGGAATATTGTAGAACATTTTCGGAATGACAGTCAATTACCAAAATGGGATGGACGTTGCTATATACCTATTGCAGCTGGATTGGCAATTGCTTCAGATGGGATCATGGATCCAGATGTTCTTTGGAATTCAGCAACAGAAGCAACATTAATAGCAGCAACTGCTGCATGGAGATTACATAAACAGATCTATTCATTTGACCATGCGATGGAAAAAGTGCTAATAAGCCAGGCTGACCAGAATTTAAAGATTCCTATCGATATTCTTAACAAGATCCCGTTTTTCTGTGTTTATATCGAAACTACAATAATGGAAGACATGGATGGATTTTTTGTTCATTTTGAATCTGATACAAATACAGGAGAATTGGAATTAAGGTTTCTGATTGTATATGACGATGGAGATATTCTCCCAATTCCATTTCATTTGATTGAAGGCGGAACAATTAATGACGGAATCAATGCATCATTTGAAAAGGCAAATGAAAATAAACGTGCATTGCGTGCAGATAAGTATGAAATAGATGACGCAAAAGACTATACGAGAGATCTTTGTTGTAAACTTTTGCAACTTGTGTTATATGTTTGTTCAAAAAATAAAGAAATGGTTGAAGATCCTATGCAGAAAAAGATTACAAAACAACCAAAATCATTTCAGTTTATTAAAGATAAATATCGTGAAGTACAGAGGTGGAATTTTGGAGAACAAAGTGGCGATTTCATCCGTAAATTTTACAAAACACTTGATTTTGAAGAAGATATTAAAAAGAAAAATGAAACAAACACAACAGGTAGTTCAAAAAAATCCAAAACAAATGGAACTCCAAAGCGTCCACATCTTCGCAAAGCACATTGGCATCATTACTGGGTCGGATCAGATAGCGAAGAAAATCGCACATTGGAATTAAAATGGATGGCTCCAATGTTCATACATAAAGACGATGTAGATGAAGATGTGTAGAAATTGAAGATATCGATATTTCAGATGTTGAATTATAAAGAATAAACTCTGGTGGAAAAAACTGCCAGAGTTTTTCGTTTGCAATTAAAGAGGGAAGATGTTATAATCAAAATAGAATATATGTTCGGGAGGGAGAAGTTTATGGGCAAATATGACGATATCATAGATCTGCCTCATCATGTATCAAAAAAACATCCGCAAATGTCCATGCAAAGTAGAGCCGCACAGTTTGCTCCATTTGCAGCATTGAGAGGACAAAAGGAAAGATATGAAGAAGTGCGGAGGATTGTAGAACCGAAAAGAATTCTCACAGAAGCACAGAAAGAACAGATCGATCAGGATCTGCAATGGATCTTTTTAAATATATCCAAGCATCCAATAGTAGAAATGACATATTTTGCTCCAGATTTGCGTAAACCTGGAGGAACATATGAGACATATAAGGGAAAGATCAAATGGATCGATCAAAAGGAAAAAGAAATCATCTTTATGGATAATAAACGAATTGCGGTAAAAAATTTGTATGAGATATCACTTACTAATGCCCACAGGCAAGCCTGTGAGTTTTCCCGCTCAAAACTTATATGACAGATTAGGAGGACAATAATGAGAGTATATGATATTGATCGAGAAAAGAAAGAATATAATACAGAGTGTGGCATTTTTAAAGAAGGAGACCAGGTGCAGGTGACACTTTTTGATGCTTCATTTCCTACAAAATATCAGATCTTGAATGTATCTGAAGATGGTGGACATGCATTTTTCTTGTTTCATAATGAAGAGACAGGAGATATCATAACACAGGCAGATGTAGAAATTGATGATATGATCAAAGTTGGGTAGAGAGTCTTTTGAAGTCTGGAGAAAATATTGGAATCACGGAGGTATCGAAGATGCCAGAACAAAGAGAAAAATTAACAAAACAACAACAACGAACATACGATTTTATTCGGGAAAAAGTAGCAGAACAAGGGTATCCACCATCTGTAAGAGAAATTGGCGAGGCCATTGGTTTAAGCTCTCCCGCGTCTGTTCATGCTCATATTGAAAGTTTGGAAAGAAAAGGATATATCAAAAAAGATCCGACAAAACCAAGGACAATTGAAGTAATTGATGACATCAATAATAAAGCAAGGGTTATGAAAGATTTAGGTCATAAGGTCGATTTTGTCCCGATCATCGGAACAGTAACAGCAGGAGAGCCAATTCTTGCAGTACAAAATATAGAGGACTACTTTCCAGTTCCTGCGATCCGATGTCATGATATCCCTCATTTTATGCTACGAGTTCATGGCGAAAGCATGATCAAAGCTGGAATATTTGATGGTGATATGGTGTTGGTTGAGCAGACTACCACTGCTGAAAATGGAGATATTGTAGTTGCCTTATTAGGAGATTCAGCGACCGTGAAACGATTTTATAAAGAAAATGGTTATTATCGTTTACAACCAGAAAATGATACTATGGATCCAATTATTGTATCAGATGTATCAATTATCGGAAAAGTTGTTGGAGCATATCGATCATTTTAAAGAAAAAGAGACTCGCAAAAATGATGCGGATCTCTTCTTTTTTTTGTGTGCAATTATAAAAACTAATTTAGTTGATCTATTTGAGTTGTAGATTTCGTGCGACAAATATAAGAACCCGTTGGTGTCTGAGTAAATGACATTTCTGTAATGCCATTAAAATATCCTAACATCATATCTGCTGCCTTTTGATCTACACATACTCCATCTTCCACTTTTACATTCATCTGCCAATTTTCTAAATTTTTGATTGGTTCATCATAAATAGCGACGCCAGAATTAATAAAAGATATTCCGACTTCTTTTGTTTTAAATGGAAAGTTTTCAAAAAATAATTTTTCTCCTTGAATTTTAATTTTAAACATAAATTTTCTCCACACCTTTCTGAAAAAATGTACCTATAAAATTGAAAGCAGCTACAAAATGGGGAGATCATAGCTGCTTCAAAAAATTAAGATACATGGTAATATTATAAGAAGTATAAAACATCTACATGACTATATTACTATATCTTGGTTTTATAAGTCAATAATCAGAACATATTTTCGAAAAAATTTTATTTTTTTCTTCCCCTTTTTGTAATTTGAATGCTTTATACAATGTAACGGAAAATATATGCAAAAAAGGAGTACAAATCATGAATGATGAAATGAAAAAAGCTGCAAAACTTTGGATTCAAGATGAATTAAAAGAGATTGAACAAAATGAGACCAAAGCAGAATGGAAACCGAGTTTAAAATTTCGGCTAAAGATGAAGTGGATCTTTTGGAAAGCCAAAATGAAAGAACAATTTTTCAGATAATATCTCTCATATTTGATATGAGGAGGTGCTTTTGAATGAAAAAGATAATCCCTACGATCGGGATGATCGCATGCTTTATAGTTGCCATATTTTTTGGTCGTAAAGCTTGGAATTTACATGTGGAATATCAGAAAGCCGATCATGAATACCAAAAGATCAAAAAAATGAAGAAGAAAAAAGAAAGAAGTATTGATTTTGAAAGATTGCATAAGATCAATCCAGATATCGTTGCATGGATTGAAGTTCCTGGAACGAATATCGATTATCCAGTTGTACAAGGAAAAAATAATGAAGAATATATGCATCATACCTTTTGGAAAAATTATAATTTCGCTGGATGCATCTTCTTAGATAGTCATTGTCATCAGGATTTTTCTTCAGATAATAGCGTGATCTATGGGCATCATATGCGAAATGGAACAATGTTTGCTCAATTGGTAAAATTCAGAGAAGATTCTTTTGTAAAAAAACATCGTAGAATCATCTTATATCTGCCAGGAGAAACAAGAAAATTAAACGTCGTGTCTGCTTATGCTGGCCCAGCAACAAGTGTTCCTATTGACTTTGGCAATCAAAAGGACCAGCAACGATTTTATCAAAGAATTCTTGCAAAAAGCACGATTCCAAGCAGAAAGATCAAAAAGCATTTATATACTTTCGTAACATGCAGCTATGAAAGAAACGGAAATCGTACTTATGTTTACGCAACAGAAGAATGAGACTTGCACAAGCAGGTCTCTTTTTCTCATATGTAATCTTTATCTTTTTTCTCATCTGTCATATTTAATCCGTAACTAGATGACGAATTTGAGAAAGGGTGATTTCGATCATGACACAATTAGAAGAAGATTTATATGATATTTTGAAAACAGATACTACGCCAATCATAGAGAGAGCACAAATGTTGCATATATTCTTTGTTCAAATGCTGAAACATGGGATTAATAAACCATCGATGGATTTCGTATCATATGCAGAGAAAAACGACATTGTTATGAACTCCTTATGTAATATTGCAGCTTATACAATTCGATATGATTCATGTTTAGATTTACAAAAACAAGGCCAAATAACGCACACTGTTGAAAAATCTAAATGGATTCGATTGTCGGATGCGAAATTCTTTTTGAAATATTGTAATGACGAAGTTGATGTCGATAATAGCATTGGAAGTTGTTTTCTTCATGAATATATGAAAGACACATCAATTATGCAAGAAGAAATCTTGTATTTCTTATATAGTTTTTTGCATTATATTTCAAAGAATTTTGATGGAGATCTACAAATGATGAGCATTTATGGCAAAAAATGGTACCAAAAAGAAAAGTAAATCTTAAATTGCAAAAGCAGGGAGTCCGCTTCCTGTTTTTTATTTTTCTCTGAAAATCTCATATTTGTAATGTAAATGATTATGACGAATTAGAGAAAGAAAGGAGAACAATTATGATTTCAAGATCAGTAGTTTACCATGTTGACACGGAAAAAGAAGCAGATATGTCTGCAGAAGCATTAACCTGGCTGTATCGTCAGGTATTAAATCAGGAATCCAATATCCCATGTATTCAGATCTGCTTGGGGACCCATAAAGAAGTAGAGATCTATATTCATGATGATCTTTCATCAGCCACAAAAGCAATGGTTCCTGAAGAAGTATGGGAATTTTTAACAGAAGCAGAAGCTGCTGAGTGTAATGCCGTAAGTTTTGAATTGTAAAGGAGAAAGAAATATGTTTTTAGTAATTTGTTATGCGGTTCATGAGAAAAAATTAGCTGGAGTCTATCAATTTCATTCACAGGATGAGGCTTTTGCATGTATGGAAATGGATGTAAAAAACACATATGATGAAGAAATCGCTAATAGTGGGAATTCTATGGATGACATAGACTTTGATATCGATGAAACGAAAGGAATTGTGACAGATCATGCAGCAGATTGCTGCTGGACATGGGAAGTTGTTGAAATTTAAGAAAAGGAGAAAAATTATGGGACAGAGATCACAGATTTTCGTAAGATTTGAAAAGGAACTTGGAGAAAAAGAGATTGTCGCAAGATATTTCAATTGGAATTATGGAGAAAGAATGATCAGTAGAGTTTATCATACGATCGATTGGATCAAAAGACATTTGGAAATAACAAATTCAGATCCTGGACAATATTTATCCTGGAATCGGAAAAAGCTGATCCGTATTCTGGATACAAATTTCGATATGTGTGATGTTGTTATTACTTCTAATATTTTGAAAGAATATGAGGAATGTGACTGGAATATGTCATTAAATGATTTCATGTTCAATGGGCAAGATAATAATGACGGGAAAGCATTTATTGATGTGAAACGTGACGGGACGATCAAATATGCATTGTTAACAAGAAATAATGCTTTGCGTGATCCTTCAGAATATATGTTATGGGATATCGGGAAAGAATGGATGTTTCCAAATAAACGCATCTCTAAAAGAATGATCGACATTACAAAGGAGAATATTCAAGAATTATCTGAAATTGCTACACTTATGACGGAAGAAGAAGTCAAAGAATTTATGGAATACAAATACCAAAGGAGAAAAGAAGAATGAATCTTGTTAATACGTATGAAAAAATTTTTAAAACTGTATTGCATAATTATACATGCGATGATGTCGAGTTAAATCTGTTACATTTCGAATTTCCTGTTCATGCGAAGAAAGCAGAGCTGCTGGAAATTTATGCGAAACTTGTAAAAACGATCAATGGAGACGATGTTGTTTATCTGACAAATATTCAAAAATTTGTAGATGGACATGGAGCAACATATATTTCTGGAACAGTTGCAGAACCTGATTTATCTGATTTTGAGGATGATTTTCATGGGAATTTCTCAGAATTTCTAACAAGGTGTTTCAAAGATCGAATAGACTGGTACCGAATCAGTCAGAATAAAGAACTTGGCAAATTTCCTCATGGAGGCGTATTTGGAGAAAAATTAGAATTAATTGTATAGTTAAATTTCAAGGGGATCGTAATGGTCTCCTTTTTTTTATTTTTCTTTCCATCTCTCATATCTAATATGTAAATAGAAATGACGACATAGAGAAAAGGAGAACCGATATGTATTATGTAATCGTTCAAAGTAGCCAGTATAACAAACACACTTTTTCATTTGAAAAGAAAAAAGATGCCATTGATTTTGTTGCCGATCAGTTTGAGATCAGATTGAAACTTTTCTCAGAGAAAAAAGACGAAATTTGCAATGTTTTTTCAAAATGGACATATGATTCTCTACTGGATTATCTTCAAAAACATAATTTTAAGGAGCGTGTGACAACCGATAAAATTGTGATCAATTATGGTTTAAAAAAAGATCAAAAGCTTGTTGCGAATCGGGAGATCAGTTGGTATATGTCCCATGAAAGAGGAAATAGCGATGTTGTAAACCTTATGACTGACCCAGAATATGAATTTGAATGTAATATTTCAGAAGAAATGCTTTCTGGAGAAGTAACTCTTCCAGGAGCTGCGTATATATGGTTTAATGATATTGGTGTAGAATTTGAATTCTGCATTATTGAAAACGGTGAAAACTACAGTGCAATTTACCGGATGGATATGAATAAAGCAGGTGACGATTTTGAAACAGATCATGATGAATTTTGTCATTATGAAATTGATCCTACCGATCCTGAATGGAAAACCAATCTTGAGATTGCAATGTGTAAAGCTTTAATTGGTCTACATCGTTTAGATCTTCATTTAAAAGAAAAAGATATTTGGAGAATGTCCAGTAAGATCGTTGGCATGAGATTTTCATCCATTGAAGAAATGAAAGAATGGATTTTTAAAGAATTAAATCTGAAAGAATATCAGC
>OLPN01002050.1_pt1 | contig 16565 bp, 14 predicted proteins | sample 1672601 | NCBI WGS metagenome assembly OLPN01 (sample SAMEA3136704, study PRJEB25190) | human gut metagenome | reverse complement strand
AGCCGCCGGAGCGGTGCTTGAGCCGTTAGGCGGGAATTGTGCGGTATTGCCTTAATAGATTCCTGCCGGGGCCTGGGTGTTTACGAAATACAGCTCGTACCACAAAATAAAGGAATAGAAGCTCCAAATCTTGGTCATGTTCTTGGCCTTGCCCGCCTTATGATCATCCAGCAGGCGCATGATTTCGTCCACATTAAAGAACTTTTCGGCAACGGGGCCAGTGAACTTTTCCTTTACCATATTATAGTACTTATCTTCCCGCAGCCAGTCGTTCAGCGGCACGGGGAAGCCCAGCTTTTTGCGATGGGCAACACTTTCCGGCAGCTGCTTCATGGCGGCACCGCGCAGAGCGATCTTGGTGGACTCTTTGCCGGAGCGGTATTTCTGCGGGATGGACAGTGCCACATCCAGCATGTTGCGGTCCAGGAAAGGCACGCGCAGTTCCAGGCTGTTGGCCATGCTCATGCGGTCGGCTTTCAGCAGGATATCATACAGCATCCAGGTGTGCATGTCCACCCACTGCAGCTGGGTGGGTTCATCCAGACCCTGCACTTTATCAAAATAAGGCTTAAAGAACTGTTCCGGGCGGGGGCTGTGGTAGTTCTTTTTCAGGCAGCGGTCACGTTCAGCCGGGTCCAGGAAAACATAGTTGGCGCGCATATAGCGCTGCCAGGGTTCTTCTGCACCGCGCACCAGAAAGTGCTTGCCCTTAAAGTCCGGCAGTTTGGATGCCACTGCGCCTGCGGCCTTACGCAGCGCTTTGGGCACCTTATGCTCGTAATCCATAAAGTGAACCGCCTGGCAGTACATGGGGTAGCCGCCAAACAGTTCATCGGCACCTTCGCCGGAAAGCACGACCTTGACGTACTTGCGGGCGTTCTGGGCCAAAAAGTAAAGCGGAACTTCCGCCGGGTTGGGCATGGGTTCATCCAGGTACCACTGGATCAGGCGGTTGGCTTCAAAGAACTGTTCGGCATCCACCTTATTGGCAATGCTGGGCACACCGATTTCCTTACTGAACTCCTGGGCATACGGCAGCTCGGAGTATTTTTCCTCCGCATAGCCGACCGAGAAGCTCTTGACATGCGGAGTACCCTTAGCAACCTCGTTGACCACAAAGCTGGAATCCACACCGGAAGAAAGGAAGCAGCCAACCTCAACATCGGCAATCTGGTGGGCGGCAACGCTTTCGGCAAAGGTATCGGTGATGATTTTTTCCCACTCTTCCAGGCTCTTGGAATCGTCCACATGGTACTTGATCTCATAGTAGCGTTCCACTGTCAGCTCGCCATTTTCCCAGGTGAACATACATCCGCTGGGCAGCTTGTAGACATTTTTGAACATGGTTTCCTCATTGGGGATATACTCAATGCTCAAATATTCCGGCAGGCGTTCCTCGTTTAGTTCCTTTTTGAAACCGGGATGAGCCAGAAAGCTTTTGATCTCGCTGCCAAACAGGAACAGACCATCCTGATTATAATAATAGAACGGTTTGATACCGAAGATATCCCGCGCACCAAACATGGTTTTGGTTTTCTGGTCCCAGATCACGAAGGTGAACATGCCGCGCAGTTTGCCGGGCAGCTGATTGCCCCACTGCTCATAGCCATGCAGCAACACCTCGGTATCGGACCGGGTGGCACAGGTATGGCCTGCGGCGATCAGTTCCTCGCGCAGGGTCTGGAAGTTATAGATCTCGCCGTTAAAAATGCAGACAAGACTGCCATCCTCATTGAACATGGGCTGCTTGCCGCCCTCCAGGTCAATGATGGAAAGGCGGCGGTGGCCCAGGGCTACCTGGTCGTCCACATAGTAGCCTTCGCCGTCCGGGCCGCGGTAGGTGATCAGGTCCGCCATTCCTTTTACAATGCGGCGGGCGGTTTCCGCTTTATGGTTGCGCTCAGCAAAGCCGGTAATGCCACACATAGGCGCTTTCCCCTCTCTATATTATAATGGTTTGTTTTGTTACAGGCTGGCGTTTCTATGATTGCCAAAAGGGCGGCGGGTGCACAATGTGCGCCCCTACGGGGGCCAGCGATTTTATTTATAGTGTGTGATAGCCTTTATTCTATCATCAATCCCGCAGGCCCTTATTGCCATAGTAGCGGGCGGTTTTGCGGTAGTAGTTCAGCTGGCTGCGGATGTACCAGAGCCAGCGCTTCAGGTTCCAATCCTCTTTGCAGAACAGCTGGTGGGCACATTTGCCCTCTTTTTTCAGCTTATCCGCACGGGCCAGCAGATCCGGGTCCTTCAGGTATTTTTTGATCACGCCGTAGGGGGCAATCATCCACAGGCTCTTGGTATCGGCAATGGTCAGGCCAAGTTCCTTGTGCTCCAGCACATCCTCCACCAGCCACTTGGACAGGTTATACCCTGCCGCGGTGACAAAGTAGCTGGAACGGCCCTGACGGGGGTTCATCTCAAACATCTTGTACTCGCCGGTGCGGGCGTCGTACTTGATGTCCATATTGGCAAAGCCTTCCCACTGCATATCTTCCAAAAAGTTTTTCAGCTTTTCCAGCAGGGCAGCATCATTGTATTCGGGGTCAGACAAGATGGCCGCATAGTTGCCGATGCCTTCGGGGGTCTGCTCTTCCAGCAGGGGGCGGCCCAAAGCCATCAGCTTGACTTTGTGGTCCAGGCCGCAGTAGGCGTTCAGCACACGCATGCAGTTGTCATCGCCGGGGATATACTCCTGCAGAATCAATTCGTCCTGGTAGCTGCTGCCGTAAATGGCGGCGGTGATGGCGTCAAATTCTTCGCGGTTATTGGCAAGGAACACCTTTTTCTTATGGGGGAAGGTGCAGTTCCAATACGCCGGGGAATTGCTCGCCTTGATGATAACGGGGAACGCAAACGGCAGTTCTATATTTTTATAGTTCTGCGCATTGCAGGTTGCCGTTTTGGGGTAGCTCAGGCCGTGTGCTTCGCAGGCACGGTAAAAGTTTTCCTTAATATCCAGGTCCAGCACGGTTTGCAGTTCCGGGCAGGCAAAGTGGTAATAGGGTTTCAGGGCATCGCGGTGGCGGCCCATCAACACGGTGTAACCGTCCGCGCAGGAAACCAGCACCAGCGGCTTGTCCGCATGGGCTTTTGCGTAATCGGTCAGCGTTTTTACAAACGTTTCATCGTTTTCCAAATCAGGTTCCAGCACGGCAATTTTTACAAGATTGGTGTTGGAAGTTGCAACCAGCGCACCCTTGCAGATGGCCACGCTGCGCACGCCATACTGCTGGTAAAAGCTGCGTGCCATACCATAAACATTGGCATCGCTGCCAAGAAGTACCGGTAAAAAATCAAACATAATACCAAACCTTTCCCATTTTGGTTATCCTTTATTTTACCGCCATTGCCACCACATGTCAAACGGCAATATCGCCTGCTTTGGGGGTGCGGGCACAGCGTTTTTTGTCTGCGCGGGCGAAAATTCCAGCAGCATTCGCCGCAAAATGCTTTTCTTTACGGCGCGAACCGTGTATAATAGGGCATATCGTACAAACAGTACCGGTTCCCGCCGGGGCAAGAAAGTAATAACCTGCGGTTTGTTTTTAACTCCGCAGCCAGTTGAGGATTATAACCATGTGTGGAATTGTTGGCTTTGTCGGCGCACGCGCCGACATGCAGGAAATTTTGCAGGGCATGATGGATGCCATCGCCCACCGCGGCCCCGATGGTCAGGGCCAGTTTATTGAAGGCCCGGCAGCCCTTGGCCAGCGCCGCCTTTCCATCATTGACCTGGAGGGCGGCAAACAGCCCATGTTCAATGAGGACCAGAACCTCGCCGTCATCTTTAACGGCGAGATCTACAACTTCCAGGAGTTGACCGCCGAATTGATGCGCGCCGGGCACATCTTCGCCACCCGGTCCGACACCGAAGTTTTGCTGCACGGGTACGAGCAGTGGGGCAAGGAGATGCTGCAAAAGCTGCGCGGCATGTTCACTTTTGCCATCTGGGACCGCAAGAACGAAACGTTGTTCTGCGCGCGCGACCATTTTGGCATCAAGCCGTTCTATTATTACCAAAACGATGCCGGAGAGCTGCTGTTTGGCAGCGAGATCAAAAGCTTTTTGGCCCACCCCGGCTTCAAGAAAGAGCTGAACGAAGAGCAGCTGCCGCTGTATCTTTCCTACCAGTATTCCCCCGGGGAGGATACCTTCTTCAAGGGCGTCAAAAAGCTGATGCCCGCCCACTGGCTGGAATGGAAAGCCGGGCAGCTGACGGTGCAGCGCTACTGGCAGCCCAAGTTCGACCCCGATGATTCCCGCACACTGGAAGAGTGGGAGGACGAGATCAGCGCGGCGATGAAAGAGAGCGTGCAGGCACACAAGATCGCCGATGTTGAGGTTGGCAGCTTCCTTTCTTCCGGCGTGGATTCCAGCTACATGGCCGCGCTGGCCCATGTGGACAAAACATTCACCGTTGGCTTTGCCAACAAGCAGTATGACGAAACCGACTATGCACAGGAGTTTTCCAAGCACATCGGGGTCAAGAATTACGCTTACCGCATTACGCCGGAGGAATACTGGGCCAACCTGGGCAAGATCCAGTACCACATGGATGAGCCTCTGGCGGATGCCGCTTCGGTCGCGCTGTACTTTGTCAACCGCGAAGCATCCAAGCAGGTCAAGGTCTGCCTGTCCGGCGAGGGCGCCGATGAATTTTTCGGCGGGTACAACATTTATAAAGAGCCGTTTACCGTAACCTGGTATGACAAGATTCCCCTGCCCATCCGCCGGGCCATCGGCGCGGTGGCGGACCTGCTGCCGCCGGTGCATGGCATCAACTTTTTGGTGCGCCGCGGCAAGCCGCTGGCGGAGCGTTACATCGGCAACACCAACCTGATGGATGAGCACCGCAAGAAAAAGCTGCTGAAAAACTACCACCCCGGCAAGCTGCCCACCGACCTTTCCCGCCCGTACTTTGAGCTTTCCAAGGGGCAGGACGCTGTGACCCAGATGGAAACCTGCGACCTGAACCTGTGGATGGTGGGCGATATTCTGCTGAAAGCCGACAAGATGAGCATGGCCAACAGCCTGGAGCTGCGCGTGCCGTTCCTGGACCGCAAAGTATTTGAACTGGCAAGTCATATTCCGACCAAGTGCAAGGTGAACGCCAACCAGACCAAGATTGCGATGCGCGGTGCGGCAGAAAAGACCATTCCCGCCAAAACGGCAGACAAAAAGAAGCTCGGCTTCCCTGTTCCGGTACGCGCCTGGCTGCGGGATGAGCAGTATGCGGGCGTTGTGCGCAAGGCATTTAACACCCCCGCCGCGGAGCAGTTTTTCCGCACAAAAGAGCTGAATGCCATGCTGGACCAGCATATTTCCGGCAAGCGGGATAACTGGCGGCAGATCTGGTGCATTTTTATGTTCTTAGTCTGGTACGATGAATACTTTGTAAAACGCTGAGGTGATAACAACATGCTGTTAAAACAACTGCTGAAAAATCTGGACTATACACTTGTTCAGGGCTGCCTGAATACCGAAGTGACTGACATTTACTATGATTCCCGCAAGGTAACGCCGGGCGGTCTGTTTGTCTGCATCGTCGGCACCCAGCGGGACAGCCATGATTACGCCGCGGACGTTGCCGCCAAAGGCGCCGCCGTGCTGGCCATCCAGCACGACCTGCCCGCCGAGGTGCTGGCCGCTTTGCCGGATGTGACCGTGGTCAAGTTCGAGAACACCCGTTACGCCATGGCGCTGCTTTCCACCGCCTATTTTGGCCGTCCCGCGCTGGAAATGACGATGGTTGGCGTGACCGGCACCAAGGGCAAAACCACCACCACCCACATGATCAAGGCTGTGCTGGAAGCCGCAGGTCACAAGGTCGGCATGGTCGGCACCAACGGCGTGTATTACCCCGGCCACCACTATGACCTGAACAACACCACCCCCGAGAGCTATGAGCTGCAAAAGATCCTGCGCCAGCTGGCGGATGCGGGGTGCGATGCCTGCGTGATGGAAGTTTCCAGCCAGGGCATTATGATGGATCGCGTGGCGGGCATCCATTATAAAGTGGGCGTGTTCACCAACCTGTACCCGGACCACATCGGCCCCGGCGAACATTCCAGCTTTGAGGAATACCGCAGCTGGAAAGGCAAGCTGTTCCAGCGCTGCGATGTCGGCGTGGTAAACGCCGATGACCCCAACACCGAAGCATTGCTGGAAGGCCACACCTGCAAGCTGGTTACCTATGGCATCCACGCCCCCAAGGTGGACTACCGCGCCAGCGAGCAGTACCGCCTGCTGCGCAACAAGGAGATGCTGGGCGTTGAGTTCACCCTGACCGAGCCGGACGGCCACACGCTGGACGTACAGGTGGGCATGCCGGGGCTGTTCAGTATTTACAACGCCCTGGCCACCATCGGCGTGGGCAAGGTGCTGGGCCTTGCGGATGCCCCCATCCATGAGGGACTGAAAAAGGCGCTCGTCAAAGGCCGTGTGGAGCTGGTGCCCATCAGCCACAAGTTCACCATCCTGATCGACTATGCCCACAACGAAGCCGCCACCGAAAGCCTGATTGAAACCCTGCGGGAGTACAACCCCAACCGCCTGGTCGTGGTGTTCGGCTGCGGCGGCAACCGCAGCAAGCTGCGCCGTTACGGCATGGGCGAAGTGTGCGCCAAGTTGGCGGATTTCAGCATCCTGACCGAAGACAACAACCGCTTTGAAAAAGTGGAAGATATTATCGCGGACATCAAAACCGGCATGGCCAAGGGCAACCCGGACGCCAAGTATGTGGAAATTCCCGACCGGCTGGATGCCCTGCATTACGCCATTGACCACGCGCAGGAGGGCGACCTGATTGCCGTAATTGGCAAAGGCCACGAAGCCTACCGTGACCGCGAGGGTGTTAAAACGCCGTTTTTGGAGCGCGAGCTGATTGAAGAGTACGCCGCTGAAACTGGGGTAGAATAAGCAATTTTGCAGGGCTATGCTTTGCCTTTTGCTGCTTTGCGGCAAAAGCGGCACGGCCCTGCTTTTCTTTTGCACAAAACTATGGTATACTGTTTGTGTATGCTAAAAAATTCAAACCGAACCAATGCGGAAAGGAGGCCGGTTTGATGACCACACAACCACCTGACCGGCTTTTCCGCCCGGTCAGCCCAGCAGCACAGGCCAAGGGCGAGCGCGTGTTCTGCGCTGCCGTGGCGCTGCTGCTGGTTTTATCGGAGGTATTCAGCTCCAACATTCAAAACACACTGCCCACATTCAGCCATGTGTGCCGCATTGCCTTAACCGTTACGGCGGCGGTGCTGCTGGTTGCCAAAAGCCTACTGCTGACCCAGTGGCAGACCAAACAACAGGCGCTGACGGCTGCCGCGTTGGCCGCTTTTGCGGTGTTTACCACCGCATACGGGCACGACCAATGGTTTTTGTTTGCCGTTTTGCTTGGCATTGGTGCCAAGGATGTTGATTTGCGCCGGGTGCTGCAGGTCTACCTTGCCGCAGCGGCTGGCGGGCTGCTGGCGGTGCAGCTGCTGCACGCCGCAACGCCGCTGGTGCCCTACCTGTACTACTGCCGCAACTGGGATTACGGCTATGGCCATTACAACGGGTACGGTGCCCGGCTGGCCGGTGTATTTTTTGCCTGGGGCTGGCTGCGTTGGCCGCGCCTGCGCTGGTGGGACTGGGGCGGCCTGGCTGCCCTGGCAGCCTACACGCTGCTGGTGCCCGGCTGCCGCGGGGCTGGCATTGCCATGGTGCTGCTGCTGGTTTTGTTTTTGCTGCAGCGTGCCTTGCCTGCCTTTTTTGAAAGCCGCCTCTGGCACGGCATGGCTCTGGCTGCCGCACCGCTGGCGCTGGGGTTCAGCCTGTTGGCCGGGCGGCTGTTTGACCCGGATCATCCCACCGCCACCCCGCTGCTGGACAAACTGAACGGCCTGCTTTCCGGCCGGTTCGAGATCTGGCGCCATGTGTTCTGGGGGTATCCCCTCTACCACCCGGAGCAGGACGGGGTGCCCGGCTGGTACCATGATGCCATGCCCAAGGCCGTTACCCTTTTGGGTGGCCTTGCCACTGATGGAGACGAGCACCACGCCATTGATAACTCTTTCCTTGCCATCCCGATGAACAAGGGCGTGTTGGGCGCTGTGGTGATTGGGGTCATCTTCCTGCTGTTGATGTGGCGGCTGTGCCAAAACCGCTGCACGGGCGAAACTTTGTTTTTGACGGTGATCCTGGTTTACTTTTTGATGGAAAACAAATGCTTTTTGTTCTCCGCCGACCCCTTCATTCTGCTGCTGCCCGCAGCGCTGTTTCCCGCAAAGGGCAAGCCTCTGCCGGTCGTCTGCCCGCCGGTAACACGAGGGTGTATCTGAAAAGAATAGAAAATCTGCCTGAACCTGTTTGCAGTGTGCAAACGATCCAGGCAGTTTTATTTTTATCCAATTTGTTTTTTGTCAAAAGCGGGCTTATCTCACAGCTCGCTGAGGATATTGCCGTCAATGGAGATGGTGATGACCTGCCACGGGATGAACTTGCCGCTGTTCTGCAAGGCCACCTTGGCGGCGCGTTCCAGCCCGCCGCAGCAGGGCACTTCCATCCGCACCACCGTCACGCTCTGGATGTTATTTTCGCGGATAATCTGGGTCAGCTTTTCGCTGTAATCCACATCGTCCAGCTTGGGGCAGCCCACCAGCGTGATATGGCCGCGGATGAACTTTTGATGGAAGTTGGCGTAAGCATAGGCCGTGCAGTCCGCTGCAATCAGCAGTTTGGCCCCATCAAAGTAGGGGGCGTTGACCGGAACCAGTTTGATCTGCACCGGCCATTGGGAAAGCTGAGACCGCAACACCGGCATGTCCTCCCCTGCCGGTTCCGGCTTATGCTGCATCTGGCGCATCTGGCTGCCGGGGCAGCCGTGGTGCATTTGCGGCACAGGCTGGTGGAACATGCTGCGGGCCGCGCTGCCGGGGCAGCCGCCCAGCGGCTTTTGGGCGGCTGCGGCTTTCTGGCGCTTGTTTTCCTCCACAGCCTTTTCATCATAAGCGGCGGCTTCGCGCTCCACAAAGGTGATAGCGCCGGTGGGGCAATGGGGCAGGCAGTCGCCGAAGCCATCGCAGTAGTCATCCCGCATCAGTTTGGCCTTGCCGTTGACCATGGCGATAGCACCTTCGTGGCAGGCATTGGCGCAGGCACCGCAGCCGTTGCATTTATCGGTATCGATCTGGATAATTTTGCGAATCATAGAGGGTGTTCCTTTCTCCGCGCCGTTCAATGCCGTGCATTGCTGTGCGGCGCGCTGCTCTTTTCTTTTTGCTGTGCTTGTATTATAATGCCATCAGGCCAATAAATCTGTGGTTATAACCACAAAAAGCGAGGAATCCCATGGAAAAAACAGCCAGCACCCCCATCCAGCTTTTCCGTGGCATGACGGCGGACGAACTTGCCGCCCTGCGCGCCACCCACTGCATCCGTGTGCAGCGTTATGACAAAAACGCTCTGATCTGCCATGCGGGCCGTGTGGTACATGAGATCGGCATTGTGCAAAGCGGCAGCGTAAACGTAGAATCCAACGACCTGTGGGGCAACAAAAGCATTTTGAGCCATGTGGAAGCCGGGCAGGCGTTTGCCGAAACTTATGCCCTGTGCGGCGAGCCGCTGATGGTGGATGTGGCCGCCGCGGAGCCGTGCGAAATTTTATGGCTGGATCTTGTACCCATGCTGCAGCAGCAAAACACTGCCGCCAGCTGGTACCCCAAGTTTTTGCACAACCTGTTACTGCTTTCTATGCAGAAAAACCTGGCGCTCTCCCAACGCATCCGGTGCACCACACCAAAAAGTGTGCGTGGGCGGCTGCTGACCTATCTTTCTGCGCAGGCAGTGCGGGCGGGCAGCACGCATTTTTCCATCCCGTTTGACCGCCAGCAGCTGGCGGACTACCTGAACCTGGACCGCAGCGCACTTTCCAAGGAACTAGGCAAAATGCGGGACGATGGGCTGATCCGCTGCCGCAAAAACGAATTTGAGCTGTGCGGAACGGAATAACGCCCCCTTATCCCCTATCCTTAAGGCAACACCGCACAATTCCCGCCTTGCTGCCTGCTTCGTCCAGCTTGTTGGCTTTCAACAGGCGGATCACTTCGGGGATATTGGTCTGGATGGGGCACCCCTGCTGGCAGCGCGGCTTTTTGCAGCCCAGACACTGGTTGGCTTCGTCCATGACATGTAGTGCCATTGTTTTTCCTCATTTTGCAACGATTTTGCGTGTTAAAAGTGCAACAAAGTTTCAACTCCGCGCACTTTTTATCCATATTTATATTATAATAGCACTACATGCGCCGTGTACGCAAACCCCATGGGCTGTATTTTGTACCGGCAAAGTAACGAAAAATCAACCGCTTTGCTGTGCATATCAGCAGCAATTTGCAGTTTTTGGTCCTGCCCCGCCAAACCCGCAAGGCTGGTGCCCGCCGGAATTTTTGCGTGCTTTAACAGCGGCAGCGCGCTGCGCTTTGCCCCCAGCACCAACAGGTACGGCGGCAGCGCGGGCAGGCCCGCGGCGGGCACATCCAGCACAGCATCCAGTACCAGTCGCCGCAGGCGGGCCGTGGGGTAGCGCTTGGTTTTCAGGCGGTCATACAGATCATTTACCGTTTCTGCTTCGCGGGCTGCGGCATACAGGCGGTTTTCCAGCCCTTCGCCCGCGCCGCGTAAGGTACTCAGCTGCTCCGGCGTTTTGGTGCGCAGCAAAGTCAGCACTGCGGTGCTGAACTTTTCCGGGTCCGCCAGCTGACCTTGTTCCGCGGCCTGGCGGTACAGCTCCATGGCTGCCTGCGGCACAAAGGGGCTGGCAGCCTTGATCCCTTGCGTATGCACCAACTGCCGGATATGGGAAGCCGAAGCCAGTGCCTGCCCCTGCACCTGGCCGGTCTGGGCGGTGCCATGAGCTGCGCCCAGACGCGGCAGGGGCAGCAACTGCATGGCTGCCCCCTGCCGCAGAATGGCCTTGCAGTATTCGATCCCCAAAATGTTGTTGGGCGTTTGCAGCAAATCCGCAGCACCGGGGCACAATGTTTCGGCGGCTGCGGCACGTGCGGCGGCAAAGGGCAGGCCTCTTTCCAGCTGGCTGCGCAGCGCCGCCGGGAACGCCGCACTGCATAGCGCGGCAGCCGCTGCCTGCAAGGGGGCGGGCTCCGGGGTTTCGGCTCCGAACGCAAGGGTATCGCACCCCAGCGCGGCCAGCAGATGTACCCCGGCAGCGGCAAACTGTTCTGCGCTGGCGTTGGCATAGGGCGCAGGCAGCGCCACCACCAGGTCCGCCCCGGAAACCAGCGCTGCGCGCACCCGCACAGCTTCCGGCAGGATGGGTACCCCACCGCGCTGCACAACGCCGGTGCTCATGCACACCGCGATGGTACTGGCCCCCCGCTGCCGCAGCATGCGCAGCTGCAATGCATGGCCGCTGTGGAACGGGTCATACTCTGCAATGATGCCGACAAAATTCATATCGTCTACCCCTGATTCTTCGCAAATTCTGTTCGCTTGTGCCGAAAAGAGCCTTGCAATGTTTTCTGCTTCATTATATAATAAATTTGTCTGATACAAAAGGGCCAATACAAAAACCGGGTCCCGCCCGGCATGGTTCTTAAATTTTGAAGGAGGACAAATCCAATGAAGATCCTTGTTATCAACTGTGGTTCTTCCAGCCTGAAATATCAGCTCATTGATATGCAAGGCGAGAAGGTGCTGTGCAAGGGCCTGTGCGAGCGCATTGGCATGGAAAGCAGCATGATTACCCATGAAGCCAACGGCAATAAAGCCACCACCCCGGCCATCTTCCCCACTCACACCGAAGCATTTGCTGAGGTTGTGAAGAAGATGACCACCGGCGATGGCAAGGTCATTGATGATGTCAGCGAGATCAACGCCATCGGCCACCGCGTGGTCCACGGCGGCGAAAAGTTCCAGGCCAGCTGCCTGATCACCCCCGAAGTGATCGAGACCCTGCGCGAGCTGAGCCCCCTGGCCCCGCTGCACAACCCTGCCGGCATCCTGGGTATCGAGGCCGCCAAAAAGGTCTTTGGCGATATCCCCAATGTTGCCGTGTTTGATACCGCTTTCCATTCCACTATGCCGCCGAAGGCTTTCATGTACGCCATCCCGTATGAATATTACGAGAAGTACGGCGTGCGCCGTTACGGCTTCCACGGCACCAGCCACAAGTACGTCAGCTACCGCGCTGCCGAATATCTGGAAGAGCCCATCGACCGCCTGAAGCTGATCACCTGCCATCTGGGCAATGGTTCTTCCATTGCTGCAGTTGACCAGGGCAAGGTTGTGGATACCTCTATGGGCATGACCCCGCTGGCCGGCCTGATGATGGGCACCCGCTGCGGCGATATCGACCCTTCTGTGGTCAACTACCTGAAGTACACCCTGAACATCACCGGCCACCAGCTGGACGAGATTCTGAACAAGAAGTCCGGCCTGCTGGGTGTCTCTGGCGTTTCCAGCGACAAGCGTGACGTTGAGGCAGCAGCAGCCGCCGGCAACCCGCGCGCACAGCTGGCCAGCGATATGCTGAACTACCAGATCAAGAAGACCATCGGCAGCTACATTGCCGCTATGGGCGGTGTTGACGCCATCGTGTTCACCGGCGGTATCGGCGAGCATGACGCTGACTCCCGTGCCAAGATCTGCCACCACATGGATTGGCTGGGCATCCGCGTGGATACCGACAAGAACGCCAACGCCCACAAGCAGAACAAAGATGTTGTGGAAATCACCGCTTGGGGTGCCAAGGTTCGCACCCTGGTCATCGAGACCAACGAAGAGCTGATGATTGCCCGCGACACCAAGGAAGTTCTGGGCAACGAAGGCTTGCTGTAATTGCACCTATATTCCAGCTCAAGCGCCTAAAACTGAACTAAGCTAAAAAATCCGCTCCTTTTGCAGAAAAGGGGCGGATTTTTTGGTTAATTAAAAAAGAAAAAATAATAAAGAATAATTGTGGTGGACCGCGGCGCGGGCGTGCCGCTCAGAATTTTTTTGGGGGTGCGGGATAGTGGAACAAGATTGGTGGGCTTTTATCGTGCACTGTAGGGAACGGTCTTGACCGTTCCGGAGCCCTGCTTATCTGTTATCATGGGATTTATGACCAGGCTCCTTCCGGGGCGTCGGGGACGCCGCCCCCTACAAACAATTTGTTGGTTCATCTTATATTTTTAATGTACAGTTCCGACCATGGCCCCGGCGCGGTCGGGTGACCCCGCCCTACAGAAAGGCAGAGCATATCACACTTTCTATTGCTGGCAGTACGGCAGGGCGCAGGGGCCGTTTGCTCTTACCGTATCCCCTGCAAAATCTCCACCACTTCCGCTTTATCCTGCCAGTGGTACACCGATGCCACATAGTAGCTGTCCCCTGCTGTCCATGCCACCACACTGCAATCCTCAATCTGCTCCGCAGTCAAAGCAGCAATGTCATCCACAATCATGATTTGTTGTTCTATGTTCGCTTTATCTTCCTCGGTAATGGCATCATCCGGCCCGCGGCCCTGAATGTTGACTTTGTTTTCCAGCGGCATTTGGGCAATGCCCAGCACCTGGTGTTCTTTGCTCTGCTTGCCGTTATCGATCAGGCAGGAGTACGCGCCGTATTCCTGATAGGTGCTGTCATCCCATGTCACGGTGCAGCCATCCGGCAGCCAGGTCAGCTGCATTTGTTCCATGGGGATGCTGTTCTGCGGTGCTTCCTGCACGGCAAGGTATGCCCGGCTGCCCTCCAGGATCACGGCAACTCTTGGCCAAAAGGCATAGGCGGTTGTTGCCAGCACTGCGCAGACGGCGGCTATGATAACCGTTTTCAGCAGCCGCCGGGGTGTGCGGCGCACCTGCGGCACAAATGGCATTGGCACATTGGCTGGTTCCAGCTGTTCCAGCGCCGCCAGATCCGCGCGTTGCTGGGCGGCGCACGTCTGCACCAGCAGTTCATCCAATGGTTCTTTCATAAGGTCAGGCCCTCCTGTTCCAGTAATTGTTTCAGCTTTTGCCGGGCGCGGCGGCTGCGCTGGCGCACCGTAACGGCGTGCAGCCCCAGTGTTGCCGCAATTTGTGCCCCGGTCATGCCCTGCCCGTATTGCAGCTGCAAGATGGCGCGGTCGGTTTCTTCCAGCGCCTGCATTGCCGCCAGCAGGCAGCGCACGGCCTCGCTGCGTTCCAGCTTTTCCTGCGGCAGCGGGCCAGCATCCGGCAGGGCGGCAAATACTGCATCTTCCGCCGGTTCGGCCCGCCGGCTCCGCCGCATGTTCAGGGCCGTATGGCGCACCGTGACCAGCAGCAAATGGCGCAGCTTTTCCGCATCGGTCGTATCGGGCCGTGCCCGGTTCAGCCGCAGCCAGCTTTCCTGCACAGCATCCTGCGCCAGATGGCTGTCCTGCAAAATTTTATTTGCCAATGTACACAGGCGGCCATAATCCTGCACCAATGCCTGCTGCAAGGTATCTGCCGAGAACATTCTCTTCTCCCTCCTTTTTCCTTTATTCAGAAAGGCCTTTCACTTTTCTAACACGCCGTCCCCACATTTTGTGACAGCAAAAGCGGCACCCATGTTACCGGGTGCCGCTCTGTTTCCTATGGCAACACAAAAGCCTGCGGCGGATTGCAGGCGCAGTTCCACCACAGGCTGTATATTTTTATGTTACAGGCTGGAATAGCCAAAGCTGTTGACCAGTGCGTCAATGCGTTTGCCCTGTTTGCACCATGGGCAGTCGCGGGAATCATAGCTCTGGTAATCGCCAAGGTCGTTGGGGTTAAAGATGGAAGTAACGGGGTAACCCGCGCACTCTGTCTGGGTGGCAAAGATTGCACCAATGCCAACCACCTGGCCGCCGTAATAGTTGATCGCTTCCACAGCAGCCTGCGCGGTATAACCGGTGGTAACGGATGCTGCCAGGATCAGCACATGTTTGCCCGCGATCATGGGAGAGGTATTTTCGCGGAACAGCAACTGGCTGCCGGTGGTGTGTTCCGGCGTGACCACATAGATGGTCTGGTGGGCGTTCATGTTTACATAGCCGTCGCGGGTCAACTCGCTGGCCATGCAGGCACCGATCACCTCGGTGCCGTCCAGGCAGAGGATGGTATCCACGATGGTGGTGTGGGTATAAGAGCTGACCAGTTCCAGTGCCACGGCGCGCGCTTCGGAAAGGCGGGTCTTTTGCATGGTAACGTCAATGTAATAATTGATATGGCTGTGGCTTGTGGCAAAGTGCCCCTTTGCCACGCGCAGTACAAGATCCTGTTTTTGGGTGGGTAATTTGACCATATTGATTGCCATGTGTCTCACTCCTGTTCTGTCATTTCAACCGATAAATCGCTCTCTTTCTTTTATTTTATTGTAAAACATCCCCATATGCAAGAACTTTTTGGTGGCAATTCCGTACAAAATGCCGGGCTGCAATTTGGTTGAACTGCTATTTTTTGCGTTTTTGCTGTCTTGTTTTGCCGCTTTACACCCTACCCTGCCAATGGTATAATATTTAATATTATACTGGGGTAAAAGGGGGATCTGACGCCATGGGTTACAGGCTGGCGGAACAAAATGGGGAAAGTGTTGCCGTGCCGCGGCTGGTGTTCGCGCACCTGGCCCGCGCAGACGGCGATACCATCCGCGCCGCGTTGTATCTTTTGGGCGGCGGCGGAACCGACCCCCGCACCATGGCGCGGGATCTTGGCATGCCCAGCATTGAGGCCGCCAAGCGCGCCATGCAGTATTGGGCCGGTGCCGGGCTGCTGGTCAGTGACCGGGATGCGCCCCTGCCCAAAACCGAAATGCAGAAAGCTTCCGCCATCGACCTGACCACCCTGAACGACCCTTATGTTTCGGTCCTATGCGAGGAAGCGCAGACCGCATTCGGCAAGGCACTTAGCCGAACCGAGATGCAGCGGCTGGTCAGCCTGTATCTGAATGATGGCTGGCAGCCGGATGTTGTGCTGCTTTGCTGCGCCGAAGTTGCCCGCCAGGGCCGCCGCACCGTTGGCGCGCTGAGCCGCGAACTTTTGAAATGGCGGGATGCCGGGGTGGAAACCGGCGAGGACGCCGAACGTTACTTAAAGCAGCAGGCCCAGCGGGAAAGCTGGTGCATCGAGTCTGCCGCCCTGTTTGGCATCGCCCCTGCGCAGCTCAGCCGCTGGGAGCGCGGGGCCATTGCCCGCTGGCACGAGGACTGGCGTTTTGGCGCGGACATGATTGAGGAAGCCCTGCTGCGGGCGGACAATCACCGCACGGTGCGCTATGTGGACGGCATTCTGCGCTCCTGGTACGCGCAGGGACTAACCACGGTATCGGCGGTGCGCGGTCAGGGCCAGCTGGCGGGCAGCAACATTCTGACCACCGGGGCAAAGCCAGCCGCCCCCAAAACCGACTTGTTCCAGACCAACTGGAATGATGTTTTTGACGATGACACGGAGGGATAAGCCATGCGCACCAAAGATGAACTCTTCCGCGAAGCACTGCGCCACATTGCGGCCCGCCGCCAGCAGGCCGTAACAGCAGCCGAGCGTGACCGTGCCGCAGCGCTGGCTGCCCACCCGGAGCTGCGCGCCGCTGAGGACGCC
>OLPN01002042.1_pt1 | contig 16629 bp, 15 predicted proteins | sample 1672601 | NCBI WGS metagenome assembly OLPN01 (sample SAMEA3136704, study PRJEB25190) | human gut metagenome | reverse complement strand
GCCTAGCCTGCCCATTAAGGCGCTTTCCTTTTGCCGCCCCACCGAACTGCGGGGGAAAGGTGGTGGCGCCAGCCACCAAAGGGGGGACGCTGGAGTGGTACATGAAGTATATGACTCTCTGTTGTTCTCCTCAAATTTCTTGTTTCCCCTTGAGGTGGCAAGGGAACTGGATTCGCAAGGAGCCGCAGGCGACTGAGAATCCAGTGACACGCTTCCCTATGGGTGAAATGCCACGTAGTGGCAAAAGGGTGTACGGGGCTGAGCAGCAATGTGATACTCTATCGCTATCCCGACCGCCGAGAATGTAAAATCCTTTGTATAAATTAGATTCCTGTTAATAAACCTGGTATTTTTGACCCTGTCAACGTCCGTGAAGATGGCCGCATCGTTCAGAAAACCAACTATTCCGCCATCGGGGTCGGTTGCCATACAATATTTGATACAATGACACGTTAACCCCTTTGTACTCTCAAACGATGCACCCCGAGGTGCAAAATGAAATGCACCCCACAAAATCACCCACAGTTGAGTTATTAACGTAAAAAAGCAGGGCCTTGTAAGGGCTCTGCTTTTTTATTCTTATTCCGGGTATTAATTTCTTCTCAGAAAGAGAAAGGAACAAACATCATGGGTATTTTAAAATGGTACAGAACTCCGACACGGTTATTCAATGATCCGCGCATCCGTCATCTCCTGGGATTCCAAAACGGCGATTCCTATTTCGTCATCTAGTTCTATTTGAAAGAGCTGGCCTGTACAGCCGAAGACGACGGCTGTTTATCGATTGCTCCCGGCGTGCCGTTGCTGGTCCGGGATATCGCCAAAGGCTGCGGTCACAGCAAGAAATTTGTGGAACGGGCTCTTGACGTTTTTGAACAGAGTGATCTCATTTCCCGTGATGAAAAAGGGATGATCCGCGTCCTGGTCTGGGACGATATGCAGACGCTCCTGCGTGACGAAAACCGCTGGGAAAAGGCGCGGCAGCGCGCCTCCCGCTATCGTCAGCGCCATCGCCGGTCCAGGGAAGAACAGCCGGTTGAACAGCCGGATATGGCAGAACAGGGAACATACATGACTGACAGCACCGTCATTGCTGACCAAGGCCAGGAAACAACGGATCAGGGCCAAAATCGGCCTGAAAATCCTGAACCGGCAACAGAAGTCCTGCCAGCCCGCTGCATGCGGCATTCCGGGAACCGGAACTGCCTGTGCCCTATTCTCCGGACCAGGACAACCGCTGGAACTGCGCATCCGTACAAGCATTATATCCAGGCCTTCGGCCAGGTATCTCCAAGAACGGCGGAACAGCTGGTTCTACTTGAAAAAAAGCTGGGGTGAAAAATCCGTGACCCGGGCCATCGATGTCGCCCGGGACAACGGCAAAAGTCATATACGCTATATCAGCAAAATTATTGAAAACGGTGTACCCGTAGAAAAGAAGGAAGATAGAGATGACTACTGGGGATGTGGCCTTACTAATGAAGAATTTGAAAGGATGCTACACGACATTGAACGTGAAGGATATCTATGTAAAGATGGTGTGCAAAGCGATTCCTGAAAATCCAACCCCTAAAGAGATGGATAAGCTTATCAATACAATCTGCCTGAACTTTAAATATGCGCCATCTGTAGCCGAAATCAAGGAAATATGGGACGTTATCCACAAGGAACAGCAGCATCTGCGTGAAACTGATAATTACCGAAAACGACAAAAGTGGATGTTGCATAAATCGTGCAACACCCACTTCGGAATTTATGAAATTGATTTTCTTACTATTAAAAATGATACCCTACGAACAAATTACCGCCGATACCTTTGTGCTGGCCGGCGTAAGCTCTAACGCTCAAATCCACGTCCCAGGGGCTGTCATTGGTAGCTTCCAGCTTCCATCCGGCTTCAGCCATCATGCTGCTTCCTCCGATGTCTGCTTCCCGGATTCTGGCACTGAGACCAGCCGCAGAAACGGTCCCATTGCTTTCCCCGTCAAATTCATAATCCCAGGCCAGTCCACAGTAGTAGTCGTTCCGACCGGACCGGTTGTTCAGACGGGCCCCGATCCGCATTAAATTACTGTTCAAGTCATCCAGCTGATAGTCCGCATCCCCGGCGTGGAAATTATCTCCACCTACATGGGTGTAGAAGTATTTCCCGTACACATCCAGATCCCGGCTGGCCCGTTCGGTGCCGCCACGGCTGGTGCTGGCCGCCTGGTTTGTCAGATCGAAGATATGGCCGAAGCCCACATGGCCGCTCCAGTAGTTGCTGCTGGTATCATACCCATAGGCACTGCCGCCGCGGCTGTGGAGCACGGAATCTGCGTTGTTCTTCAGCTGACCGAAGTGCAGGGAGGCTTCCCCGTAGTTCTTGTTCCGGGCAACGTATTTGGCCATGAGCCCGCCGCCGCTGTAGTGAGCATCCCCGCTGCCCGTATAGCCGGCGCCATCCACATCGTAATGGCCCTTGCCGTATTCATAGAAAATACCGTAGGAAAAATCTCCGTTTTTCAGGGCCACGTCATTCCCCACACCAGCAAGGCCGTTCCAGGTATAGGTGGAGCTTTGACTGCCCGTATCGTATTTGTCCTTGCTGCCTCCAATGCTGGCAAAGGTGAACACCCCGCCTTCCTGGCCGTTAAAGGTATCCAACACTCCTTCCATCCGGTCCCGGCCGGCTGCCAGGGTGCCCAAGGCCGCTTCGTTGGCAATCAGGGCATTGTGGGTCTGTTTGGACGCATCCACTTTGATTTCCGGCTGTTCCTGGGTTTTTTCCACCGTATCCAGCTGGTACACTACATTCCCGTCCTTGTCCAGGGACGCTTCCCCGGTTCCTTCCAGGGCGTTCCCCACATTCCAGGTCCCCTTCTTGGTGGTCAGGTTCCCGGCAGAAAGGGTCTTGTTCCCCTGGGTGTCCAAGAGGGTCATGGCATAGTTCCCTGCCTTGGTGATGGTCTCCAGGGATTTCGCCGTGAAGCCGATGTCTTCCGTATGGACCTTGGTGTCAGCCAGATCGAACTTCTGGCTGTCCACCAGGGTCAGCACCGTGCCGTCGGTCTTCCAGTCGATGGTCTTGTAGGTGATGGCGTCCAGGGAATGGAGGCCATAATACAGCTTGTTGTCATTGGATAAAGCCAGGCCGTCCTTCCCGGTCACGGTGACTCCGCCGTTGGCATAGGTCCGGGTCACCGGCTGCTGGTATTTGTCCTTTCCAGATTCGTACAGTTTGTCCAGGCCTTTCACCGTAGAAGCTCCAGAAGCATCGATGAGCACATCGTCCTGGATCACGCTGTCTTCCGGGCTGCTGGACGGAGTGAAATGGTCCAGATCCAAGGTCACGTTATCCGGCAGGCTCACTGTATCTGTCACCGTCAGGGCCGGCTGGGAGTGGTCTACGTTGTAGAAAGCGATCTTATCGAAATTGTAGATGCCCTGGACCTTGCTCCCATGCCAATCAGCCCCTTTGCCGGTGATGGAGGGGTTCCCGGCTTTGTCCGTGGTCATCTCTGCCGTATAGCCCACATTCAGGGTGTTGCCGCTGTGTTCCACGGGGGTATCCAGATGCTGGCCCAGGAGTTCATCCAGTTTGGAAGGATCTTCCAGGATTTCCGGCCCGGTGATCCAGCCGTACAGACTGGCCTGGCTCAAATCCATGGTGCCGCTCAGGTTCACCGTATTATCCTTGGCCTTGCCTCCCACCAGCAGGGCGCCCCCGCCTACATGAATGGATTCTCCCGGTTTTTTCAACCAACCTACATACTGTTTATAATCTTCAATCTCTGTATTGTTTTTAATCAGCGGATCATCCAGCTTGATGGGGACCAGCTTGGCCCCGGCCAGGTTCACCACATTGCCAGTCACAGTTGAACTGCCAGCCTTGAGATAGTCGTTCTCATTGCAGGCTCCGGCCCCAGCCAGCAAGTAGCCGTGGACTGTTCCTTTCAGATCAAGAAAATTCCGGGTAGCATTTATTGCTGCTCCGCCACCGATAGCTACTGCCGTAACTGAAGCCGGGCTGTCCAGGGAAACCAGATTCTCTTCTGCAGAATATTGTCCGCCATCGTCTTCGTCGTTAAAGATAATGCCACCTGTAATCCCCAGAGCAGATACTGTTGCTGTTCCGTCCATTATAACGGTATTTTTAGAACAGTCTTTTGCCCCTTCACCGCCAGCAATATAATAACCACTTTCTATGCTACTGTTCTGGATAGAAACAAGATTATGTTTTGAGGTTTCTCCTTCTCCGCCCACGATAGCAACGGTCCCGCTGACAGGTTTATCAGTGGCAATCACGACCTGATTTTGAGTTGCAGAAGAATCTCCGTCTCCGCCAATGATTACTCCGTCCATATGCAGTTCTGCCTTATTCCCCACAAAAACGCTGTTTTTAAAAGAAAGAGTATCGCTGGAAGAACCGCCTATTATGTTACCTTCAAGAGTAATTGTGCCGTTGTTGAAAGTCACTTTATTTTCTCCAGAAGCTTTCTCAGCCCAGCCTCCACATATGTCACCATGAATAGAGCTTATTCCATCGCTCTCGAAATCCACTTTATTATGATAGGCGTGGTAGTCAGTTTTATAATGGGTATACATTCCATATGCACATCCTCCATTGACATTACCAACATTGACAAGAGCTCCATGGTCTTTTATAGAAACTGAATTGTAATCCGCTTCGGTGCCAATCCCTCCATGTACATTGGGCCGATAATTGTCCCCGATAATTTTTCCCTGCCCGGATACAGTCACTTGATTTTCATAAGCCTCTGCCCTGCCAGCTCCACCGGCAACGCCGCCTCCCCAAAACTGTGCCGAGTAAGGTTCTTTTCCTCCCGTTATTTTAACAGTTCCATTTGTAATAGACACAGAGTTCTCCCTAACATGCCCAGTGTAGTAACCATCGAAGGAAACGCCAGCATATCCACCAGCAAGATGCGGGACAGTCGTATCCTCATCAATATTTAAATTGTTGTTGTTATCAAATTCACCACCATGGGCATCACGACTCCATTCATCCCAGTTGCTTGCTTGTACTTGCGACGAACCTGCCATAATAGCAACCAGTATTGCCAGCGTCAACGTTTTCCCGTACAATCTTTTCATTCCAGTTTCCTCCCCATCTAACTTTTCGTTCAAAAAAAAGAAGCCATGCTTGCTTCCTCAGAGCAAATCTTATGCACTTATGTGTAGAGTTAAAACTTGATAAGTAGCTTCATTTATGTGATGCATTTTTGTCCTGTAGACTATTATAGTCTATTCTTACAATAAAGCAAATTATTTAGTAAAACGTATAACTATAAATATAAATACTAATTTATCTCATTTATCCTGTTTGATGAGCCTATTGTCTCACAAACAGCCAGGAGATTAAATCCACCGATTTATTTTCCGCTTACCATCCATCGAAGAAAAGCAAGTCTTCATAGCATTTGACCGACAAGATAATTTAGGACCAGATATTTCTTCCTTGTTTAACAAACATGCAGTTATAAAGTTAGGGCCAAACGATGAAGCTCTGTTTGGCATTCAATGGGGAAAGAAAAAGTAAAAATACGGCAGTAACGATAAAAAGCTATCGTTACTGCCGTATCCATTTTACTGACTTTCTTCTTCTCTTCGCCCTGAGTCCCTCCCTAATTTTAGGCATAAAAAAAGGCCGGCATTTTGCCGACCTGAACGAAACTATTGCTATATAGGTTTTTCTACTACGCGCACCCTTTAAAATATTGTATCAATCTCAAGCATCTTTGCTCTCAAAGGTGTCTGTATTTGATACAATCGAACGATAGCAGGGCTTTTGAACACCCCCGTGTTCAAAAGCAAATCGGTAATCGCAAAAGACATAATTATCCTTTCATGCGTAAAAATATAAAAAGAAGGACTCCCTTGGTGTATAGCAAAGTGTAAATTGCACACGCTAAAGGAATCCTTCTTGTCTTTTAATTACTATAGCAAATTGTCAATAATCATATAAAAATCTTCCCATGTGAGTCTGGAATAAAGATGTCAAAAATCTGTTACTAGTGCATCTGCCTGCTGACAAAGTCCCGAATTTCCCTAAAGGAAGCCACGCTGTCATCCAGCTCCGGCATCATCAGAGAGAATTCATGAGGCATACCGGGATAAACAGTCAAGGTTACATCCACATCATTGGATGCCGCCTTACGCATAAGCTCAATACTGTCATCCAGTAGGAGTTCATAGCCACCAGCCTGTATCAACATGGGGGGAAGTCCCGTAAGATTGGCATATAACGGGGAAAGTTGAGGATTTTTAAGGTCTGTACCCTTGGAATAGGTAGAATCTACCACAGCCTTGTAAAGGGGTGAGGCATTGCGTCCCAAAACTAAATCACGATTCATATTATATCCACGTGAAGGCAGGTCATTGGCAAAGGTGGTCAAGGGTGAAATCAGTATCAGCATTTTGGGTTGCGGCATATTATGCTCTTTGAGATATACCGCCAGTTCCAAGGCCAGGTTTCCCCCAGCCGAATCACCAATGACGATGATGTTCTCCGGCTCAACACCTTGATTCAGGATATGCTCATATGCTTTAAAGGCATCCTCTAAAGCAGCCGGGAAGGGATACTCTGGTGCAAGACGATAATGAACCATGTAAAGCGATTGTGCTTCCGTAAGCACTGCCTGATTTACCCCCATCTGACGGTGTCTGTCATGGAGTCCCTGTACATAGCCGCCGCCATGTAATTTCAGCAGAACCCGGCCCTTCTTGCCAGATGGATTTTGCACCTGCTCCATCTTCAGGCCATCTACTGTAAAAGTACGGTAGATCCAACCATCCGGCACCTCGAATTTCACAGGAGCAGGTTTAGCGTCTCCCGGTTGAGGATGGAAAAACTTGCCCATTTCCTTTGCAACATAGGCCTGTTTGGCTTGGCTTTCCATCTGCAGGCCAGTTTCAGGAAGCATCCAAGCTGCTGCAGACATGGCAGTCTGAGCCCCTGCCAGCATGACCCCAATGACGCCTATGGTGATGCCATAGATAATTTTATTTTTCATACCGCTCCCCCATAATCACTTATTATGGATTCCCTTATCGCTAAGCACGATATTGCCAGGCATATTCTCAACCATGTGAGTCATGCTGAACATAGGCATGACCTCCATCATATACGTTTGGCATGCCTCGGAAGCCTGATATTTTTTGAAAGCTTCTCTGTCACGATAGATTTCCATGGTATGGATGACGTTTGGTGCGTCGTGTTCTGCAGTAACGAACATCCCCAGAACACCGTCATCTTCGTTTACAGCCCTGCGAGCCTCCTGGGTTGTCAGCTTCTGATACTTGGCCAGCTTTTCCGGGATGACTTCATAGCGGTGCATGTAAACCACCTTGCCCACGCCCTTGTCTTTTTGCTCCAAGGCGATGCCATCCGCTTCCAATATCCGCAAATTTTTCAGAACAGGCAGTCTGGCTGCCCGATATGCCTGAAAAGCTTCACTGGTGCTGTGTATGCGATAAGCTTCATAGCTTTCATAGATTTCCAGAAGCCTCATCACATCTGGATTCTTGGCATCGACACCACCATACAGCGCATACGTGCCTGCTTCGCGAGCCGACTGCGGTCCCACCGTTTCCTGGGCAATGCGTCCCATAGCTGTCATACCACCCGGCGTAGATTCCACCACTGCCCAATGCACCATGGGCATATTCCCCTCCGGGGTACGGATAGAATGGGCTGAGCAAAAGGAATTTGCCATAGATATACCTCCAAACAAGGTCAGAATCCCTATTTTAAACAATCGTTTAAAGCCATCTTATTTACCCTCGTACGAAGCAAAATCCCTGGCGATTTTTCCCGCCTTAAAGGCATGGACTTCGTAATCTGCCATCCCATGGGCGTAGTAAACATCTTCTTTCAGTACAGCTTCCAAAGCCTCGCGGTTTTCGAGGCCGCTCAGCATGATGCCCGCCATCTCCCGATCCGTATAGGGTCCCACCAGCAGGAAATTTCCTTGTTCAAAATGGCGGGTAAACCACGCAACATGCTGCTGGAATAATTCCTCTTCCTTGCCCTGTGGAATCTTTTCCGGATTCAAGGTTTCATTAATAAGAAACATAGCTCTTCCCTCCCAGTCAAAGATTCTTGCCCGCTTCATAGGCTTCCTGCATGGCCGCCGAAGCACGGATGGCTCCCGGTGCCAGAGCCGAAGTGCCGATGATGGCTCCGGCATTCCTCATATTGAAATGGGGGTTGAACTCGCTGAAGCAAGCCACATACTTATTGAAATCGGACAGGATATTGGCCATGAGCTTCTTGTCCGGCACTCCTCCCAAGGTAATCAGGTAAAAATCCTTGTCATGGAGTGTTTTCAAAAGGGGATAAGTGCGGTCAAGGAAACGCTTCATCAATCCTGTCCAGGTAAAATAGTACATGGGAGAAGCCAGCACGATAACATCAGCTCCCCGCAGCTTGTCCAAAATCTCTGCCATATCATCCTTTTGTACGCACTTGCCGCCGTTGTTGAAACAAGCCCTGCAGCCAAGGCAATCGCCAAATTTCTTATCACGCAGTTCCACTATTTCTGCCTTGTGGCCTGCCTCTTTGGCTCCGCGCACAAATTCTTTCGACAAGATTTTCGTGTTGCCATTCTTTCTCATGCTGCCATGAATGACTAAAACGTTCATGATTGCTCTCCTCTTCAGTCCATCTTCTTTTCCCACTCGCGGATGGTATTTACCTCAGCCTTATCAGCCAGGGTCTCCAGATAATTTATTTCTTCTGCGGACAAGTTCACACTTGCCGCCATTGCTGCATCTTCCACATGGCGTACCTTGGTCACGCCAATGATGGGAAGAACTCCTTTGGATACGGCCCAAGCCGTTCCCACTTGTGCTGCGGACAGGCCATGCTTTTTACCGATTTCTCCCATGGCTGCCGTAAGCTCTTCCAGCTGGGCCAGCACAGGATTATAAATCCTGGCACGGTCAGAGCCTTCCGGGAAAGGGTGCCTGGTATCGTATTTGCCAGATAATGCCCCCTGCTCCAGCACCATGTAAGCAAAGAAAGTAATATCATTCTCCCAGCAGTAGTCCAGGATGCCGGAGCTTTCCGAAGAACGGTTCAGCAGGCTGAAATGATTCTGCACGGCAGAAATCCTGAAGCCCTGTTCCCCCAGGATTTCATTAGCCCGCTTGATCTCGGACAGATTGTGGTTGGATACGCCCACATTCTTCACCTTGCCGCTCTTCAGCAGAGGGATAAGTTCCGGAGTCCAACGTTTCACATCTGCAGGATTGTGAATCCAGTACAGGTCGATTACATCAATGCCCAGGCGCTCACAGCTTGCCTCTGCCATCTTTGCCATGGAGTCCTCGTACATGCCTGCGATCTGCGGCGTGAACTTGGTGGAGATGATGACCGCATCTTTTTTGTTACCCTGGCGGATAAATCGGCCCAAGATGTCCTCCGAGGCCCCCATGCCGTAAACCGTGGCCGTATCCCAGAGATTCAGCCCCCGTTCCATGGCCGCATCAAAGACCGGCTGCAGATCACTTTCCCCCAGATGATTGCCAAACACCTGGTCACCGCCGGCAATGCCTGCTCCCCAGGACCAGGCACCCATAGCAACCTTCGGCATTCTCTTATCAGTATCCATAAATGTTCCTCTATATCGAATCTTCAATTCCAAAATCTCTATGCTTATCAGAACTTTTTCGCTTGTGCAGCATTTCCCTTCATTCACAGCAGGCATTCCGGGTTCGTCATATACACTTGCTCCAGCTGTCCTCTCTCGGCCAGAGCCATATCCAAGGCCGTTTTTTTCTTCAGCAACACTGGAGCTGGCACGTAGGGGTAGTCGCTGCCGTACAGGATGTGCTTCTCGTCCGCAATGGCAAGCAGCATATCCATAAGGACCTCTTCCTTGTCCTGCTGCTCATCTCCGGTCAGAACTTATCCAAGAGCTCCAGCAGTACATCGCCGAAGCGTCAAAAACGAACAGCAATCTGCCATAAAACCATTTGTTACGAGCCGATAAGACAATCCGTCGCCTGTTGCTCATCTGCCCGGCAGTGTACGAACGGTGTGAGCAGCAGGGCAGCGGCCGCCAGCAGCAGGCCGCCGCAGACGACGAAGGGCAGTCCGAGGCTGTGTATGAAAAAGCCGCTGATCATGGTTCCCGCCATGCAGCCGAGATTGGCCGCTGTCAGGAACAGGCCGTTGCTGAAATCCGGCGCATCTGATGCCACGCAGGCCAGCAGGTACTGATTGATGTTCGCATTGATGCCGCCGAGGATGCCCCAGGCCACAATCAGTGCCGCGAGAAGAGGCAGCAGCTTCCCACCGCCTGCAAAGAGCAGGCAGTAGAGCGCGGTGGTACACAGCGGAAAAAGGCGTACGGTCACGCTGGGACACCTGGCAAGGAGATTGCCGCCCAGATAGCTTCCGCAGATGTTCAAGAGACCATAGACGAGGAGCAGCGCTGCGATGAGCTCTCCCGGCAGTGCCGCGATCTGCTGCAAATAATCAGCGAGGTAGTTGTAGACGCCGAAGATGGAGCCATTGAGGCAAATAACCGCCACGATGGCCAGCCAGACCGGCGGACGCTTCAGAACGGAAAGCTGCGCGCCGTAGCGCATTGGCTGCGTCACCGGCAAGTCCGGCACAAAGGCCATTGTCAGCAGAAACATGAGCCCTGTCACGCCTGCAAAGAAGACCATCGCCGCCGAAAAGTCAAACGTCGCTGCCAAGACATTGCTGATGGGCACGCCGACGACCATGCCGGCCGCGACGCCCATGTTGATGCGCGCTACAGCCCGCGGCGCATCCTCTGGAGCCACCGAGGCAGCGGCCACGCTGAAGGCGAGTGCACAGTAAACCGGGTGGAAAAAGGCCGGCACGACGCGCAGCACTAAAAGGAGCTGGAAGTCGCTCGCAACGGCGGCCAGTGCATTGCAGATCGTGAACACGCCCAGCACAAGCAGCATCACGTGTTTGCGATTGAAGCGCGACAACAGCAGCGGCATCGTCGGCCCTGCGATGGCCACGCCAAACGCGAACAGACTGACGAGCATCCCCGCCTGTACGATATCCACCTGGTACATCGCCGCCGCCATCGGCAGGATGCCGATGATGCCCATCTCCGTATTGAGGATGCTGAACACACCAAATGCCAAGATCAAGAGCAATAGCTGCTGTCGTTTCATATCATCTCATCCTTTCCGCCTCCAGACCGCTCTCTCCATCTCATGGCTGCAAGGTCAGGAATACATCTCCTGCCCCCAGAGCAGCGTCCAGATCATTGGCTGCTTCGACGTGACCCAGGCGCGTGTAGCGATAAGTCGTCTGAAAATCCTGATAGAACACCACGACATACTGGCCGTCAAACAGCATGACATCCCCCTTATGGATCTCGCGGACATCTTCATCCGCCGCTGTCAGGTGCTTCGGCAGTTTGTAGTATTTCTCGTTGCCATTGAGTTCTGTAAACGTCTTGGCCAAAGGCAGCTGCTCCCGCAGCTCGGCAGCAGCCTCCGTATCAGCCCACTTCAGAGCATACGCTTTGCTGCCCGCTAGTAGGGATGCCGCTCCTGTCTCGTGCATCTCTGCCTCCTTCCCGGACAAGGATGGGGCCGCCACTCCGGGGCCGCCACATCCCAACACGATAAGTGAAATCAGAGCACAACAGAAAAAGAACAATCTGCTCATCAAACATCCTCCTCCCGGGTACGTCTTTCCAGCAATCATTCACCGAGGTACTTGTTGAAAAACGCGACGAGGCGGTCGAAGGGGATCTTGTCCATCTGGTCGTAGAGATCCGTATGCGTAGCACCCGGAACGACAATCTCCTCCTTCGGACCATCTGCCGCTGCATAGACCGCATCCGAGAAGTACTTAGAATGCGCCTTGTCCCCTGTGATGAGCAGCAGCGGGCGCGGGCTGAGTTCCTTGATGTGCTCCATCAGCGAGAAGTTGAAGAAGCCGTACGGCGTCGTCGAATCCCAGGCCAGCGTGTTGGAGTTGATGGCACGCGGATGGTAAGCGCGGCCGACGTAATAATCGTAGAAGCCCTTCACGACATCCGATGCATCCGCCGGCAGCTTGTCAGGGAACATCGTCTTCGTCGAGATCACCTTGCCATCCTTGTCGACGGCGAGCTCATGCGAGCCGGGAATAGACTTGCCTGTCTTTGCCTCCTCATCGCGCATCTCGGCCAGGTGGTGCTTGACGATTTCGCGCTGCTCCGGCGTGTAGTAATCCCCATTATAGTGGTTGCGGATGCTGTCCGACATGTCGTACATAGCCGATGTCGCGACCGCCTTGATGCGCGTATCATTCGTTGCTGCCGTGATGGCCATGCCCGAGAGACCACAGATGCCAATAGCACCGATCTGCTGCGGGTTGACGAACTTGAGGTTGCTGACGAAATCGACTGCCGCGCTGTAATCTTCCGTGAAGATCTCCGGCGAGCCCATATTGCGGCGCTTGCCGCTGCTCTCCCCCGTGGTCGATGGATCGAAGGCGACGGCAATAAAGCCGTTCTTGGCCATTTCCTGTGCGTAGAGGCCCGAGGACTGCTCCTTGACTGCGCCGAACGGGCCCGTCACGACGACAGCCTTGTACTGCTTCTTGTCATCAAAATCCTTCGGCAGGTAGAGGTGGCCCGCCACATCGAAGCCGTAGCGATTCTGGAACGTGACCTTCTTGACCTCAATCGTCTTGTCCACGGCAAAAACGCGCGTGTCGTTGTCCAGATCCTGGATCGTCGCATTCTTCATCTGTGAATCGTGCACGAGCGTTTTCGTCGGCACAGCTGCATAAGTCGTTTGCATCGCCATCCCTGCAAAAGTGAACGTCCCCATCATTACAGCAGCCATCAGCCAAGCGGCTCTTTTCTTGTTCTTGAATGTCTTCATGGAAAAACCCCTTCCTTAATGTTGCATCGCTGCAGCTCATCGCTGCATGCCCAGTTGTTTTACTTGATGCATTCATTATAAGGAAAGGGGTATATGATTACAAATACTTGGTTCTAATAATCTATGATACGCTTTAGGCATGATTAGAGAACATCTCGTCCAGGGCCGCCACGACGAGACGACCGGCGTGGGAGAAGACCTGGTCTCTGCGCCAGACCACATAATTCGCCGAGTAAATCACGGGGTCCAATGGACGGAAGACGAGCCCGCGTGACGAACCTACGGCATCCGCCATGCCCTTGAAGCAAAGCGCGCTGCCCATGCCCGCCTCGATGAAGAAAATCGTATTGTAGAGCAGGTTGTATGTACCGGCCACTTCGATTTTCTCCGCTGCGCTGCCGAAATAATGATCCAGCTCGTGATGCTTCATCGCCTGCTCCGATACAATGAGCGGCTCCTGCAAGAGATCGGCGCGCTGTACGGCCTCTTTGACCGCCAGAGGGTTGTCTGCCCGCATCAGGAGCCCCCAGGCATCGTCGTGCGGGATGCGGCGAAACGCATACGTCCGCGGTGCATCCGCCCGGCAGACGAGCCCGAAGTCGAGCAATCCCTTCTGCAGAGAATCGTAGATCAGGTCTTCATTGCCGCTGACCAGATGGAACTGGATGTGAGGATAGGCTCGGCGCAGCGGCGCCAGGACTTTCGCGACACAGGCCATCGCCTGCGTCTCGCCGGCACCAATGTAGATGTCCCCCGCCACGAGCTCATCCATCTTGGCAAACTGCTCCTTCGTCTTTTCTGTCAGGCTGAGAATCTCCTGCGCTCTCGCCTTGAATATCAGTCCGGCTTCCGTCAGCTGCGTCTTGCGCTTCCCGCGCACGAGCAGCTGCACGCCCAGTTCGTCCTCGAGATCCGACAGCTGCCGCGAAAGCGTCGGCTGCGTCAGGTGAAGTTCCTCCGCCGCCTTGGTGATGTTCTCATGTCTGGCTGCCGCCATAAAGTACTGCAGTACGCGTATTTCCATTCTCCCACTCCTCCATCATCTTCTATGATTGGTACACCTCCTCTATTATATACGCAAAGCCGCAATATAGAAAAGAATTGAAATAGACGAGGGGCTGAACGGAACGTTTCTTCCGTTCAGCCCCCATAAACCAGCAAGCATCAAAGACTTTCTTTCAGGATGGCGACGACTTCCTCGCGCTTAAGGACTTTATAGCCGCCCTCGAGGAGGAGCGTAGCATCGGCGATGCCATCGATCATATCTTTTGTCGCGCCGAGCTCGGAGATCTTCATGGCAAGCCCGAGTTCCTTCATCCAATCTTCCATGGCCTTGAGGCCTTCCTCGGCAATCTCCTCATCTGTCTTGCCTTCCGGGTTGACCTTCCAGACTTCAATGGCGAAGCGCTTGAATTTCGGCAGGCCGTACGGCAGGATGTAGCGGTAGTACGGCAGTGAGACAGCTGCAAGCGTCATGCCGTGCGTCGCATTCGTATAGCCGCCGACGGCCTGGCCGAGCATGTGAACCATCCAGTCCGTGCTTTTCCCCTTGGCAATCAGCGTGTTGAGCGCCCAGGTCGCCGTCCACATCAGGTTGCTGCGTGCCTCGTAGTCCTGCGGGTTTTTGTTGGCAATGCGGCTAGCGTGCAGGACGGAGCGCATCAGGCCCTCGCTGATGTAATCGCTCGTGTTATCATCCGCACCGGAGAAATACTGCTCGCAGATGTGATTGAAGATATCGTAGATGCCTGCTACCATCTGGCGATGTGGCAGTGTCATCGTGTACCGCGGGTTCAAGATGGCAAAGCGCGGGATGATCTTCTCGTCTGCAAAGACGTGACCTATTTTCTGCTTTGTCTCCTGATTGGTGATGACAGAACCTGCATTCATCTCCGAGCCCGTCCCGGCCATCGTCAGCACGCAGCCGACCGGCAGCGTCTCGCAGGACGGCTCCTCAAAGCGCACGAAATATTTCTCCCACGGATCTTCCTCGCAGTTGACCGAAACGGACACCGCCTTGGCATAGTCGCAGACCGAACCGCCGCCGACGGCCAGGAGCAGATCCGCCTGATGCTTGCGCGCGATCTCGATGCCTTCATAGAGCTTTGCGAGCGTCGGATTCGGCATGACGCCCGCGATCTCTGCCACATTCTTGCCCTGCGCCTCGAGGATCTTGATGACATCATCGTAGATGCCGTTCTTCTTGATGGAACCGCCGCCGTAGATCAAGACGACGTTCTTGCCGTACTTCGGCAGTTCCGTGTTCAAGTAATCCAGCGACTGATCGCCAAAATAAAGCTTTGCCGGGTTGCAATATGAAAAATTTCCTAACATATGATCCACTCTCCTTCTAAACTATCGTGTCAATCCTGCGGATACACCTCATCTGTGACGGGCTCGCACCACTCATTGCTCGTCTCCGTTCCCGGGATCTCGAACGCGAGATGCGAGAACCAGCTGTGCCGCTTGGCGCCGTGCCAGTGCTTGACGCCTGCGGGAATCTCGACGATATCGCCAGGCTTGAGGCTCTGTGGGGCCCTGCCCTCCTCCTGATACCAGCCCTCGCCGTCGACGCAGATGAGCACCTGGCCGCCGCCCTGCTTCGCGTGGTGGATATGCCAGAAATTGCGGCAGCCCGGCTCGAACGTGACGTTGCAGATGACAAGCGGCTCGCCCGGCTTCGACAGGACCTTCAAGTACGACTGGCCCGTGAAGTACTTGGCATAGGCATCGTTTGGCTCGCCAAGGCCGAAGAAGCCGCCGCGGCCCTCTGCATCCGCTGCATCGGCGTAGACTTCCTTGGCCACAGGGAAGGCTGCCCAGGCGTTCGGCCAGCCAGCGTAGAAGGCCAGATGCGTGAGCAGTGCGGCCATTTCCTCTTTCGTAACGCCGTGCTGGCGCGCCGTCTGCAAATGGTAGCGCAAGGCATCGCCAGCAGTTCCCTTGCCAACGAGTGCCGAGACCGTCGCGATGCTGCGAAGCTTCGGCGAAAGCTCATCTTCCTTGGCCCACACCTCACCGAAGAGCACATCATCGTTGAGCGCCGCGAATTGCGGTGCAAAATCGCCCAATGCCTTGCGTCCTGCTGTCTGTTTTTCCATGATAAATCCTCCTGTCCCACGACTTCATCTTTTCCTTTTATCATAACAGGGTATGCATACCATGTGAAATGCTTATCAAAAATCATCCAGCATTCCTAAAACGTATTACTCATAAGCCAAAGAGAAAGCCCTGCCTGTTCCAGTTGAACCAAAACAGACAGGGCTTTCTTGCGGAGATTCAGAAAGGATTGTGCTCTTCTTCGCCGACTTCATTGCGAATCAGGTGATCGAGGCTGCAGCGGACTGGACCGGCGAAGACGACGCCAAGGTAGAAGACACCTTCCTCAAAGGGACGCGAGACCTGCAGGAGCGGCGCGCCGGGGGGCGAGCTCGATGGAGGTTGGCATCATGAGATTGCCGACGAGAAAGAGGGCCATCGGGAGGTAGAACAGGCCGAGCAGGATGAAGATCCCTCCGAACGTCTCCGCCAGGCCGGAAAGCAGGCCGAAGAACGTCGGGAAGAGATGGATGCCGGTGCGCGAGATTTACCTTTCTGTGCCATAGGGCTTGATTAGCATTCTGGTGATTAGCCGCTGCGCAGCTCCCCCTTATCCGGCTGCGCTCTTGGACACACCTTCGGTGTGAGGGTTCAGAGGGGAAAGGTTCTTAAGATGGACCGGCCTGCGGCCGGAGGGTTCTTAAGTTTGACGGC